>JGI26437J51864_10000168_pt1 | contig 18836 bp, 19 predicted proteins | sample FrelakmetLWP11LW_FD_51864 | JGI IMG/M metagenome (IMG submission 51864)
TGAGCACTTTGACCGCACATTGGGGATTCGGCAGGTGGAATGCATGACAATAGGTCATGAAGCCCTGAGCCTGGCCTTGAAAGACCGGCCAATGTCCTTTAAAACACAGGGGCAAGAAAGCGGGGCTGAGTGGGAACTTATCACTGGACTGGGCATCGTGCGATGGGCAGTACCGGATATCACTTTTAGCGCATCGCTTAATTTGTATTGGGATAGCTTCCCTATCCACTTGTTTGCTATTCCTGGACCCTCACTCGGATCGACGTGGCTGGAATTGCCACAGCAAAAGATCTTGTTCGTTGGTGACACCGTAATACCTGGCGCTCCGCCATTTCTCGCAGCTGCAGACCTTCCAGCCTGGCAGGAAGCGCTTGAGATTCTATTGTCACCACCCTACAAAGGATATACCCTCGTCTCGGGGCGTGCCGGAGTAATTAGTCTCGCTGATGTTAAGGAACAGAGTAAGTTCCTTGGCAAAGTGCAACAACAAATTGAAAAGCTAGCCGACAAAGAGACTATTCCGCATGAAATCGAACATATCTGCCTCCAGCTGCTCAAGCATTTTGATTCCAAACCTCCGAAATATGAGCACTATTATTCCCGCCTGACCTATGGCGTAACGCAATATATTAAGCGGCGTATCCCGGCTGGTATTACCCGGCATGAAAAATAGTATTCTTGAACATGCCCAACAGATACGGGAAGTATTAACGCGCCTCGCTAAAGTATATGGTCATCCTGACTGGCGCAATCCACTGCCGCCTGTTGATGAACTGGTGTGTACCATCCTTTCTCAGAATACCAACGATCGCAACCGGGATATTGCCTTTTTGGCACTAAAACAACGATTTGCAAATTGGGAAGAAGTAATGTGTGCAGAGGAAATGGAGATCATCGATGCCATCCGCATCGCTGGTTTGGCTAACCAGAAAGGTCCGCGCATCAAAGCTGTATTAAATCAAATTATGCAGGAACGGGGAAACCTGGACCTGTCGTTTCTTGCTGAGTTACCTATTGAAGAAGCGCGCGATTGGCTGCTGCGATTCAAAGGGGTGGGGCGCAAGACCGCGGCAATTGTGCTGCAGTTTTCGCTCAATCGTCCGGCATTCCCGGTGGATACCCATATCTATCGAGTAACCGGCAGGTTGGGGGTTCGCCCGCCAAGCCTGACAGTAGAGCAGACGCATAATCTGATGGAGAAATTGATTGCGCCTGAAGAGTTTTATACCGGGCACCTCAACCTCATCCGGCTGGGACGTGAGATCTGCCATGCCCGCAAACCCGATTGCAGCCATTGCCCAGTAAGCGATTTGTGTGTTTTTTATTCAGAATTGCAAGCAAGCGCTCCTGTATGACACAATTGACACTTGTGAGGCATGGTCAAACAGATTGGAATCTTGCCCGGCGTTACCAGGGGCAGCAGGATATTCCCTTGAATGCGGAGGGATTAAAGCAAGCTCACACGCTTGCAACATTGTTGTCTGATGAGGTTTTTAATGCCATCTATTCCAGCGACTTGCAGCGTGCCGTTCAAACCGCGCAAATTCTTCTGGATGACCGAAGTATTCCGCTCATAACCGACACGCGCCTGCGCGAGATCGGGTTCGGGGAGTGGGAAGGCGAGCTTTTTCAAGAGATGTTCGCCAAATACCCCGATAGGTTTACGTTGAGCCGAAATGACCCCGCCATCATCATGGCGGCCGGCGGTGAAAGTGTGGCACAGGTGGCAGAACGCACCAGTGCAATAGCTGACGAAATTGCCCGGTTATATCCTTCAGGCCGAGTGCTGATAGTGACTCATGGAATGGCGCTGGCCACCCTGGTTTGCCGTGCCAGGGGCAGTGCTCTCTCTGAAGCGTTTGACCTGGTACCTGATAATGCCCAGCCAGTGCATATCAGCTGGAGAAGCGGAATAGATTGAATTTAGAACGAGTTTTCTAAATCTATTGACTTAATAGAATAATTGTTCTATAATGTGACTGTATTTACTCATTAGCGTTCAGTAGATCAGGAGAAAACAGTCATGAACCTCTCAACCACCCGCAATTTATTCAACAGTTCGTTTAAAACCATTAAGAAAACCCACATACGATCCAACAGCGTCTACGGGTTCATCATCGTCATGGCAATGATTGCCTTCGAGGCTTTTAACTACGGCACTACTGCTTATGCGCTGCGCGATTTGCTTGGCGACCTGCGCTTCGCTGGCTTTCAGTGGGCAACCCTGATGGCGCTGGCTTTTTGCGGTATCGATTTTGCCGGTATCGCCCGCCTGATCACGCAAAAGGGGCACGAAGGAGACCGCCGCGAATCCTGGTATCTCTTTGGTGCATGGTTGATTGCTGCCACCTTTAATGCAGCCCTCACCTGGTGGGGTGTGGCAATTGCCATCAGCAATCACACCACTGCCAGTGCTGCTTTTATCAGTTCAAAATCACTCACCATGATCGTCCCGTTATTTGTTGCTGTGCTGGTTTGGATCGTCCGCATTCTGATCATTGGCTCGCTTTCCAGCGCACTGGAACGGATTTCCCCCACCACTAATTCACCGCGAACCGGGAAGTCACCGGTTACCCTGCATCGTACTTCTTCACCAGCAACATTAACCCGCTCAACACCAGAATACTCCCGCCAGGTGCCTTCCAATCGTCCGGGCGCTTCCATCGCTGCCCGCCCACAGCAGGCAGCAGCCTACCGCAGTTTCAACTCCCAAAATAATAGTAAATAATCCAATTGGTCCGTCTGGTCCACGGATCGCTCCCCCATTTTAATACGACCCGGTTTTATACCGGGTCGTATTATTATTCTTCGATCAAGGGAAACTGGATGATGAATTCCGTCCCTTTTTTAAGTGCCGATTTTACCTCGATGGTACCGCTGTGCTGGTTGACAATCCACTGTACAATGGAAAGCCCTAACCCGAAACCGATGCCCTTGGTGCGCTTGCGAGATTTTTCACCGCGATAGAAACGCTCAAAGATATGCGGCAAATCCTCCTCGCTGATGCCAGGCCCATTATCTTTCACCGATACGCGTACCCACTTTTCACCCGTTTGCATGCTGATGTGGATTTCACCACCCGAGTTAGTATATTGAATAGCATTTCCGACCAGGTTAAGGAACACCTGTTTGAGCCGATCAATATCGCCGCTAATCTGGATAGGCGCTAGACCCTCCAGTTTCATTTTCACACGATCTCCGGTTACAACCTTCATTTGCTTGAACACGTCCAACAACACAACATCCAGGTCAACTTTGTTAAAATGCAATGCCATCGAGCCTGTTTCAGTCTGGTTGATCAACAGGAGATCCCCCACCAGGCGGGTGAGGCGGTCTACTTCTGCATCAATACTTGACATGGACTCGTCATCAGCACCGATGCGGCGCATGAGACCCACATTACCCTTGATCACTGTCAGCGGGGTACGCAATTCATGGCTCACATCCCCCAGGAACCGCTGCTGAGAAGAAAAGAGTGCATCCAGCCTTGAAAGCGTTTGATTGAAAGCGGTGATGAGTTTACCCACCTCATCTTCCCTGGTACGGTCGGTGGGGATTCGGCGGGAAAGATCATCCGCCCGGGTAATTTGTGTGGCAATTTTAGTCATGGTATCCAGCGGTTTTAACACCTGCCGGGTTGAAAGGGAAGTGGCGATGATGGATACTACCATTGCCACAACTGTGAGAAAGATCAGGATTACCGAAAGTGTCTGTTGCACTTCATCAAGAATGGTCAAGGTAATGGCAATTTGCAGTGTACCCGCCGGACCACGTGTGGTCGAGAGAGGGACGGTTAGAACTCGCAGATTCTGACCGCCAACCGTAACCGTTTTAATGGCAGTTATGCCATGAATCCTGGTGGCTGAATCCATTGAGGTACCGATTCCGGTCGGGCGGGCAAACTGGATGCGCCCGTCAGTTCCCCATACCTGGATGATCAGGTTTTCAGTGGGCTGGTAGTTGGCGACTGAACGCGCATCAAATTGCCCATTGATATTCAGGCGCAACAGTTCCACCAGGTCACCAGCGGCGCTCCGTAGGTTGTTATCGATCTTGGTATAGAGGTTGGTGCTNGCTAACCCGTATACCAGCCCGCCAAAGAGNAGCAGGACGCTCCCCAACAAGGTGGTATAGAGCAGGATTAATCTTAATCGGAGGGACATCAGGACAACTTACGCAGTCTCCCGCATCACATACCCCACACTGCGGACAGTATGAATCAGGCGGACTTCGCCATCCCCTTCAAGTTTTTGGCGCAGGTAGCGGATGTAAACATCCAGTACGTTGCTCTCACCGCCGAAATCGTACCCCCATACGCGATCGAAGATAATTTCGCGGGTGAGCACCTGGCGCGGATGGCGCATGAACATTTCCAGCAGGTCATATTCTTTGGCGGTTAGCATAATGACCCGGTTCTTGCGGGTCGCCTGGCGGGTTGAGGTATCCAGTGCCAAGTCACCAAAGGTGAGAACGGGTGCCCTTTCTACCTGGGTGCGGCGCAGCAAAGCGCGGATGCGCGCCAGGAGTTCATCGAGTTCAAATGGTTTCACCTGGTAATCGTCAGCTCCGGCATCCAGACCCTGCACGCGGTTCTCCAGTGTGTCTTTGGCGGTGAGCATCAGCACCGGTTGATTACCAAGTTCCCGGATGCGCCGGCAAACTTCCAACCCGTCCATTCCGGGCAGCATCCAATCCAGGATCACCAGGGCAGGTTTATTGTCGCGCATCAGGTTTAAGCCGCCTTCACCATCAAAGGCGGTATCCACCTGGTAACCTTCATAAACCAGTGAGCGGCGCAGCATCTTCAGGATCAGGTCATCGTCCTCAATNATCAGAATACGTTCTTTCATCTGTCCTCCTTCACTGCGCTTGTGCTTAATTCGATTATCTATTATTGCATATTTTTATACAAATGCAATTTTTCTATGCCTTTCAAGCCCGAGGGGCGCGTCTTCAAGATTATAATGAAGCCATGGAATTACCAAAGGTTGATCCGCCAGTATGGGTGGATTCGCAGAAATCCCTGATTTCACTGGCGAATATCATCGCCAATGAATCTCGTATTGCAATTGACACTGAATCGAATAGTCTGTTTGCCTATCAGGAAAAGGTATGCCTAGTTCAGATCTCTACTCCAACCATCGATTATTTAATCGATCCTTTCAAGATTTCAGATTTTTTACCACTTGCTCCTGTTTTTGCCGACCCGGATGTTGAAAAGATCTTTCATGCTGCGGAGTATGACCTGATCTGCCTCAAGCGGGATTATCACCTTGAATTTAATACCCTATTTGACACCATGCTGGCTGCACGCATCCTGGGGCTGCCTGAGGTAGGTCTGGGTCCTTTGCTATTGAATCGCTTTGAAGTGAGTCTTGACAAACGCTTCCAGCGTGCTAACTGGGGGCTGCGCCCGATAACCGAAGCCATGCTGGCTTATGCCGCATTGGATACCCATTATTTATTCATTCTGCGGGATAGTTTATATGCTGAACTGGATGAACACGGACTGCTTGATCTGGCAAAAGAAGATTTTNGTTTTATCTCAAAAGCTGAAGGTCATGGTCAAAATGGAAGCAATACTAATTGCTGGAAGGTGGCGGGGGCTCACCCCATCTCTCCCCAGCAGGCTGCGATTCTCGATAAGCTGTGCATCTATCGCGATGAACAGGCGCGTAAAGCTGATCTGCCCCATTTCAAAGTGCTTTCCAATCAGCTACTGATCGACTTGTGTACCGCAGAAATAACAACCCTGGATGACCTTGCCAATGCGCCAGGAATGAGCCCCAAAATACTCCAGAGGTATGGAGAACGCTTGTTGAATGCGATAAAAAATGGGCAAACCGCCAAGCCGATTTACAAACCTCACCGTCCGCATCTGGATGGTGACTATTTACAACGAATGGATAAATTAAAAAACTGGCGGAAAGATACTGCAAAAGTATTAAAGGTCGAGTCGGACATTGTTCTGCCAAAGGACCTGATGGAATCCATTGCATACCATAATCCACGCACGAGCACAGAACTTTCAGCACTAATGCGAGAATTTCCATACCGCAGCAACAGGTACAGCCAAAAAATACTGGAAACCTTGAAATTGGAGATGACTGAATGAAAATCACATTTGAAGGTGCTGCCCAAACAGTCACCGGTTCGCAACATTTACTGGAAGTTAATGGTCACCGTCTGTTGATTGATTGCGGTTTGTTCCAAGGCAAGCGCTCTGATACCTATGAGCACAACCTCCATTTTGACTTTGACCCCCGTTCCATTGATGCCGTGCTGCTCACCCATGCGCACATCGATCACAGCGGCAACTTGCCCAACCTGGTGAAAATGGGGTTCAGTGGCCCGATCTATGCCACCCCGCCCACCGTTACCCTCGGGAATATCATGCTGCAGGATTCCGCGCACATCCAGGAAGCGGATATAGATTATGTTAATAAGAAACGCAAACGCCGCGGTGAAGCGGGCATGGAGCCCCTTTATACAGCAGCGGATGCCCTTGAAACCATCAAGTTGTACTACCCGGTAAATTATGATGCGCCTTTTTCGCCTGTACCGGGGGTGACCGCCACCTTCCGTAATGCCGGCCATATTCTCGGCTCAGCAGGTATCCGCGTTGAAGCCACGGAGAATGGCAGCACAAAAAGCATCTGGTTTTCTGGGGATATCGGGCGTATGGATTTGCCCCTGCTTCCCCCACCGGTGCTTCCTTCTGATGTGGACTATTTATTGATGGAATGTACTTATGGCAGCCAGCGTCACATTTCTGTTTTGGATGCATATGAGGCATTCAAGGCGCTGATGAACCGCAATGCCAAACAGCGCGGCAAGGTGATCATCCCAGCTTTTGCCGTGGGGCGCACCCAGGAGATCGTCTATTTCCTGAATCAACTTATCTCCGAAGAAATCATCCCTCCTATCCCGGTGTATGTAGACAGTCCCCTGGCTGTACAAGCCTCTAAAATTTTCCGCTCCTACCCGGAGTATTTCGATGAAGAGACGCGCCAGTTCATCCGTGAAGAAAAACACCCGGCGCTGGATTTTAATGGACTAACTTATGTTAGCTCGGTGGAACAAAGCAAGAAGTTAAATGAGATGGATGAACCCATGGTGATCATTTCGGCTTCAGGCATGGCAGAGGCCGGGCGGATTTTGCATCACCTTAAGAACAACATCGAGAACCCTCGCAACACCGTCCTCATTGTAGGTTGGCAAGCGCCCGACACCCTCGGTCGCAGGCTGAAGGAACACGACAAGCAGGTGCGCATCTTTGGGGCTTTGTACGAAGTGCGCGCCACCGTGGAAACGATCGATGGGCTATCTGCTCATGCCGGGCAGGACCTGCTGCTGGATTATGCGGCGGCGGTGAAAGGTCGTGCTCAGAAGATCTTCCTTGTGCACGGTGAGCCAGAAGTAGCAGCTGTTTTCCAGGAGAAATTGAAGGAGCAGGGGATCACCAATGTGGAGTATCCCGCCTGGAGACAAACGATTGAGTTATAAGGTTTATCGGTTATAATTTCGGCGTCCCGGAGAGGTGCCAGAGTGGCCGAATGGGGCGGTCTCGAAAACCGTTGTGGCGCTTGTCGTCACCGTGGGTTCGAATCCCACCCTCTCCGCTCGCTTTGCTCGCTTCTAGGGTGCTCCACGACCCTCTCCGCCTCATAAAAACGGTTGGCTACTAGGGTGCTCCGCGACCCTCTCCGCCTCATAAAAATGGTTGGCTACTAGGGCGTATAAATCGCGACTACGGTAAAAATCAACCGTAGCGCAAGCTGCCACTCTCCGTCAAAATTTTATCCCTTGACTAGTCAAATTAGCCGAATCCATACTCTTACAGAGAGCTACGCGATAACAATCCCCCCCAATATTTCATTCTCTATTTCCGCTCAAAACCTCATTTCTTTGAAGCATTATAAGAATTAAATCCCTAAATTAATAATAATAAATGGAATGTTAATTGTTTACACCATTTTTAGTTTTAATGGATAATCATGTATGTATAATCTTAATGATTTAAACAATCTCAGGAGGCTGTGATGAAAAAAAGCATCAAAATAACAATATTAATCGCATTGATCGCCCTACTCGCCATTAGCTGCAACTTTCCTCTCGCCTCACTAGCCCAGAAAGTTACGGGTGGAAATGGTGATGAGACTAGCGGAGACGCTGATGACAAATCGCCGTTAGGGGGATTGTTTTCAGGTGGAAATTCGGGAAAGGATTCGGGGAGTAGTTCAGGAAACAATGGTAGTCAGACAAAACTGACTGAAAAGCCCCTGACGGGTGAGCTGCAGGTCCTCCAAACAGCCTTTTGGCCAAATGAAAACGGGAAATGGATTGTTCTGGCTGCCTTAGTTAAAAATACAGACCCTGAGTTGGCGGTTTTTTATGAAGGTCTAAAATTCGAACTTTCTGATAAATCTGGTCAACCCATTTCACTGGCGGAAAACCAGCTTGGCTCCTTTGAAGACACCGTCATTTATCCTGGCCAGGAATTTCTTTTTTGCGAGATTTACGATTTAAATGAAAAAAATCCCACCGATGTTGGTGCAATAAACCTAACCATGAACTCAAACATGAAAGGCGTTGACCTGGGCATCACTGAAAGTCCCTTCAGCGTGGTAACCAGCAATATATCAGATACCAGCGCTACCAATTATTTTCAATTACGAAGCGAATTAGCAATCACCAATAACGGTGATAGGTTAGCCTTTACTCCAACGGTTACCTCCGGCGGTTTTGATTCCAACGGCAACCTGGTAAGCTGCGGCAGGAATTTTGAAACACCCGGTTTTATTTCTCCTCACGGCAAAACCGCTGCTGAGTTTAGAATGAATGGGATTGCTTACCCCGATACGACCGAGACATATATGGCTCAACGCGTTCAGGCTTATACGTGGCAGGATGAAACATTCCCAATCCTGGAAGCCAATCAATTGACTATTAGTAACATCGATTTCATCCAGGACGGAAGGGATGTCATCGCGATGTTCGATATGATCAATAACACAGATAAGAGCGGCGACTTTGACTATATTCTTCAATACTCTGCATATGATGAAAATGGCTATGTTTTAGGAGCTTACACCACCGGCCGCTTGATGGGGCTTTTTGGTCCCGGAACTAAATTTGGTCCCTATCGTTTCCTTCAAAGTTTTGTAATTAAGGATGGCCAGGTTGCAAAGCTTGACATTGAACTCATCACTTTGGATGTATACGAAGAAGATTTTGACGTCCCTGAGGTTATGGTTGAGTATGGAGAAGCGGTATTTGACAATTCTATTAATAAGGTCGTATTTGACGCCACTAACTTGATCAAGAGCAGTATCGGCATAAATGTATTTGTGGTGTGCCTGGATTCTGGCGGTGATTGGGTTGGTTTTGGCCATACAGAACTAAATTATATTGAAGCTGGTGAAAAACAAAAAATGGAAGCCTATACATTTAATTTTGCTGGTTCTTCCTGTGCAAATGCCGCATCGATTAAACTTTACCCGGAATCAGTAATCGGTTACTAAACATCACCTGGTCTCAACTAATTGTGATCCAATTAGGTCCCGGTTTTTATTCACAATGAAACCGGGACTTACTTTTTCAAGAGCCGTTTGATACAATAGAACATATTTTCATAATGGAGTAAGCTTTGACGATCCCTCATATCACAATACAGCAAGCCCGCCTGGTCCACCTGGCTGCCCAGGGTATGCTCACTGCTCCGTCAAAAGCTGCCAGCAAATCAGATGTGCTCACTGCCATTCGGCGCATGGGAGCGCTGCAAATTGACACTATTTCCGTGGTGGCACGCAGCCCCTATTTTGTGCTTTTCAGCCGGCTGGGAAAGTACGACCCCAATTGGCTGGATGAACTGCTGGTTGAGAAAGCGCTCTTTGAGCAGTGGGCTCACGCTGCCTGTTTTGTTCCGATCGAAGATTTTGAACTGGTTCGCCGACGCATCCTGGAAGGGCAGCGCGAGTCTTATTTTGGCAGTTGGGCGGAAGAGAACAGAGGTATGCTTGACCACGTACTTGAAATGGTGCGAACCAACGGTCCGATGCGCTCAACGGACTTTGAAAGTGAGAAGAGCCCCGGCGGTTGGTGGAACTGGAAGATCGAAAAAGCAGCCCTGGAATACTGGTTTGCCCGCGGCGAATTGATGGTAGCACGGCGGGATAAATTCCAGCGCGTGTATGACCTGACCNGGCGGGTGCTGCCAGATTGTAACGATGACGACGTTCCCCCGCTGGATGAGGTTAACCGCAGGCTGATCCTAAAAACCATACACACACTCGGAATAGCGCGACCTCAATGGATTGCCGATTATTACCGCTTGAAAAAGAAAGTGGTACCCCCGTATCTGGAGGAATTATTGGAAAAAGGCTTGTTGCACCAAGTCACTGTCGAGGAATGGTCAGAGCCGGTGCTTTATGCTGCAGCGGATGCTCCATTGATCCAGGATGCCGCCCGGGGAAAGCTGACTGCAGACTACACAACGCTGCTTTCCCCATTTGACCCCATCACTTGGGACCGCGAACGAGCGCGCCAGCTCTTCAATTTCGATTTCACCATCCAGTGCTACACGCCGGCAGCCAAACGGCAGTATGGCTATTTTCCGCTGCCCATCCTGCACAACGGCGCCCTCGTTGGCCGGTTGGACGCCAAAGCCCACCGCAAGGATGGAATCTTTGAGGTGAAGTCGATCTATCTTGAAAATGATGCCCAGCCAGATGAAGAATTGGCAACCTCGCTTGCCCAAGCGATACAACGTTGTGCGGTATGGCACAAAACACCGAAAGTGGTTTTAGGGGAGAATGGGCAACAGGATTTGATGCCATTGTTGAAACAATCATTCACTAATTGAATGTGATCCATATAAACAAAAATCCCGACCACAAACAGCTGCCGGGATTTTTATTCTCAAAAGCAGAAAATTAATTAATCACTACAGGTTCAGGGATGGTCATTCCTTCAAGGATGTTTTCCAGCGACATGGTGTGCACGCAGCGCCCGCGTGTGATAAAGTACTCGCAATCACATTTCCACTTGCCATTTTCATAATTGACCACGTGAGAATTGTTATCACCTTTAACCGTTACCGAAAACGTATGAAATTCAAAGCGGTTGCGTTCCTGGGCATAACGTTTGGCTTTTTCGATCTTACCGATCATACTGTAATCCATTAGGTTCGATCTCCTTTGTTTTTGAGATAACAAAAGGCACGCAAAAAATGCGTGCCTAAAAGAAAGCTAAAGAGGATGTTACAACCAATACTCGCATGTCGGATCGTGTCCTATGTTGGTACTATCTTATATCTTCTTGAAGGGTTTGTCAACAATCAATGCCTTACGATTACCCTACGGTTTGGAAATCTCGATAATTTTTTCATACACGAGACCATCCTCGCCGCCCTCATAATACTTCTCCCAGTGCTCCACCAGGTAATAGCCGCGCTCAAGGTATAACCGTTGCGCTCCCACGTTGGATTTGCGAACGGAAAGCCTGACCCGCTCCATTGCCATTGCCTGTTCACACCTGTCCAGAAGGGCAGTGGCAATTCCCAGTCGACGGTATTCAGGCAAAACGCCCAGCGTGGTGATCCAGCCTTCGTTTATTAAGCGTTTGACGGCACCACCCGCAAAACCAACCATCTTGCTGTCGACGGTTGCCTTCAGGCGGACCAGTCCGGGAAGAGACAAAGCGCCGATCAACTCAAGCAATGGCCAGGCATCCAGCGGAAAGCAAGCCTGCTCAATGGTGCGCATGCCCCCCAGATCATTCAAATTTGCCTGGTCAATGGAAAAAAGTGCACTGGTCATAGTTTGAAAATGGGTTGGGCTTTCACCCAACCCATTCTTTTCACATTTGGTTCCGAGTTATTTCTTGGCAATCTTGCCAACAAAGTCACCGATCAGGCTGGTGAACTCCATCGGGAAGATGTACTTGGTGGAAGGACTGGCAGCCATACTCTTGAGGGTTTCGAAGTACTGCAGGGTCATGGTCTGCTGATCAATATCCTTGGCAGCAGCATAGATGGCTTGAAGTGCCTTCTGATAGCCTTCAGCGCGCAGGAGCTGGGCGGATTTCTCGCCCTCAGCACGCAGAATGGCAGCCTGTTTCTCGCCTTCTGCCTTGAGGATGTTGGATTGCTTGTCGCCTTCGGCTACATTAATGGCGGCTTCGCGGGTACCGGTTGATTCGGTGACCACGGCGCGGCGGGTTCGTTCTGCGGTAAGCTGGCGGTTCATGGAATCCTGAACGTCGCGCGGAGGAACGATCTCGCGGATCTCAACGTTAGTCACTTTAACACCCCAGCGTTCAGTAACTTCATCCAAACGGGCGCGCAGGGCAGTGTTGATCTTCTCGCGTTCAGAAAGGACGCCGTCCAGCAGGATGCCGCCGATGACGGAGCGCAGGGTGGTGGTGGCAATACCCTGGGCAGCCAGTTCAAAGTTCTGAACCTGAAGCACAGATTGCACGGGATCGAACACCTTGTAATACCACAAGAAGTCGATCGACAACGGAGCGTTATCCTGAGTAATTGACTGTTGAGCCGGGATCTCGCGAACCTGTTCTCGCAAATCAACCATCACAGGGCGGTCTACAAATGGGATGAGCAAAACAAGCCCCGGTCCTTTGGGTCCGATGCAGCGACCCAGGCGGAAGACCACCACGCGCCGGTATTCTGGGACGATCTTGATGGCGGCTGCAAGGAACACGATCAACAGCAGTAAAACAACGCCAATCAGGCAAATCAACGTAAATGTATTACTATCCATTTTTCCTCCGTTCTAATTTATCGAAAGAGTCAAATGACCCTATTCGGCTTTCACAACTAATAAAACTAGCCCTTCACGGGCAATTACCTTCACCTGACTGCCAGAGGGGATTTTCTTTTCGCTGCGGGCGGTCCAATCCTCACCTCCAACGTAAACCGTTCCCTCGTTGAGAATATCGGTACGTGCTTCGCCGATTTTATTGATCAATCGGCTTAAATCCTGTGAAGGGCGCAGGCGCAGGGCTTCGAGGCTTTTGATGCCTATGAACCACATGAGTACGACGGAGATGATGCTTACAAGTGTTGCAAAGATGGGATTGATGGCTGTCAAGCTGGTATCCGATTTGAACAGAAAGACGGAACCGACTACAGTGGAAACGATTGCCGGGACGAGCCAGTACCATTGTTTGAATTTCCGCAGCGCAAAAAAGAACGGCACCACGCCCACTGCCAGCAGGATCAATGCCCACAGGCGGATTGGCAGGTTATACATGGCATACCCGGCGAGGAATATGGCAAAGAGCGCACCAATTTCCAGGATACCGGTACCCGGGGTGAACAATGCCAGCATCCCCAGGATGACTCCAACCACCAGAATCAGATAAGCCACATTTGGATCAAGCAGGAAGTTCATTTTGACTTCTTTCTACCTCGCATATAAGGTCATCTTAATTATACATTACGTTATCTTTATTAGAATTGCGTTATATACAACGCCATTCACTATATAATACGAGTAATGAAAGTGGAGGGTGCATATGCACGAACGTTCATTTATCACAGAGATACGGCGGGTCTTTCAACTTGCACCCGAAGAGCGGAAAGTGGAAATGACCGCTTTTCACNGCAAGGTATGGGATGACTATTGTAAGGCGGTGAAGGGCATTACCTCCGAACGGGCGGAAACGATCTCTTCGGATGGACGCCTGGTGAAACAGGTAGTTGGTCACATCATGGAATGGGACCGCTTTACGCTGATTTGCCTGGGCAAGCTGTTAAGCGGGGTGAAAACGAGCAAGCTTCTGTGGAAGAATGGCTATGTGGATGCAACCGGCGAACCTTACAACTTTGGCTCGCTAGATGCCTTCAATGCGTTACAGGCAGAACGCCAGGCTTCAATATCCTGGTCAGAGATTCAAATAAATACTATCCATGTTGCCTCCAAACTGTTTGCCCTGCTTTCCACCCCCTCTCTCATCACCCCGGCTTTATTGGAAGATACGGAAGCAATTTCACCTGAACTATATGATGGGCAGCGGCTGCCGATTCCAAGTGGTTGGTTCCTGTGGTATGTTATTTTGGATCATGCTGCAGTTGAGCATGCCCATGATCTCTATTCTGTATAGCGATTAAGTTGCATTCAATCCTTATTTTTTGTACACTTACTTTATTAACAGAGTCGATTATTAAGAAAATCTGGTCAGTGGTTGAAGGGTGATTCGTCAACCAGAAGAGGTGGGTAATGGTCATTTTCCGAGAACTGTACACCGCCATCGAATGCATGTCTATTTCAATGGAATCGCTCTCTGTGCATGCACTTAGGGGCATCAAAAATAAGAACAAAATGGACGATGCCGAACTGCTGATGTTCTCCACGTTGCCGGCGTTTAACCCTGGAGCCATCACTCCTGCTCTCCTTAATTCCCTGTTTCCTTTTACATCGCTAAAATTGATCAGGGAGCAATTGGCGCATCTGGAGAAAAACGGATTCGTGCTGCCAACCAAGGAAAATCATTTTGCCCTGACAAAAGCCGGGGATGCGCTGGTCTTGTGGATTACCAAAGAGGTGAACAATGCCCTTTCAGGTGTTCTACCCCTGCCGGCCACCAGTATGATGGATATGGCCAGCCAGATGAAGGAAATAGCCAATGCCTGTTACGCTGCTACAGAGCCTCCTGCAAAATTTCAAATGCCCATTCAACGCAAGATGGCTCCGGCAGGTACCATCCCCATGATGGCACGCATCAACCAGATCTCCCGCGAACTCATTGCCTACAGAGCGGACGCCCATCATTCTGCGTGGCAAGCTTACGGTGTAGAAGGGCACGCATGGGAGATTCTTACTTCCTTGTGGCAGGGCAAGAAAATGAACGTGGATGACCTGCACAAATCGCTTGCACACCGAGGGTTTACAATGGAAGATACTTTCAACTCAATCAGTGACCTGGCTCGCCGTGGATGGGTGCTTAACAGCAACGATGAACTTTCAATTACTCCGTTTGGTACCGAGGTGCGCCGCATTGCTGAAGATACTACCGACCGCTATTACTTCACCCCCTGGCAGACTTTCACCGAAGCCAGGATCAACTCATTGTGTCAGTTGGTTGACGATTTCCGCCGCGGAATCCCCGCGCTTGAAGAAAAATAAATTCCTTAAAGGTGAGGGCATATGAAACCGTCGATGATCTTTTTCCCCTGGAAGAGTATTCGTAAAGACTTATTGTCTCTGCTGGATCAATTTGATGAAACCGAGATGGATTATGTGCCATACAGGGGATCCTGGCCGGTTGGGAAAATATTTTTACACATTGCTGAAACGGAAGATTACTGGATCCATTATCTCGTCCGCAAGGAAATCACGGAAAATCCGCATTATGGTCTCAATGAGTATCCCAGCATCAGTGCAATCCGCATGAAATTACGCGTATCTGAAGAACGGACCCAATCCTTTATTGATACTCTAAGAGAGCCTGACCTTGATTGGGTTTTCAAAACCACGCGCGGAGAAAATCTTATCTTGTTTAATGTCCTCTGGCATGTGTTGGAGCACGAACTGCATCACCGCGGCGAACTCTCTCTCATCCTGGGATTACTTGGCCGTAAGGGACTGGACGTGTGAGGATAAACCATGACAAACTCGCTCACCTGGCTGGGGCATGCCGCCCTGCAATTGAAAATAGGCGAAACCATTATCCTGGTCGACCCATTCCTTATTGGCAATCCCCAGGCAGTGGTTACCCCGGAAGCGGTGCAGGCGGAGTATATCCTTGTCACGCATGGGCATGAGGACCATGTTGGCGATACCATTGCCATCGCCAGGCGCACCGGTGCCACGGTCATCAGCAATGCAGAGATTTGCGGTTGGCTGGGCAAACAGGGGATCAAAACACACGGGCAGCACCTGGGCGGCGGATTCAATTATCCATTTGGCTACCTTAAGATGACCTTTGCCCTGCACGGTTCCGCCCTGCCCGATGGCTCATATGGCGGAAACCCCGGTGGTTTTATTCTAACAACCCCGGATGATAAAAATATCTATATCGCCGGCGACACTGGTTTGTTTGGGGACATGCAGCTCATCGGTGCAATCGGGCTGGATATTGCCGTGCTGCCTATAGGCGACAACTACACCATGGGTCCCGCTGACGCACTGCAGGCTGTCAAATTCCTCAAGCCGAAAATGGTACTCCCCATCCACTACAACACCTTCCCCCTGATCCAGCAGGATCCGGCTGCATGGGCAAAAATGGTTGAAGCAGAAACCCCTTCAAAGGTGAGTCTGCTTAAACCCGGCGAATCCATCCAATTTTAATCAAATTCAATTTGCCCAGTGGTGATGTGTATATTGGCATCACTATTGCAACGTTCCTTCAGAGATCTTGAATATCGGAGGAAACGACATGAAAACATTTATTGAACTGCTTACCACCGCCGGACGTTTTGCTGTAGGCCTTTGGCCGCTCATGTATGTGCTGCTGGTTGTTGGCATTCTCAAGCGGCGCAGCGGATTTGGAGCCGTGCTGCGGACCTCGATCAAGGCACTGATTAGCGCCTGGCTCTTCTTTGGCATACTTCATCTAATCTTCTATTTCCTCAAGATGGACACCTTCCATCTGCTGCCGGAATCGGTTGATCAGAAATATTTCCTCCTATCCGGATTGATATTATTCCCCTTTGTGGTGGCTATCTTCCTGGAGGAACGCAAGCGCAAGATCAAAGCCGAGACTATCGAGCAAATGCGCGCTTTGACCCCCGAGGATTTTGAAACGCTGGTAGCTGAAACCTATCGCGCCCAGGGTCACAAAGTGGAGCACGTTGGCGCCACTGGCGACCATGGCATTGACCTGGTGGTTCATACCCGCCGCGGCGAAACCTGGCTGGTACAGTGCAAAAAATACCGCGGTAAGGTGGGCGAACCCATCATCCGTGATTTCTACGGCGCTCTGCGCGCTGCCGAAGCGGATTCTGGCGCTGTTGTCACAACCGGCTCAATCACCGAGCAGGCCCGCCTATGGGCTGAGGGCAAACCGCTTCATCTGTATGATGGCGAGGAATTCCTTAAGATCATGCAGACCACCAACATCAAGCGCAGCTTACCCGTTGAAGCGCGCAAGAAACCAAAGATCACTACCCCGATCCCTGCCACGGCAATGAAGAACTCGTTGCAGCCGGCGTATGCTACGGCTTTTGCCCTTGACGCCGCTCCCGCTCAAGATATTGCTTTTGCGCACGATATTGCAGTCTCATCAGCCGGAGTGGAAAGCTATGAAGTTGAGGATAAACATCCATTCTCAAACATGAACCAACCGCCCGATTGCCCGGCATGCGGAGTTCCCATGGTGGTGCACACTGAAAAACGCCTCTTCCAGAAGCCGAAAGAGTATTACATTTGCCCGAATGCGCCTTCCTGCACAGAGACGCTGGAGATCTAAAAACAATCAACGCCCTCGCAAGAGGGCGTTTTATTATCACACAGCCTTGTTTCATTTGGTTGTCTATGCAGAATTATTTTGGTGTATCAAAAGTCCGTATAATTATTAATTGGGTAGATAAAGAATAACTGTACTAGCGATGGTACTAACTAAAAATCACCAACTAAGAAAATGAAATGTTAATCGCTCGATCTACTATCGATGAAACCGAGATTCTCCAAATGGTTAGAGATAACTACGGTGGTTATCTCCTTGATGCGGTGTGCATGCTTGAATATCGTGGACTCAACGATATATACAAATGCACAAGTGGTGACCAATCCTTCTTTTTGAAAATATATGCAAGAAAAGATATCGATAAGGCCGCTATCGAAGCTGAAATTGAGGTTGTAAATCACTTGAAGCGGTCAGGGTTATCCACTGCTTATCCCTTGACCATGAAAAACGGACAATATCTCCTGCCCATCGTAACGCCGGAGGGTACCAGGTTTGGGGTGCTTTTCTCAGAAGCAGAGGGTATCCCCTGCAACAATGACATGATCGATGAGCGAGAGGTAATAGAGATAAGCCACCTGATATCGGACATGCATACCATGTTGGATACTATTCCAAATATTCCCGATCGCTGGAAGCTCGATGATCAGCTATTCCTTGATCGTTCTATTGACATATTAGAAAACTACAACAAGTTTAATTATCAGATTGAGTTACCTTTTCTGAAGGATGTGGTGAAGGAACTCAAGCAACAATTACAAACTAAAGCCCGAAACTGGAATTGGGGACTTTGTCATGGGGATATCTACATGGGTAACATCCACAGGAGTAATGATGGAAATTTAAGTATCTATGATTTTGATTTCTGTGGGTATGGCTGGCGTGCATACGATGTGTCACCGTTTCTGGGAAACTTTGGTACTGGAGTTGGTGTAGACGCTGTCGATAAACGGAAAAGACGGCTTGAATATTTCCTTCGTGGATATAAGCATGTTGGTGGCTTTTCAGACTCTGAGATCGAAGCGTTATATACAATATTCGTTCCATTCCGGCGAATCTTTAATATGGGTTACCTGTATGAAGCGTTCCACTATGTTTGGGGCAACAAACTGCGTAATGAGTTAATTGCCAAAGATACCAGGTTATTGCACGAGTGGATCGATTATTATTGGTAGTAATACCCATACCTATAAAAGTGCATACCTTTATAACCGAACCAACCACCATTGTGCACAGCGGACAGGTCTTCGTTTTGAGGATACGGGCCGACTTTGCCCGCAATCGTTCTGATTTGTAAAAGGGTCCTGCTAGCCCAGCCCTGCGGAGTCACCATAGTGCTGCACACTGAAAAACGCCTGTTCCAGAAGCCAAAGGAATCTTACATCTGGCCCAATGCGCCTTCCTGCACGGAA
>JGI26437J51864_10000177_pt1 | contig 18373 bp, 29 predicted proteins | sample FrelakmetLWP11LW_FD_51864 | JGI IMG/M metagenome (IMG submission 51864)
ATGTATCAGTAATTACGAAATCATTCTTACCTAAGGTAGTATTTTCAACAATCAATTCTCTATACAGTTGTTCTAGTATTTGGTATTTAGCAATCAAATTAGAGGGTGTCCAGAAATACAACATTGGTAAAAAATTCAAAAGTGATTTACTATTCTTTCCAGTAATTCATTTTGAGTCATATCTATCAATATAGTATCTGATTATTTTAAAAATAAATATTTTATTATGATCCATAGGTATTTTTATATTTTCTATAAACTTGAAACACACCGTGTGACACCACATGAGATAATCTATGGATGTTTACTTATGGGCGAACAATTGATAACATGTGATACATAGTAATGCTAAATACAAATATGTCCAATATGAATCAACGGTCTTTGTGTATTTGATCATCAGTCCTCGAAACCCTCTAATATTACCATTCAATCGCTCAATTCGATTACGATATTGATTGAGCATAGTCATTTCTTCGGTTGGTCGGTGATGACTCATCTTTGAGGGAGATCTTGTTCTTTTTGCTTTTGAGATGAGATGTATCTTATGTTTGTGCTATATCTGCGGCCTGCAGATCCTGAATCAGCCAAACAATTCAAACCAGTCAGATCTGTCATGGATACATCAATGGTCTCTGGTCGGATTTTAGCATCATGAATGTTAGCACCAACCACATGTACTGCATGTGTGACTAAATTTTGGTCACAGACTATCCGTTGGTGTTCACCATCACATGAAAAAGAATGTCGATCTCGAATGCAAAAGCAGGATTATTGTTTCGTGTGTCGCCGATCACATCTGCTGACAGGCAGCATATTCCCTTACTGGTGTGGACGCAAGTCTTGTCAAAACAAACTCATCGACAAAATGAAGAATAATACATCATTTGCGAAAGCTTTAGGGTTTTAAAAAGGTACCATAAATCTCACCCCGATTGATAGTATGTTGTGCAAGTTGTTCCATAAAATTTCCTTTGTCGTCAATAATTGTGTCCAGTGCAAAAATGACAAAATAATACCGATGTGGGACACGGGGTAAATTTCGCCCAGGACAAGGGCCACCCCAACCAAATTTATCCCAACTATTGAAACCTTGAATCAACCGATCCCCATTGCTCAAAATAACATATTTATTTTCAATTGGTTTCAATATGGGTAGACTATTCCTGGTTGCAGGAATATATTTCAGGATCCAATGAATCCATACGGACCGATCTGGTAAATCGGGATCGTATGATAACAATGCATAACTTTTAGCATTAGGAACAGACACCCAAGTGAGTGATGGGGACCTATCGATGCCTCCATATCTTGAACACAATGATTGTTTGGGCATTGATTCACCATCTTTGAATTCGTTACTGGTCACAATGAGCTTATTCATGTATATATGTATATATGTATATATGTATATATGTATATATGTACACAAGATATATTCTAAAGTCTTTTACACAGAAATTACTTTGATAGTATGAAATTTGATTCATGTATCACCAATTAGATGATATTGGACATAAAATGACAATCCATTTGTTAGATGAGTATAGTTTCCATAATGTGATGGGCTTCTTAACACGTCACGATGCGGAAAATATGTTACTGGCCGTCAAAAACACAAATCCTATCATCAGAAAAATTGCCTCTGAACGACTGTTTACCTGTTCAATCAGGAAGGAACAGAAAAGTTAGATTATCAGTGGTACACACCACTCTGCTTCTCGAGGTCACACGAAGCTATCAAGAAACATTATGAGACACGTACTAACTCATATAATCCTGTGGATTGTTCTTGTTACGAACAAGATACTATAGCGAAACAATCGGTGTTTCGTCAAATGGAAAAAGGGATTAGTGGTGTCTATGATAATGGCACTCTTCGTGGTGGAGTGCGGTGGTCATATATGATCAATACACGCGGCACCGTCCTACACTTATTACTCGATGATCCAAACTGTCAAACCTTATATACTGTTCTATGGTCTGACCAACTCAATTCAGAAGGATATTTCATCGCTTGTCTCGAATCAAAAGAAGCAATTATCCACAAATTCCAGCCAATTGTTGGCAATGATGCTGCCCTTCAATTAGTTGAATCGGGCCACTGTATCGGACATTCATCTTGGTCTGATGAAAATATGAAAGTATTGTTGGCTACGAATTTATCGGAAGAACATATGAACCAGAAACTCTCAGTCAAGAAACAAAAGACTGGGCAACAACCTATTGGCTCAATCTGCTCGAATTCAAACGACTATGAACCAAAATACTCTTATTAGTCACCAATTTTAAAATTCTGTCAGATAGATATCTGAAGTTGGATCAATAGTTTGCGCTGATGTTGATGGTCAGACAATTGATAAATATGTTGATTCCATGACACCAGATCATAATCAGTCAATAATTGATTCGGGTCACGTCGATTATTTAAATTATTATTGATCAGATGATTGATACTTTTAAGATAACTATTTTGTAAATTATTGGCCAACTTTCGAGCAAAAAGATCTTTGGTTTCAGTGGTGAGTTGTTGATGTTCATTATGATAAGTGACTTTGGGTTGTTTTGGATGAATGGTGAAGCTCAATCCATGTTTTTGGTTGCCATAAATTTTCTCGATTAATTTACAATCACCTGCCAGATCGGACAGTGCACAATCCTTAATATATCCGATAGCTTGATTAAAATCTCCCATTCGATCTGTTAACATATCTAAATAATTATCATGACCCGTCACACAAATGATATTCAACGTTTGATTATTGGTAATATTTGTGGGTGATTTATTCGCTAATTCCCCAATGTTTTGTTGGAGTTCCAAATGTAATTTTTCTGTTTTCTCACTCTGTTCTTTTTGACCTGATTTGATTTCTTTGAGTTCAGCTCTTAATTCACTAATTTCTGAAATTAGTGCATGATATGTGGGATTAGGGGAATCCACACTCAAGTTTTCAATGGATATCATATGTATTTTCTCACAATGACCAATTAGTCTCCTTTTACAACTGAGATGTTGTCCACAAATCTGACAAACATATTGTTTTGTCATGGATGATATCATATTATATACACAAGATTATAAATATGAATTCACTTGACATTTTACTTGACATTTTACTTGACATGGACTTGACATTGTATGAATCAGTATCTATTTTCTAAAGACCATATTATCGTGTGGCATATGATTAATATAATTATTTATAAATAAAATATATATGCTCCCTCATTGTTAGCATTATGTCAATTATTATTATTTCAAAATCATAACTCAACTCATATGTAATTGTTAAATTATGACAAAACTCTCATAATTTAACAATTTTTAAATTAAAAATTTAACAATTTTAATTTACGTCAAAAAGACATATGTATTGCATCTGATAACACATATGTCTAAAATTTCATATCTTGGGTCTCATTTATGAATATTTCACAAAAATATTCGTCTTTTTATTAATATGATTCATAACAAATCATATCATAAATAATTTGTTATATTTATGAATCTAATATAAATTCATTAATGATCAGTATTATTTATTGTTAAATAATCACGTCATCTATATCAATCATTAATGATCAAAAAATAACACATAATTCGTGAATTTATATTTTATGATAACCATAAAAATCATAAATCATTATGACTTGGTATTATTGTGAACAGGTCAAAAATCAGTTATGATAACATTATTATTTCGATAATACTCTCAGAATCGTGAAAATCAAAGTAAATCGATCATGACATCCAAAATTCTCCCTTTCAAAAAATCATAAATTTGTGACTATTATTTTTTGATTATTGAAAGACCATTTACTGGGTCAAATTATTTCATTTTTTGAATTCATAAAATCAGTGTTTTTTAAAATTTTTCAAAAGTTTTTAAAAATTTTGAAAAAAAAATTATCCTAAAAAATTTTGGATTTTTAATTTTTACAAATTTTTGTCTTTGAGTTTTCATCCCAAAAATTTTAAAGTAAACTTATTCACAAAGGAAATTTTGAGTTTCCAATTTCGTTTTTGCGAAAAATGACTTTTCTCTTGAGCAATTTTATTGAATTTTTAAAAACCTAAGTTATGAAAAAATTTTATGATATTCATACTTTGTTCCGGTGAAATGCAAATCTCTAAATGACATATATTTGTATTGATCCAATTTTTTTGTAATGTTATTTTATAAATGAAGGGAGGGCGCAAATTGAACAAAGCAAAGTTAATTCATCCGATGAATGAATTTTATACTGGTGACGAACCCTATGAAACTGATCAATTTATACAAATTAAAGAGATTAACAAACCATATTACTTTAATGGGAAACAATATGGACCACAACGCCCATATGCCAAAATAATGCCTGTTGAAAATAACGTAGCATACGAGCAGGAATATCCATTAGATAGTCCGGATTACTGTGATCGTAACCCACTATATACTCTGAAAGCAGATCAAGATCTACGAATTATGACTTACGATGTTCATAATTGGGTTCGACAATGTAAACCTAATTTCGGGCGGAACATTGATCATGGGATTTTAATAAGATTCTCAATAATGAAATACTGACCTATAGTGGTACTATAGATAGTAATGGTACTATAGATAGTAATGGTACTATAGATAGTAATGGTACTATAGATAGTAATGGTACTATAGATAGTAATGGTACTATAGATAGTAATGGTACTACAGATAGTAATGGTACTATAGATAGTAATGGTACTATAGATAGTAATGGTACTATAGATAGTAATGGTACTATAGATAGTAATGGTACTATAGATAGTAATGGTACTATAGAAAGTACCATTAGCACAGATAATCACCACTTTGAATGGACGAAAGTATCCATTGGTACCATCGTTGGTGAAATTAGTACATTTCAGACATCGTGTCCTTGTGTTACAGTCGATATTTATTTGATGCGTGATGGCAAATGTGTGTATCACTACAATTCAGAAACCCTCCATGACATCAGTTGGACCATTCAATGGTATGACAAAAACACGCAGAAGTATTATTGTGCTGAGTTTGAATCGAATGTATTAATGGAAAATGATTTACGTGTCAAATTGTGCTCATTTGATTCCATTAATGAGATACATCCACACCAAACATCCGAATTAAAGATCTCAGATGATTGTGAAATGCTAGACAGTGACTAATTTATCAAAGTGTGAACCAATCATGCTATGGGGACAAGTTGAATCATTCATTGGATGATTCGTACATTTTTGACAGATCAAATTCTTTGATGACAAAAGATAAAACTCTCATGTAATCACGTCCCTCGCATAGTACATCAAATGGGTCATATCCACATTTATTCATAAAAACTGAAGCAATAATCATGTGGACTATATAACAGAGTTCGTACCTGTCTTTCTTTTTGGTTTGGGGACTTATATAGTCCATCAAATTATCCACCATCAAACAGGAATAATATGGAAAATCATAACATCTCAATCTCGCCCGGGATGGGTGATACTGTGCAACTGATATATTGGCACCATACTTTTTGGGGATATAATAACTGATTGATAAGTTATTTAACAAGTTTTTGACACTTGGTCTCTTGTAAAGATCCCTAACAAATATTTGTTTCATAATGTTTTTCTCGGCAGAATGTTCATTAATTTGATCTAATTTGGATAGAATGTTCTCCAATTGTCGATGTTGAATTTTTATGTAGTCTAAATATCCCTCGCATTCATCACATGGTTTGGATTCTCTCTGTACATCATCAAACAAGCATTTTCCTGTCACCAATTCATATAGTATACACCCTAAACTCCATACATCCATACTTGCATTTTTTATACACTTTGTGTTGTATGTTTCCGGTGCTGTGTAAGCATACGTGCTTATTGCCTCACGATCATATACAGTATATGATGCAATAGGATTCATACGTTTGTGTCCTTTATTATTATCCAAAAGACGGCCGAAATTACCCATAATATACGAATGAGAGAAATCTATAATGGACACTTTGCCGTTGCAATCAATCAAGACATTTTTCGGTTTGAGATCACAATGGACAATATTATGGTCATGCAAAATAACTACCTTTTTAAGGATCTCGACAAATACTTCCAGTGAATTAGTGCATTTTCCGACAGGTTCTCCAAGATATGGCATTACTATGCCGTATTTTGGTGGATCTTGAATAATGTCAATAATTTTAGGAAAACCATCGATTCCATCTAATAAGTTAAGTATACATAATTCGGTTGTGAGATATGCGAAATCTGTACTGTCCACCAGGGAATCATTGACTAATGTGTATGTTTTAATAACTGTATCATATTTAATCATAACATCCGATACACCACCTGAAATTTTGCGTAGTGATTTGTTTCCGTTTTTACGCATTTGTTTGCGGTTGTAAAATAATGTGATTCATATCAATTTTTTGTTTCAATTTTTTCTGTACTTGATGAAAATTTGATTATCTATCAAAAACAGAATTTTATTGTTCTCAAAATGGAGACAAATCGTGATATTTTCACATATTGTAAAAATATCCAACTTGATGAAATCCGTGTAACATTGGATACAATCGAGTCACTGTATCCACCACGTCAATCAGTTAAGCAAATGGAACTTATCGATTTAGTTAGCAAGTTAACTATACTGTCAACTGAACCAAGATGGGTCCACTGGTTTCGTAATATTCAATATATGTGTGAATTGATGACAGAATACCTATTGAGAGGTGCTGACTTAAATTATTGTTACATCGAAAATATGCGAAATGACTACGTATATTACGTTACACATAAGATTGAAACAATAATGGCATAACAATATAAAATGATATGAATTAATATGAATATTAATGAGCACAAAATTGGTCGTGACACACAACTTTGGATTCTTCAGTTGTTGCACAATCCGTCTAAAACAAATCATTCATTTTTATAATGAACGTAAAAAATTACCCATTGTGGATTCGTCTGCACAATGGGGAAAATACAAAGATAAAGATGGTGATGTCACACAACATTTTTTCAAAACACTCAGTATTCGTCACCCATCAAAACACAAGAAAATATCACTTGTGTCGTGTCAAACAGAGGAACAATTCAGTGATTATCAGTTCGTTAACTATGATGATGTAGCATTCTTTGTTCTAAAATATTTTAGTTTGTCAGATGATGTTCTGAAAATTAAACAACAGTTATTGAAAAAATATGCTATTGACGTCAAAAAAACCATAGCTGTTATCTATCGTGGAAATGATAAGTGTATTGAGACACAAATACCATCACATGAGGAAGTGATTGACAAATTGGTTTTGATGACACACCACTATCCACACCATAAAATTATCATCCAAAGTGATGAATCTGAATTATGTGATAAAATATCAGCTAAATTTCCTGACATTATTATCTTTAAAGAAGTGAAAATGATCACACACAGTGATCATACGAGTGTTCCGGACCATGTTAGTAAGGGTGAAAAAACACTACAAGCACAACAATTTTTGGCAATTTTGTCAATTATCAGTGAGTGTGACAAAATTATTTTAAATAGTGGTAATATTGCCTTATGGGTTTGTTTGTATCGGGGACACACTAAAGGTGTGTTACAATACCTCCAACCCATTCCAGTTATTTGGGGGGTTGTCAATCAAGACTATAAAAAATTTAGTAATCCGTGGATCGATCATGACATTGAATGACATTCACGTATCCACAGGTGTGTGTGTATGCGCCGACATAGACAATGTGGTTATTAAAAATAATTTGAGTTCTGGTGCCATCTCATGTTTACAATTTTTGTTATATTCCTCAATCATCGTATCATATTGTTGCTTGATTTTGTCACGTGATGCTTCATATTTAGTATCCACATCATTTTTAAATTTTTGGAAATTGAATTTCTCAAAGGGATTAAATGTCCGAGTCGGAGTCTCTGTCTCTTGCGAATTTGTCTTTTGTTCCATTTGATTTTTGAAATGAATTGATAATATCACATCCCGTAAATCAAATTTGGTAAAACTTAATTTATGAAATAATAAATGTATACATATATATATACATCAATGTCGAAGCGATCACAATACTTACCCAAAATAAAGGAGCAAAAAATGTGTTATGATACTATTAATTTAGAAGAGGAAGAGATTGAACAATTCCTGTCCACTAAAAATAATGTTATTTTGACTGACATTGAAGTCAAACAAGTGGGTTGTTCAACCCTTGATAATTTGAAGAGATTGTTAATTAATCCATCTCATGTCTATTATGAATGTATCGGTCAAGGTGGAGAGGTACCGATCGAGAATCCAATCATCAAAATTGATGTGGGATCAAATCAATATTATGTTCCCGCCACAGAATTAAGAAGTGCATTGAGAAACCAGACATGGAACTTTATGTCATTCGAAGAGACTGATCAAAAAACAGCGCCATTAATGTCAGTTACTGCGAGAATGGGCGAGACTTATGTGGGTGCTTGGCATTGTCAACCACACACACGAATGACGTTATCACATGTCTTAACCTTTAATTTAGATGGTGAAGTCCAAAATCATCAATCACCACAGGATAAACAACATGGCCAAGCACAACAACTCTCGGAAATGACACGTGCCATACAACAACAAGGACAACGACAAGAAAGACAACAACTGGAAAGGCAGACAATACAACAACACGAAAGACAAATGAGACAACAACAGGAAAGACAAATGAGACAACAACAGGAAAGACAAATGAGACAACAACAGGAAAGGCAACAACAAGAATGGCAGAGTGTACAACAACGAGAAATTCGACGCGGAAGGCAAGGTGCAGGTTATTTGGTACCAAATTGGATCGTTTTAAGACCAACTGTACCAACTGATAATGATACATTGATGTCCGTTTTGTACCAATTCGATGAATATATATACACCACGTACCAAGAGTATCAAGCAGTGGGTCTTTATATTGATGAAGATCACCAACCATTTATTCTATTATCCACATCACCTGAAGAATTTGAAACAGTATTTTCTGATCTCTCTCACGCTGATCTGAATTTTAATGGTCATCAAATGCGAGTTGAACGAATGAGAATTTACCCACAACCATTCGACGGACATAATGTGATCTTATTATATCCTAGTGTAAGAATGAGCTCAGCTGCTTTTATTCGTGATAATATGGCCGGCCTCAACAGTGGCAATATCTCCCAGTTACGAGATTTTTTGGAAGAAAATGGTTCGCTAGATAATGATGCATTTGATGATGAAACTGGACGATGTGTTCTACGTATTTATGATGTAAATGACAATCCATTGGAACCTCTTATGGAAAAATTATTAATCTCTCCGATCGGAGAGATTAATGGACGAGGTGAGTCATATGTTCTGGCACCAGTGTATGTTGAATAATTCATTAGATTTCAACCAAAAACAGTCATAATTCCAAAATGATCACTGGGACATAATGCCAATCTTTTGTTGATTCTCATCTGACGTGTGTCTTTTTTGTACACAAAAACATCAATCATTTCTGCGATTTGTTCATCTGTTAACTCGATCTGTTCAGTTCCCAATAATCCACTATCAATCGGTGTGAGACCTTTGGCTAAAATTCCATCATAACGAAATCTTTTTTCCAAAAACTTTGAATTATACCGTCGTGGATGTGTCCCTAATTTCTCCGGTCAAACGGCTGAGGTAATGATCAATGGATTGAATCACGATGCGGATCAATATGCAGACTATCTTGCCCATTCAATGCAACTGTCTGAACAAGTTGCACAGCTTCTCCGTCAAATCACTGGGTAGACGTACTATATACAATATATATACACTTTGAGTTTCGTAGATCATATCAGATAAGACCTATATTCTTGAAAAAATGAAAAATGATTTACAGACACCGATATAAAATAAAATAAATATAATATATATGGTAAATTTTCACTACAAAAAACAAATTGATGTGGATTACAATAATCCATCACCTGTATATATTAGAACTCTATTGGACCTGCTACGAAGATGTGGAGGAGTTATTGATTTGGTGTCATACTTAAAAATATATGGTAGTTATTACATCCAGATTGCTGGCAATAAATATGTGAGAATATGGAAAAATAATGACACCATATTTATGAGAGATTGTATCCATCATTTTTTAAGAGATGAAATAGATAAAAAATCACAACTCTATGGAATCAATCTTGAATTGCTCCAAAGTGTGTACTTTGATTTTCAAATCAAAGAAAATAATATCATAACGAATTTTATTAGGAAAATAGACGCCAATAACCCAACACAGCAATGATCTGGTCATTGACCTATCGACTTTTAGATCTTTAAACAACGGTTTTCACCTGACAGAGTGGACATCTCGTCGGAGCAGTTACAACTGTACTGTGCATATGAGCACAATGGAATTCAAATGATCCAAAATCTCGACAAAACTGACAATTGGCTAAGATCCATTGTCCAATACATTCAAGGTGAAAAACATGTCCACAACTATCTAATTGGTGGATTGGTTCACCAACCACATAATCCTTCAAGCAAATATGACATGTCAGTTTATCTCGGGTCATTGTCTGCCGAGTTACCTTCCGAACACCGACTCCAGAGAATGATGATGCCCACTGCTGATACAACCGGATGAATTGATCATCATATAACACATCACTCATTTTAATTTGCATCGATCCTCCTTGTAATAGGGAAACTGGTGTTGAGAATCCAACCGCCATTGGCACAGTGAAATTGCCATACCATGTATCATTGGCAACACTGATAGTGACTGAACATATATGAGTTAGCTCACAGGGTGTTAAATTTTGTTGAAGCACTCCACCCAATCTCAAGTGAATGAATTGGGTATCCAGTTGAATAATCTTGAATGTTTTCTCAAATCGTTCTGCCATTAGAACCCTATTGATATAATTGAACTGATTGGATCAGTGATGTTTAATCAATTTTTGTCCATTTACGCGATAATTCACTTTCCACAATTGTGAAAAATTGAAGAACAATCTGGTGTCTTAATCTGATACCAATTAAGTTGCAATGGATGATCAAACTAGTAAACTAACACGTCGCAAACATCTAACCGCATATTGGCTATTGATTTAGGACCACAACCATTTGGGCATGCCCAAATCAAAACACACCTTTCTGGTAAACCACATTTGGTAACACTTGATCATGTTCATACAACCTTATTGTATGTTGGTAAGAAGCCTGATAACCCTCACGAGAGTCAATATCATTCTCTCGAGGGAAAAGAGTGTGATGTGACCATTTCGAGTTTTGGGCGTTCTGACGATGCAATGGCACTCAAAATGATCAGATCTCATATAAGGATGAATAAAATACACACGTAAATGTACCGTCACACGCAACTGTACAACACGTGACAATGGCACTCAAAAAGGCATTAAATCTGTTGATTCTATCAAATGTTTTGAGAATGGAATGATTCCATTAAATGAGCCAATTGTGATCAAAGGTACAATTAAGAGATATATGTTTTAAATCAACCCTAAAAGTAAATTTCGCGGTCTGTGTTAACATTTGATCAAGGTAATCGAATGATTCAATATCATAATCCATATATGGCAATCCCAATTTTTCATAAACATTGAGTATATCTCGCATTTTGGTCTTACTTTGATCTCAAAAGAGTTAACAGCATATTGTCTCATTGCGCACATATTTTCAGCACAATGACACATTACAAGTAACTTAAGGAACGTGATAAATTTGTTGAATTCTTGAGCTGTCAGTACCCCCGGAAAATGTTTCTGTACAAATTGATCGACATCTTGCGGTCCTGAACACAAGATATTTGCGTAATATTGTCCAAGCTCTGCAATTGCCAGCTTGATCAAATGTTGTGCGTTTGCGACAAATGTACACATATAGATCCTAATTGCAATCAAATCCGCCCATTTCATCAAATGGTGATTTTCTCATAATGTGCACGAATAATCCTCCGTCTGACTTTAGCTTCATCTCTTCGTTCCATACGAAGACAATAATCCTTGTAGGATTCACACCCAATGTGATGTTGGCAAAATACCCACGACCGGTTAACTTAGACCAGGTGGATCCACAACGTTCGCTCGGATTCTTGACACCTTCACACTGAACCATATGATTGATGGTTGCTGTTAATTGTTTGAAAATCAAGATGGAACCCCAGATCATTTTCCGAGCGACCGTTGAGTGACAAAAATTGATTGAATAATGAAGATTTGGATTAGTAACAAATCCAAGTATGACAACAGCTCAGGAGACGTATTGTATTGTCTTTAGTGATTGTGATGAAAATATCGTAGCTGTCAATGGTGTATTTTCTTCTCTCCAAGAAGCCAAAGCACGCTTATTGACATTGTATGTCAATAATCATGGTAAGAAAGCAAGAACTCTTCACTCAGAAGAGTTGAGACTCAAAGCCTCAAGACTGTTCGAAAAGTCGCGAACACAAATGCATCCACTGGACCATTCAATTGGTAAATTGTCTTTCGGATGTGGAACATATTATATCCAAAAAGCCGTCGAAGATAATTGCCTGTAAGAGGAACATTAAATACTTTGCTATTACCTACTCTTGAAAAAAAGTTGATTTGTAATTAATCTTAAAGAAATAAGGATAATAATAAACATCAAACAAACAAATCTCTCGTACAATAATGTCAGCATTTACCGTGGAATCACTTATCCAGAAACCAGTCACTGAAATCCGTGAGTTTTTGGCCGCATTTTCGGCCGAACTACGTGACACACAGATCCCGAATACTTATCTGATTAAATTCAGTCAAGAAACTAAGGTTGGTCATCCTGAGATCAATCACCTCAGAGGACTGATTTTTAATGTTGCGACAAACCAAGTTTATTCGCTAACATATCCAGTACCACTCGAGTTCAAAGATCTCCCTTCGGATGAGCAAGAACTTCTTATCAAGGACCTATCTACGGGTGAGTACCATGTCCAGGAAGCTCTTGATGGAACTCTTTTACGGTTGTCTTATATTGATGAACAATTTGGTTGGTTGCTATCGACTAATGGTAAGGCAGATGCACGCGAAGCATTCTGGATGAATGGTTGTTCATTCGCTGAGCAATTTTGGTCAGCTCAACCAAAGGTCAATTTTGAGGAATTGGACAAAAACTATGTATATATGTTTCTGTTGTGTCATCCTCTGAATGTGATCGTGGTCAATCATAAGGATGCACACGTATATCACGTGACTACTTATGATCGCCGCACACTGAAGGAAGTAGAATGTGATCTGGGAATTGAACATCCTCGCAGTTTCCAATTGACCATCAATGATGTTGTGGCACAGATTCGCGATGCAAAAGACAAGCCGGTGGCTTCGGCTGGCTATATGGTGGTTATGAAGCCAGATGCTAATGGCATCGTTACTCGCTACCGTTTCGAGAACCATAATTACACTAAAGCTCGTGAACTCCGAGGCGATTCCAACAACACCTCTTTCCTCTTACTGAGCCTGATGCTTGACAAGGACCAGACTAAATTGGCAGAATTCCTCCAATATTATCCAATTTACTGCAAAAATGTCGAGATACTACATAAGCGTCTCATGGGACTCGTGAGCAAGTTTTATCGTGAATACGGAATTAGGTTCAAGGAGCACGCAGACATTTTTGTCCACCCAAGACACCACCGTTTCCTGTCTGAACTACATACCCATGTCTATCTGGGTCGGCTTAAGGGTATGAACAAAACCGTACAATACCAAGATATTATGGATTTCGTCAAAGCTCAACCAGTGGCTAAAGTTCTTTATTTGCTCAATTACATCTATGATCTATAAAACACATAGATTGACTTAGTATTTATATTACATATATATACCTTGTTTAAACTTTGTTTAAACAAGATCAGTCACAAAATTGAATTTAGTTGACAGAGATTGTGTGCAACATTTACCAAGAATATGGCATCATTGTGCCCCATTTGTGATCAAATATGTTGTTCATTGCTGAATTTGCGGTTTGTGAGACCACATTTTATCTTATGTTGTTCACTAGCACATGAAAAAGAATGTCAGTCTCGGATGCAAACACAAGATCACTGTTTCATTTGCCACCAATCACAGCTACTGACAGGTAGCATCTATCCTTACTGGTGTGGGCAAATTGTTGCCGAAACAAACTCATTGACAAAATAAAGAAAAATATCTCATTTAAGCGAAACTTAGGGCGTAAAAAAGGTCCCGCACAGCGCACCTCGATCGGTAGTATGTCTTGAAACCTGTTCCATAAAATTTCCTTTGTCATCAATAATTGTGTCCAGTGCAAAATGATGAAATAATAACGGTGTGGAACACGCGGTCAATTACGACCGGGACATGGACCACCCCAACCAAACTTAGACCAACTATTAAAACCTTGAATCAACCGATCTCCATTAGCCAAGAACACATATTTGCTATTAATTGGTCATAAGATGGGAAGACTGTGCCTGGTCACAGGTATGTATTTCAGGATCAAATGAATCCAGACAGACTGATCTGGCAAATCATGCTCATATGATAATAATGCATAACTTTTAGCATTCGGAACAGTTGCCCACATAAGTGATGGAGACCTCTCTATTCCTCCATATGTTGGACACAATGATTGTTTCGGCATTGATTCACCATCATTGAATTCATTACTCTTCACAATGAGCGTGTTCATGTATATATTTATATATATATGATATATATCATATATATTTGTCAACCAAAGTTAAAATGTGACAGATCAATAGTTATTTTACTTGACATAGTGACCCAGCGCATTTCGGGCACTTGCAGCAATTACTGCACAAGTTGATTTTCTGTAAATGATGAAAGGCTGTCGCTATTTCTAATTCCCTGACTATGTCAAGCAATGGTACAAATGGAGCATTTTTGTAGAATGGTGCATCCCAATAAAAATTGGGATTATTTTCAGACAGAGATCCTAAAATGTCGAGTAGTGCAAACACTCGATCATTATGTGCTCTTTTCTCATCCGGTGTAAATTGACTCTCAACGAGATTCTCCCAAAAATTGATCTCTTGTGTAAGAATGTCTATAATTTGACACTCAATGGACATTTGAGATAATATCTGTCTCAATCCAAAAATTCACGGGTCAATTTTGTCTCTTCTCATCATTTTAAGCAGCAATAACCATACATCAGAGTTGATTTAGATATGTAAAATTTGATTTTACATTCAAATCTTTCGTCGTCAATTTACAGATATCATGAACTATATCTCTCAAATTGACAAGATCCTTTCTCCTGAGAGTGATGAGTACGCTTCAGTCGCACGTGTGACACAATATTTAAACAGTTTGGGTACACTTCACCGACATATATTTGACGTCATGCGACAAATCAAGGCTCTCATACCTGAGCATATATTTAGTAAATATGCCCAAGAATACTTGTGGATTATCAATGATTGTTCATATCGAGCACCAGAAGCTTTTTTCGAATCTTGGAGAATGTTGCTAGATATATTAATTAAAATCAAACATGAACATCCAAGTGAATCATTTGTTGATGATATCAAAATGTTTTAATGTGCAAGAATCATCATAATATCAATGCTATTACCAGGTTTTAACAGATATCTTTGTATCAATACTTTCCTGGAAGACCAAGATAATTTGCTGTAAATATGTTGGCGAATAACACTGATTAATTCGATAATGTCGACCGGATCTCCAATACTATAAACACCTTCTGAATCAGGTACATCTAATAACGCGACAATACCACCAAGATTGTGTACTTTTAACTTGCGCCATTCTCGTTTGTACATAAACCAATAATCGTCAAATGTCATATTTGATAGATCATAACCATCAGTAATCTCGCACAAATTTTGTTTTATTGTCACTTTGGATTGAATCGTCGTTGGGTCGGGAGGATTTTGATTTTCAAGTGTTTCAATTTCGGTCGTTAATTGGTTTATTAATGTTATTACATTAATAATACAGCTTTAGCGATAATTAATCGAAACTTGTGCAAGTAGTGTAGCTACATGATAGCGATTGTTGATCACAACACACATCAATTCCCATTAAATATAACTATGGATATAAATCACAATATAATTTTACGCTTATATTGATTATCAATCAAAGTTATGTTGATATAGGTTAATTGATTCAAATACACATTCCGTTCATAGACAGGAAAATGACTGAATATGTGGATTTATACATATAAAATACATTGACTTAAGACAATATTTTCATGTTATGAAATTTTAATTTCTTAATTTTAATTTCTTAATTTTATTATATATAATTCAACAAATGGAAACTGTTATACGTGCTATTTTGCCATGGACTGCCGTATTGGGCTCAAATGAAGGGAAAAAAGAAAAAGAAGGGCAAGAAGGTGGTGCTAGTGGGAGTCCCTTGTTAAATTTGTTTGTCGGTATTGTCGCAATTGTGTTGGGAATCTATGCTGGATTCCTGTGCTGGACACATAATGATAAAGAAGATATGGGTGTCCGTGTGATTTATACCGGATTAGCTTTTGCTAATGCCATACCTTATCTCATCTATTACTTCTTCATTAGGTACGTCTTCAACCAACCCTTCAAATGCTGCTCTTAAACAAATAAAGACACATTTATCTTAACATCTATTTTTTTTCTAATCCACGCAGATTAGAACAAAATAAAACACTTTATGTTTTTATCTGGAACAACAAGTATATTGATATTGTACAGTCTTACTGCTCGGTCTCGTTAGTTTAACTCTTGATAAAACTTGGTTGTTATCACATTTAACATTATGACGATCCAAATAAATCATATTACCACCACCATCATCATTTGCTGGTGTCAATTTGTCAATACAATTGCCAAGTGATGGCACGGGCGCACATTCATATTTATATTGATATCGGCCGTCACCACTCCTGAGTAACCTCATTTTTGACAATCCAGAACCAGTATCACACTTAACATCATGACGATCCAAATAAACCAAATTACCCCCACCTTCATCATTCATTGAGGTTTCTTTCGCCGCCGCGGTTCCAATATCACTCGCAGATAGACAACTATATTTATATTGAATAGTTTCACCTGATGGTCGTTGCAAAACAAAACCATTTAACACCGAATTAGTACCACAATTCATCTCATGCCGATCTAAATAGACTGTATTACCCCTCCCCCAATCATTTGAAGCAGTTGTTTTATCTGTTGACGTAAATGCTGGGGGTGTTTGGGACACTGGGGTTGTTGGGGCTACCGGGGGTGCTGGAGTTGCTGGGGTTGTTTGGGTTGCTGGAGTTGCTGGAGTTGCTGGGGTTGTTTGGGTTGCTGGGGTTGTTTGGGTTGCTGGAGCTGCTGGGGTTGCTGGAGCTGCTGGGGTTGCTGGAGCTGGTGGAGTTACTGGAGCTGGTGGAGTTGCTGGAGTTACTGGAGCTGGTGGAGTTGCTGGAGCTGCTGGAGTTACTGGAGTCTCTGTTGCTGACTGTGTGGTTTTCTTAGTAGCTGCGTACACAACCACTCCAATCAAACACAATATAACCAAAACACACAATACTATAATGATAATCACGGGAATATTCATTTATATTATTACTAAACATAAAATTATCTTCCATCAAAAGACAATCTAAGTTGAGCTATAATAACGATGAATCACATCACCCCATGAGAAAATTTTATTTGGATAGTTAATTTCTCGCATCTCTTCCGGAGATCCGTAGGGTGCACATCGAACCCATTGTCCGAACGGATTTGTACTATCTATAATGGGATCCCCATTGTTCCCGGTCAGATAAACGTCTTGTTCACCGCGAGCTCTAAGTTGCCCCATTGTTGCCGCGGATGCACCTTGTGTTGATCCTCCATTACCACCTACTTGCTCCTGATCATAGAGATCTTGGTCGATATATGCTTTAGCTTTAAAAATACCGACTCTTTGCCGGTCAATGGGCTGACATTCAGTCACAGACTCCTTATTATATTCAATAGGTGGGAACATCGTATTTTGAAATCGATACCCATCCATTAACAATTGTTTGGGTTGGATTAACATATCAACCGGTCCTGCTCTAACCGAAATAGCATCACCACCCAGTTGAGAATGATGTGAAACACTTAAAAATACACAACATACAATAATGATTAATATTGGCAACCATATCATCTTTGTATTATGTTTAGAAAATCATATTCAAGAATCTTCTGGGTCATTTAAATAGAAATAATTATCTGGTAATTGTCTCTCTAATTGTTTTTCACCATATTGTTTTGTATAATAAGAGGGTGTCCAGAAATACGATCTTCATTAAAAAGATTAAAATAATTTGTATTTTATATTCTTGCTTAAAATCAGATTCAATGTTTGATTTTAAGAGATTA
>JGI26437J51864_10000185_pt1 | contig 17943 bp, 16 predicted proteins | sample FrelakmetLWP11LW_FD_51864 | JGI IMG/M metagenome (IMG submission 51864)
TTCCGGCGCTCGCTGATTATTTTGAACGCCCTTATGGGCAGCATCGAAAGCAAGGGAGGCCTCATCATTAAGAAAGGCCCCAAGGACGCAGGCTACGGAAATATCGGAAAGCTGCTGGACCAGAAAGACCTTCCCAAGGGGAAAGCCGAGCGTTTTGACGGCGTGGGCGGATCCAAGATCCCTATTGCCGACCCTGCCCATGGCGTGGCCTCTATGCTCCCTCGGGCCATTCTGAACGAAGATCCTTACCCGGTGAAGGCCCTGATCAGTCACCGCTTTGATCCCATGCTGTCCATTCCCGACTACAACCAGAACAAAAAGGCCTTTGACAAGCTGGATTTCATTCTCACCATTGACATCAACTTCGGCGAAACCGCGTGGTATTCGGACGTGGTGCTTCCGGAATCCATGTATCTGGAGCGCTCCGATTCGATTCAGATGGCCAACGGCCCCAAGCCCACTCTGTACATGAGGCGGCAGTGCGTGCCCCCGAGGTACGACACCAAGTCCTACTGGGAAATCATCCGGGAACTGGCCAAACGGCTGGACCTGGGTCATTTCTTCAAGTACGAAACGATCGAAGACATCTGGAACCTTCAGCTCAAGGACATGGGAATCAAGATCGAAGACTTCAACTCCAAAGGGTTTGTGAGTCTGTCGAAAAATCCCATTCTTTGGGACCGCAAAGAGGGGATCAAATTCAAAACCCCCTCCGGCAAGCTGGAGTTCATTTCCAGCCTGATGGAGAAAAACGGGTTTTCCTCCTTTGCCAAGTACGAACCTGTGGCGCCTCCGCCCGAAGGGCAGTTCCGGCTGACCGTGGGCCGAAACGCGGTCCACACCCACGTCGCCACACAGAACAATCCCTATCTGAACGAGCTGGTGCCTGAGAACGCGCTCTGGATCAACACGGAAGAAGCGGCTAAACTCGGAATCACCAACGGCCAATACGTGGAGGTGTCCTCGGATCACGGTTTCGGCAAAATCAAAGCCTTTGTGACGGATTTCATTCATCCGGAGGCGGTTTTCATGCTTCACGGTTTCGGCCGGCAGGTTCCCGCGACCACCAGATGTTACGGTAAAGGAGCCAGCGACACGGTCCTTCAGGCCAACGTGACGGACATGATCGGCGGGAGCCCCGGACTTCACGACACCTTTGTCAAAGTGAGACCGGCTTCTTGAAGCGAATGACTCTAGAGGAAACGAGGAGAAAGCCATGAGTGAATTCTATCTCTTCCATGATAGCGCAAAATGCATTGGGTGTTTGTCCTGTGAAGTTCACTGCAAGGAGAATAAAAGACTGCCCATAGGCCCCAGGCTGTGCCGGGTTGAGACCATCGGCCCCAAATGGGTGGGAAGCGTTCCCAAAATAGATTTCGTCTTCATGCCCTGCTACCATTGCGACAGGCCCTGGTGCGTGGCCGCCTGTCCTACCGGAGCCATGCAGAAAAGGGCAAAAGACGGCATCGTTTTCGTGGATCATGACCTCTGCGTAGGATGCAAAGCCTGCATGAGAGCCTGCCCCTGGGGCGCCCCCCAGTGGGATCCTGAAAAAGGCAAAGTCGTCAAATGCGACTACTGCATGGATCGGGTGGACCAGGGTCTGGAGCCCGCCTGCGTGGCCAAGTGCGTGACCAAGTGTTTGCACTTCGGCAAACCCGCAGCAATGATCGACGCGCGCAGGGAGCGCCACGCCAAGGCTATGGCGGCCATGGCCACGGAAGTGACGTTGAGGCAGCCTGTGGCAGGTCCCAAAGCGAAACCCATGAAACCCAAAAGAAAGCAGGCCCAAGCCCCAGCCAAAGGGGCCTAATCGACAACAGTGCCCTGATCTGAAGAAGACAGAATGACCGAACAGACCTGTATCGTATACCGAACCTACCTTGGCCTTTCGGAGTTCATCGCCTCGGGCCCTATCACGCATCCAAGGGCTCGACGGCGGGCGGAAGATCTGCTCGCTCTCATCAGAGACGTGTCCACAGGGGCCGGAGGTCCGCAGCACCTGCAGGCCATGCTCACCTCCGTCGCCACGATCGTCATGGAGGAACCGGAGGCCTTTTCCACAGAGATCGTTCGTCTCGTGGGCAAGCCCCTGGAGACGCACAAGGAAGTCTTTGCCAGCCACATCGACACGCACAATTGTCCCACCGGCCAGTGCGATATTCTCACCCCTGCTCCTTGCCAGATGGCCTGCCCTGCGGGAATAGACGTGGCCAGCTACGTGGCCCTCATCGGCCAGGGCAAATATGCCGAAGCCGTGGAGCTGATTCGAAAGGACAATCCTTTTCCCTGGGTGTGCGGTCTAGTGTGCACCCACCCTTGTGAATTTGTCTGCGTCAGGGGTAGAATCGACAGCGCCATCGCTATCAAGGACTTGAAAGCCTTTGCCTCAGAAAGGGCCGTTTCCGAGAGGACCTATGCAAACCCGTCCAAAGAACCGGGCATGGATTACAGGGTGTGCGTGATCGGAGCAGGTCCGGCAGGATTGACCGCCGCCTACTATCTCGCTCTCAAGGGATACGCGGTGACGGTCATCGAGGCGCTTCCCTATGCAGGCGGAATGATGATGGTGGGCATTCCCCGATACCGCCTTCCCAGGGAAGTCATAGACCGCGAAGTCGCTTTCATCGAAGAACTGGGAGTGGAGTTCCGATTCAATATGAGGCTGGGCCGGGACACCACCATGGATCAACTCCGACAGGAGGGCTTCAGGGCATTTTTCATTTCCACAGGGGCCCATGCCTCCCTGGATCTGGGCGTGAAAGGGGAAAAGGATTTCCCACAGGTGATCGACGCGATCGCGTTTTTGCGGGATATCACCAGGGGAAACAGGCATAGCCCCGGCCAGAGGGTGGCGGTCATAGGCGGCGGCAATGTGGCGATCGATGCAGCTCGTACCCTGATCCGCCTGGGATGCCATGAGGTGCACCTGGTTTACAGAAGAACCCGCAACGAGATGCCCGCCAATGTAGAAGAGGTCAAGCAGGCCGAGGAAGAGGGCGTTCAGATCACTTTCCTGACCGTCCCTGTTGAGGTCCTTGGAAGCGACGGGAAAGTGACCGGTCTCAAGTGCCTTCGCGCGAAGCTGGCAGAGCCTGACGACAAGGGCAGGCGCAAGCCGGTGCCGGTGCCGGGGAGCGATCATGTCATTGGGGTCGACGCGATCATTACGGCCATTGGTCAGCGGATCGACCGTGAGGGGCTGGATTCCTTACAGAGCCTCCGATGGACCAGGTGGGGGACCCTGATGGCAGACACGATCTCTTCAGCAACGTCCATGGAAGGCGTTTTTTCCGGTGGAGATCTGGTGCTGGGGCCTGCCACGGCGGTAGAGGCGATCGGCGCCGGAAAAAGAGCGGCCGAAGGGATTGACCGTTATCTGAGAGGTCTCCCTCAACCCAAAATGCCGCCTGTACCTAGCCGCCGAATGCGAGTGGCCCTGTCCGAAACGCCGGCCTCTTCCAAGATGACTTGTCGCCGTCCTGAAATGCCCCTCCTCGGCCCGGAAAGGCGGCGGATCACCTTCCAGCAGGTCGAACTGGGCTATGATGAAAACACGGCTAAGCAGGAAGCCAAGCGCTGCCTGCGCTGCGACATTTGCAAGCGCTGCGGAAAGTGCGTCACCATTTGCCGGGACAAAATGGGGATCGATGCACTCCAGTTCGGCTACATGGACTCCGGAAGCCCGGAAAAGACCGACTACCGGGTCACGGCAGAACGGTGTATCCTGTGCGGAGCCTGTGCTGCCAACTGCCCGACCGGAGCCATGACTCTGACGGACAAAGACGGAGAGCGGGTTCTGAGCCTTTGCGGCACGGTTCTCTGCCATGAGAAATTGGAGTACTGTGATCAGTGCGGCGCAGTGGTCGGGCCGGCCCGATATCTCGACTATGTGAAAAAACGGACTTCAACGATCATCGAAGCGTTCGAAGGCCGCCAGTTCTGCGAGAAGTGTGCGAGACAGATGACGGCGGGATACAAGTCGGGCATCACCATACCTTGAAGGAGACCAGGATATGCCAGCCTTGCGTCAGGGAGATAAAGTCGAAGTCTTTCAAAAATCCCAGGACCAGAGATGGGAAGACTACATGAATGAGTACGTGGGGTACCGCGGCGTGGTCACAGACCCGGATACGGTGATCAACGATCCGGAGGCCCTAGTACAGGTTACCCTTGAGGGCACCGGCGGGACCCACCGATTTCCGCAGGACTGTCTCAAAAAGCTGTCATGAGGCTGCTAACACTCCTTTCCGTATTCCTTCTTGTCTTCTGGGCCTGCTTGCACGCGGCACCTGCCGCAGCCGGCGAGCCGATCCCGGTGTTCGTGAGCATTCCTCCTCAGAAATACTTTGTCGAGAAAATCGGGGGAAGCTTGGCCCACGTCTCCGTGATGGTCCCGCCCGGTGCCAATCCTCACATTTACGAACCCCGTCCCAGCCAAATGACCGCTCTCTCGAAGAGCAGAATCTATTTTGCCATTGGAGTCACCTTTGAAACCGTGTGGCTGCCCAAGTTTGCCAAACTGAATCCGCAGATGCGTGTGGTTCACACCGACCAGGGGATTGACAAGATGGCCATGGCCGCGCATCACCACGAAGAGGAAAAAGGGGCCAAGAACAAGGCGAGGAAGAAGCACACCCACGGGGACGACGCTCACGCCGCCCTGGATCCTCATGTATGGGTCTCGCCTCCTGAGGTCAAGATCATTGCGCGAAACATCCTGGAAGCCCTCCTGGAAATCGATCCCGCGAACCATTCGACTTACAAATCCAATTACGATGCTTTCATCACAGAGATCGAAAAACTCGACCAGGATCTCAAGGAGATATTCAAAGACAAGAAAGGCCTCAAGTTCATGGTCTACCACCCCGCTTGGGGCTATTTGGCGCGCGCCTACGGGTTGGAACAGGTGCCCGTGGAGGTGGAGGGGAAAGAGCCAAAACCGGAGCAGCTCAAGGTGCTCATCGAAGAGTCTCGAAAGCAGGGAATCAGAGTCATCTTTGTTCAGCCTCAGTTTTCCACGAAGAGCGCGGAGACCCTTGCGAAAGCGATCGGAGGGGAAGTGGTCTTTGCGGACAACTTGCGCGAAGACTGGGAAAAGAACCTGCGTGTGCAGGCCGAGAAGTTCAAACAAGCCCTGGCCCCCAAAAACCAGTGATCAGTCATCAGTAATCAGTTACCAGTAGAGAAGAAGAGCACTTCAAAACTTCCGCTGAGGATTACTGTCTTCTGATCACTGCTCACTGATCACCGGCCACTGATTATGTGAGAGGCTTCAATTCCTTTTCGTTGACTGTGATCCGGGAGGTCTTGTAGGACAGGCTGAGATCCAGGGAATCCGTGTTCGGAGCGTACACGCTCACGTTCTTCTCGTCGAGATCGACCAAGGTCAGGACAATCCTGTCAAAGGTGTCGCTGTTCATCCGGTGGATGAATTTCATAATACGGCTGAAATCTTTTGCCTTGAAAGACAGGTCCAGTTCGGTCTCATCAGGCGGGCTGCGGAACTCCACCTTTCCGCCCAGTTGAACGGCCGAGCCGAGAATGCTGAGAGAACAGCGGTCAATACTTGCAACGGCTTTGCTTTCCGCCCATTTCTTTTGCATGGTCTCCGTGTAGCTCGCCGATCCTGCCTGCGCCTCCTTGCCCTGTTTCGGAAAGAGCCCGTTCTTGAGGGAGAGGCGAATGTCCACATTCTTGCTGACGCTCGAATGGATGGCTTCCACTTGCTTAACCTTCAGGCCGAGATCCGCATTGCCTAGAAGAAAATGAGGGTCTGCATTCCAATCTCCGCCTTTGAAATCCAGCGTGACCTCGATCCCCTGCCCTGTCAGCACCTCCATGCCTTCAAGCTCCGCGGTGGCTTCTTTTGCCCGGAAACTTGCTTGCCACCCGTCGGCCCCGCCCGCTTCTACCACACAACCGTTTAGGATAATTTTCGAATTATAGACATTGACACGCAGGGTGAACGGTTCTGTGATGAATTGTTTTTTGGAAGGATCGAACTGAAAATAGACTTTGTCGGCGTAATAGAGGATTTTCCGTGCTTCTCGATCACTGAGAGCAAGCCCGCGCAGACACCCTTGAGTGCTCGTAAGCCCCCCGAGAGAGGAGAACGTCACACTCTCCACTTTGAACTCAACGCGGCTGTTCGAGGCTTGCGCCAGGGTCTGTCGCAATCCTTTTTCGAAACGGCTGTGAACAGAGGACTTCCAAAAGAAAAAGACTCCCATCACAACGAAGATGGCCGCTCCTGCCGCACAAACGCCGATTTTGAAGCCCTTCTTCTTGAACAGTCCCGATAGTGCCGAGGCATCCGTCTTTCTCCGAGCCAGTTCCCTGGAGGAGTACCCATTGGGCTCCTCTTCCGACACGCGGCGCTTCTTGGCCTGGACGATCACGAAGCCCTGCTGGCGGCTCGCTCTGTCCCTTATCGGGTCGCCGGACGCCCTCACCATGGTGAAGGATTTGCCGCACTTCTTGCAAGGGGTCGCGACGCCGTCTTCAGGAATTCGTTCCGGAGAGACGAAGTAATTGGCAAAACAGTGAGGGCAGAAAACTTCGACCTGGTCCAGCATGAGGGGTCTTCCTTTCTAAGGAGACAAAGGCCTTTCTTTCAGAAAAGCTTCTTTCAGCGCTTTGATCTTCTCCATCCTGACCCTGTCCTGGCTCCCACCCGCCGTCCCGTACTCCGCTTTCTTTCCATTCAACAGGGTTTCCTGAACATTGCTTCTTTCCACATGACTGACTTTGAGAAAGATCATCTGGTTTTCGAGGGCGGCTCCCGGGCCATCCAGGGGTCTTTTCAGAATCGAGGACTCGCCGATATCGAGCCTTGATTCCGAAACGATGTCGATCTGATGAATGATCTTACCTTGCGCGTCCAGGGCGTTCACCACAACGCGAACCTCACAGGGATCCCCTCTGTTCATGATTTCGCAGACCACGACACTGGAATTCTTGGCTTGACTTTCCAGTCCACGGACCATGCGCACGTTCGATATGACAATATTTTCGTCCTGGTATCTGGGGCCGGGATGGACGAGAAGAACCGTTTCTCCATCCCCTATTTTGTACTTTGGAAAGGTCTTTTCAAAATTGACGCTCTGGAGGGGCAGAGTCATGTTCCCGCCGAATTTTCGACAGATCATCCTCGCTCCGTCCAGCCATCCCATCTGGCACTCGATCACCTTTCCGTCATTCATGTAAACCTTTCTGACGGGGGCAAAGACGTCGCTGCTGAAAGCGATTGACGGGATTGAACCCGCAAGTGCAAAGGCAAGAATTAGGAAATAGAGCTTCCTCATCCCCGTCCCTTCTTGTGGTCTATCATGATTGACTCCTTCAGGGTGTAACCAAAAAGGCACCAGGTGATTCGACAGTTATCTTTATATGCAATGGTTGTACCATGTTGAAAATGAGACGCATGTCACGGGAGCATCATTTTTTGCATAATTATTTTAGATAGTTAAATCGTAAAGCGGGAATGCCCCGTATTAGAAGAAATAAACGAAAATTGTCATTGTTTGGCAATTTTGGGGACAAATGAATCCAAGGTCAGAGTTTGAACAAATAGTGACAGTCTGTCGTGTAATCACTGTTCCCCAGTCAAATCATTTGACAGAATCATGCCCCTCACTTAACCTCATCACCGGAGCATTGGGACCCATTCTGCAAGGGAAGAGGTCTCTCAAACCGGAGGAGCCATCTGAAAAAGCGACCCTTCATTGGCATTACCATGGGTGATCCCGCGGGAATCGGACCGGAAGTCATTGTCAAGGCCCTTTCGGATCCAAAGATCCAGGACCTCTGTCGTCCCGTTGTTTTTGGAGACCGAGGAGCGTTGAGTCTTTACGTGGGCAAAAGGCGTGTTCCGGCCATCAGAGAAATTACCCACCCCTCCGAAGCCCAAGGCAAACCCCGCCAGATTGACCTGATTGCGGTGTGCAGCCTGGATCGGGGTATCCTCACTCCGGGGATCCCGAAGAGGGAAGGTGGAGCGGCCATGGTGGACTGCATTGTCACCGCGGTGGAACTGGCCAAGACAAAAGAGCTTTCCGCTCTGGTCACCTGTCCGATCAGCAAAACTCTGATGCAGCAGGCCGGTTGCGCTTACGAAGGCCACACTCAGCTCATTGCATCGCTTACCCGCTGCAGGGACTATGTCATGATGATGGCAGGCAAGAAGCTCCGTGTGGCCCTGGTGACCATTCACTGCGCGCTGAAAGATGTTCCTTCTCTTCTCAGTAAGGAAAAAGTTCTTGGAACCATACGGATTACAGCNAGAGCTCTTGAACAGGATTTCNGGATTCCCGGACCCCGGCTTGCTGTGGCCGCTCTCAATCCTCACGCCGGAGAAGAAGGCCTCTTCGGCGAAGAGGAAGAATCCATCATCAGGCCCGCGATCCGAAAGGCAAAGGCGGAAGGATATCGCGTGGAAGGCCCCTTCCCTGCGGACAGTCTCTTTTACCGAGCCTCAGGAGGGGAATTCGATGCGGTTGTGGCCATGTACCATGACCAGGGGCTCATTCCCTTAAAGCTCCTTCATTTTTCAGATGCCGTGAACGTCACTTTGGGCTTGCCGGTGGTCAGAACCTCGGTGGACCACGGAACGGCCTACGACATTGCCGGCAAGGACATCGCCGATCCATCGAGCCTCAAAGCGGCCATTGAGATGGCAGCACAAATTGCAAGAAACAGAGAACGTATAGCTAGGTGGCACGGACAAGCGAAGCTTGTCCGTGGTTCTGAACGCAGATGATGCTGTGGCACGGACAAGTTTCGCTTTCCGTGGGAGGCAATGCAGACTTCAGGGTGATTGCACGGACAAGCGAAGCTTGTCCGTGCCACCCAGTGACTTGTTTTTCAACTTTGAACACTTCAGGCATTTTGGGCACTTTAGGCATTTTAGCTCACTTTAGACACTTTCTTCGATGACTACAGACTTCATCAGAATCCGCGGTGCTCGGCAGCACAATCTCAAGAACCTTTCCCTGGACATCCCCCGCAACAAACTCGTGGTGATCACGGGGTTGTCGGGCTCCGGCAAATCCTCGCTTGCCTTTGACACCATCTATGCCGAGGGGCAAAGGCGGTACGTGGAATCCCTCTCGGCTTATGCGCGCCAGTTCCTCGAGCAGATGGACAAACCAGATGTGGATTCCATCGAGGGCCTTTCACCCGCCATTTCCATTGAGCAGCGAACGGCCAGCAGCAATCCCCGTTCCACGGTGGGCACTGTCACGGAGATCTATGACTACCTGCGTCTCCTCTTTGCGAGGATCGGAAAGCCCCACTGCCCCCAGTGCGGTCTGGAGATTGCGCCACAGACCACTCCCCAAATCATCGATCAGGTCCTGGCCCTGCCTGAAGGGACCAGAATCCAGATNNTGGCCCCCTTGGTGGACTCCAAGAAAGGAGAGCATGCTCAACTCCTCCAGAAGCTGAGGAAGGACGGCTTCACCAGGGCCAAAATTGACGGGGAGGCCGTGCTCCTGGAAGAAAACATCCTTCTTGAGAAAAGCAAGAAGCACACGATCAGCGTGATCGTGGATCGCTTGGTGGTGAACAGAGAGATCAGGCGCCGCCTCACCGACTCCATGGAACTCACCCTCAGCCTATCTGAAGGTCAAGCCCTTCTTGAACTCCCTGGCGAAAAGGAGATCTTTTTCAGCCAAAAGGCCGCATGCAGGAACTGCGGCATCAGCATTCTCGAATTGACTCCCCAAATGTTTTCCTTCAACAACCCTCAGGGGGCCTGCCCTGAATGCAGCGGCCTCGGCACCAAGCGATACTTTGACCCGGAACTCATCGTGCCCAATCCCGGTCTGTCGCTCCGGGAGGGTGCGATCGCTCCCTGGGCCACCCGTCAATCCATTTATTACCAGCAGCTGCTTGACGCCATCTGCCAGCACTACCATGTGGATGTGTACACTCCTTACAAGAACCTCCCCAAGAAGGTGCAGGAGGTCTTTCTTCACGGCTCCGGCGAAGAGAGCATCAAGTTCTATTTCGAGCGCGACGATCACCGCCACTACTACAAGCGTCCCTTTGAAGGCGTGATCCCGAGTCTCGAGAGACGGTATCGCGAAACCGAGTCCTACATGATCCGGGAAGAAATCGAAAAGTTCTTGAGCCTCCAGGCCTGCCCGTCGTGCAAGGGAGCCAGGTTGAAGCCCGTTCCCCTTGCCGCGACGGTCCATGGCCTCTCCGTTCATGAGGTCACAGGATTGTCCATCGAGAGGACCTACGACTTCTTCCAGGACCTCCGGCTCGATCCTAAAGAGGCAGCCATCGCGGAAAGGATTCTCAAAGAGATCCGTGAGCGGCTCTGGTTTCTGAGAAGCGTGGGGCTCGACTACCTTTCCCTGGACAGGCCGACCTCCACTTTGTCCGGTGGTGAGGATCAGAGGATCCGGTTGGCCACCCAGATCGGTTCAGGGCTTGCAGGGGTTCTCTATGTTCTTGACGAGCCCAGCATCGGTCTTCACCAGAGGGACAACCTCAGGCTCCTCCAGAACCTCAGACGGTTGAGGGATCTCGGAAACACCGTTCTGGTGGTCGAGCACGATGGGGAGACCATTCTGTCCTCGGATCATGTCATTGACATGGGGCCCGGCGCAGGGATCAACGGCGGGCAAATCGTCTTTCAGGGAACCTCCTCTGAACTCTTGAGGAGCGAATCTTCCTTGACGGGCAAGTACCTCTCAGGAAGGCAAACCATTCCTCTGCCCAAATCGAGAAGGCCCTCCAACGGTTCCGCCCTGGTCATTGAAGGAGCCGGTCACAACAATCTCAAGGACATCCGGGTGGAAATTCCTCTCGGCACCTTCACCTGCGTGACGGGCGTTTCGGGATCCGGCAAGAGCAGCCTCATCAATGAAACCCTCTTTCCCGCCCTGGCCCAAAAGCTCTACCGCTCCAAGGAGAAAGTCGGAAAGGTGGCGTCCTTTCAGGGGATCCACCACATCGACAAGGTCATCCGCATTGATCAGAGCCCGATCGGGAGGACCCCGCGATCCAACCCGGCCACCTACACGGGGGTGTTCAACCCCATCCGGGACCTCTTCGCCCTGCTGCCTGATGCAAGGGTCAGAGGCTACAAGCCGGGAAGGTTCAGCTTCAACGTGAAGGGGGGGCGTTGCGAGGCCTGCAACGGCGACGGCATCATCAGAATCGAGATGCACTTTCTCCCTGATGTGTACGTGACGTGCGACGCCTGCCAGGGGCTTCGGTTCAACCGGGACACGCTGGAGGTCAGGTACAAAGGTTACCACATTGCAGAGGTCTTGGGCATGACCGTGACCCAGGCTTACAGCTTTTTCGAGCACGTGCCGGCCATCAGGGGCAAGCTCAAGACCCTGATCGACGTGGGTCTAGGATATATCCCCCTCGGGCAGTCGGCGGTCACGCTCTCAGGCGGGGAAGCCCAACGGGTGAAACTCTCCAGGGAGTTGAGCAAAAGGGACACGGGGCGAACGCTTTACCTCCTCGATGAACCGACCACCGGTCTCCATTTCGCCGATATCCAAAAACTCCTCGAAGTGCTGAACCACCTGGTCGATCTCAACAACACGGTGGTCGTCATCGAGCACAATCTCGACGTCATCAAGACGGCCGATTACATCATCGATCTGGGTCCGGAAGGCGGAGACAGGGGAGGCTATCTTGTCGGGACAGGCACGCCGGAAGACATCGCCCGGATAAAGGACTCTCACACAGGGCAGTTTCTGAGCAAGGTTCTGGCTGCTTCACCGCCGTCCTGAGCCGGGGAGGAGAGGATCATCCGAAGGAACCCATCGCTGAGCCCTGCAAACATCCATTCGCAAGGCCCAGCGATGTTCTTTTCAAGAAATGGAGCCGGGCGGGCTGAACGCCCGTCCGGCAGAATTTCCACTCTCAGCCGCCAAAGCTTTTCAGGATGGCGTTGTACATCGGCCCAAGGTCCGGGATCTTGAAGACCATAATGAAGCAGATGACCAGGGCGTAAATACAAAGGGATTCGATGAGAGCCAGACCGATGATCATGGTGGTCATGATCTTGCCGCCCGCTTCCGGGTTTCTTGCCGTGCCCTGAAGTGCGCCGTTGATCGCGTTGCCCATGCCGATCCCTGTTCCCATGGCCGCAAGCCCTATCCCGAAGCCGCAGGCGATGGCGATGCCGAAAAAGGACCACAGTCCCGCAGCCTGCGCCACCCCGTCCGCGGCCAGAGCCGTGGAGGCCAATCCAAACACCATCATTCCACTCAAAATCGCAACTACACCTTTTCTCGTCATAGTAACCCCCTTCTTTGATTTTTTCACTTTCACACGATCCTATGTGTTCAGGCTCTTTGCCCGGTCTTCACGGAATCGTCGAGGTCAGTGGGCTTCCTCCATGGCGCCTGCAAAGTACATGATGGAGAGGAGCATAAAAACCACAGCCTGAATGAAGCTAACAAGAATTCCCAGGAAAAGCACCGGGAGCGGGGCCAGGTAGAGACCCGCCAGCCCGAAAAGAATTCCCAGAAGTTTCTCCTTACCGAAGATATTTCCGAAAAGCCGCATGGTCAGAGACATGACCCTTGCCAGGTGGCCGATCAACTCAATCACCAACATGAGCGGTGCGAGAATCGGCATGGGCCCCAGGAAATGCTTGATGTACTTGGCCCCGTGGTGCTTGATCCCGATCGCGTGGGTGAGCACAAAGGTGCAAAGGGCCAACGAAAGCGTTGTGTTGACATTCGCCGTGGGCGACACAAAACCCGGAATCAGGCCGATCAGATTGGAGATGAGAATGTAAAAGAAAATCGTGGCGATGTAAGGGAAAAAGGTTTTCCCCTCGGGACCTGTGATTTCCAACATGAAATTCTCAAGGCTCTGAATGACCACCTCGATGACATTTTGACCCTTTCTCGGGATCATTTGAATGCCCTTCACCAGCAAGAGCGCTCCGACGATCAGAATGATCATGACCAGCCAACTGTGAATCACGTGCGCCGCTTCGTGGGCAAAATGCCCCAAACCAAGGCCGCTCAGGATTTCAACCAGAAAATAATAATGATGTTCCATGCTCAAATCGCCTCCTTGGTTCTTATTCTGAAAGCCAGGCCGATCCCCAACCCGACGATGCTCAACACCACGGTGGAAAGACCGACCGCAAGCCCGAGCGGGTCGATCCATCCCTTTGCAATAAGGACGTAGAGAATCAAGCCCAGGGCGAGAATCCGAAGATAGTATTTCCCCACGATAGAAAACCTCGCGCCTTGGTGAATTCCTTCAGGGGAAAAGGCTCTGCGAACCGTGCGCTGCAGCATGTTGAAATTTGCGATCGCGATCAATCCGCCCAGGAGGACTCCCGTGGTCCAGAAAGGCCCCATGCTGAAATAACTGACCAAAGAGAAACCTAGCAGAACAATCCAGTTCAGCATGCGCAGGATGTTATGAAACCTCTGCCACTCCATCCTCGATCCTACATTTCCTTCTTGAGCTTCTTGTACATGAAGTGAAGATTCCTGAATGCCGCTACAATGCCGAAGCCCAGGAAAACAAAAAACAGCCAGGGCGTTGTGCCGAACTTCCCGTCCAGCCAGTGTCCGAACACCGCGCCGATCCCCACGGACAAAGCCATAGAAAGACCTACAGTACTGAGGTACCCTAAGGTCCTGAAAAGCTTCTTTGTTTCTTTATCCATGGTGGATAGTCAAGGTCTGTCGCCTGAGGCGGGCGACCTTGCGGGTTGGCGTTTCGATGTACCACACGCCTTTCTGAAAAGTCAATGACTTTTTCTTCTCCTCAAAGACCCAAAAGTTCTCTCCGCAGACTGGATCGTCTTCTGTATGGCGCCGTCCTCGTGAGCGGCTGAAACGAACCAGGCCTCAAAGGCAGAAGGAGCCAGATAGATCCCTTGTTCCAGCATGCCGGCGTAAAAGTTCCTGAACATTTGCAGGTCACTCTTCTTTGCAGAATCAAAATCCTTCACCGCCTCTTTGGCAAAAAAGAGCGTCCCCATGGATCCGATCCAGTTCACCACCACATCCAGTCCTGCGCTTTTCGCGGNCCGATCGAGCCCTGTGAAGAGCATCCTTCCCTTCTGCTCGAGGGCTTCATAGATCTTGCCCTTTTCAAGTTCTTTCAATGTAGCCAGGCCGGCCGCCATGGCCAGGGGATTGCCTGAGAGAGTCCCGGCCTGATAGATGTTTCCTTCCGGAGCCATGCTCTGCATGATGCTTTTCTTCCCGCCGTAGGCTCCCACCGGCAACCCGCCGCCGATGATCTTCCCGAGACACGTCAGATCCGGGGTGATGCCATAAAGACCCTGAGCGCCTCCCGGGCCGACCCGGAAACCGGAGATGACCTCGTCAAAGATAAGGAGCGACCCGTAGCGGGACGTGAGTTCACGGAGCCCCTGGAGAAACCCCGGTTCAGGCAACACCACGCCCATGTTGCCGGGGATCGGTTCCACGATGATCGCTGCGATCTCCGGACCGTATTTTTCCATGGTTTGAACAACCGCATCGAGCGAGTTGAAAGCCAGTGAGATCGTGTGGCCGGCGAGATCTGCGGGGACGCCCGGACACCCCGGGATCGCGAAGGTCGCCACCCCTGACCCCGCGGAAACCAGGAGGCTGTCCGCGTGGCCGTGATAGCATCCTTCGAACTTGATGATCTTTTCCCGACAGGTGAACCCCCGCGCCAGACGAATGGCGCTCATGGTCGCCTCGGTTCCGGAATTGACCATCCTCACCATCTCGATGGAGGGCACCATGGAGATGATCTTCTGCGCCATCTCCACTTCCAGTTCTGTAGGTGCACCATAGCTGGTCCCCTTCGGCACCCTTTCCTGCAACGCCTTGACCACACTGGGAGGACTGTGGCCAAGAATCATGGGACCCCACGAACAGACATGGTCAATGTAACGTTTCCGGTCCACATCCCACAGGTAACATCCCTTTGCCCGGGCGATGAACGGGGGATCCATGCCCACCGCCTTTCCTGCGCGGACCGGGCTGTTCACGCCGCCGGGAATGAGGGCTCTGGCCTTTTGGAACAATCTTTTGGACTTCTCTCCCATAGTATTCTCCGTCAATCCTAATTCCTTGGTGCCACGGACAAGCGTCCGCCTACAGCGGATGCTTGTCCGTGCGTTTCCATCACTCATTTCCTCTTCCACGGACAAACAAAGTTTGTCCGTGCCACCTCGTGACCCCTTCGGGGCGCCTGTTGCCGGTTGCATGTGGCCCGTTGCCGGGTCTTAGGTTCTCGTTTGCGACCTCCCACGAGCGACCTGCAACCTGCGATCAGAAGTACTTCTCTTCGGTTCTTTTCACTCCTCACTCGTCACTCGTCACTTGTCACTTGTCACTCGAAATACTTCATACTCGTCTTCTTGAATTCCTTCTCGCTGAACAGGAGGATATAGTCCTGAATGCTCACCTTTCGTGACATCTCTTCCGCGATCTCACGGCACTTGGCTCGTCCATCCCCGTGGATCATCGTGTAAAGGTTGTAGGGCCATGCTTTGAACGTTTTCCGCTGGTAGCAGTGGGTCACTGCCCTGAATTTCGCCATGGTTTTTCCCACGTCTTCGATCCTTTCCTCAGGCACAATCCACGCGACCATGGCATTTGAACTGAAGCCGGCTTCCTGGTGTCTCAGGGTCGCACCGAATCTTCTGATGATTCCCTTTTTCTTCAAGGACGCAACCCGCTCGACAAACTCCTCTTCGGAAATCCCGGCCTTCTCCGCCAGCACGGCAAAGGGCCTGAGATCGAGCGGTAAATCCCCCTGAATAAGGCGGATCACCTTCTTGTCCACATCATCAATCATGGCCTTGGGGATATCCAAATATGGTTTGGTGTGTCAAGAACAAACTGTTGTCGGCCGAAGCCGACAACCGAAGGGTCAAAGGGACAGAGGGACAAAGGCACAAAGCAGTCAAAACCTTCCGATCTTTCCCTCTCTTTCTTTGTGCCTTTGTGCCTTTGCATCTTTGTCCCTGCATCGTGATGTAAGAACCAAACGGAAGTCATTGCCTGAAAGCGAGGGGGCAATAAAAGAGATGAAATAGGCTTGCAAAATCCTGAAAAATCTTTTATGGTTGTGTCTCTTCCGTGCGGATGAACTCAGCCTATTCTTCCGGCGGGCACCTTCGTTGTGCTGGAGATCCGATGGCGGGAATCCTCCCTGGATACGAAAAAATCGTTGAACAGAGAATCAAGGAAGCCATGGAAAAGGGGGAGTTCGACGACCTTCCGGGCAAAGGAAAACCTCTCCCCCTTGAAGACGACAGCCATGTTCCAGAAGACCTTCGGCTCGCGTACAAGGTTTTGAAAAATGCCGATTGCCTGCCCCCCGAACTTCTGGAGAAAAAGGAAATCCTCCAGATGGAGGACATGCTGGCCAAAATCCCTGACGAAAAGGAAAGGTACAAGCTCATCAAGAAGATCAATTTCAAGATCATGAAACTGAACGAGATGGGCAGGAAGTCTCCTCTTTTGGAAGAAAATCAGGTCTATTTCAAGAAACTTATTGACAAAATAGCTGAGAAATAGCTATCCCCTCTCGGTAACTGCGGATAGGAGCCATCGCTCATGGACATGAAAAGGGACTATTATGAGGACGTCCAGTTCTTCCGTTCCGGAGTGACCCTTTTCTGGTTTATTGTCCTCATGGCCTTTCTTGCCCTCTTTCCCTTCCTCTTCAAGAACTATTATGTCTATTTGGCCAACTACATGGCCATCAACGTCATTGTTGCCATCGGCCTCAACATCCTCGTGGGCTACACTGGGCAGATCTCTCTCGGTCATTCCGGCTTTTTTGCCATCGGCGCTTACGCCACCCTTGTGCTCATGTCCAAAGTGGGTTTGCCTTTTGTTCTCGCCCTCCCGGCGGCCGCCCTCGCTACCGCCGTGTTCGGTTTCCTGATCGGCCTCCCGGCGCTGCGTCTCGAAGGCCCTTACCTTTCCATTGCCACGCTGGGGTTCGGACTCACCATCACCAGGGTCATCGGCCGGATCGAATTTTTCGGCGGCCGCCAAGGCCTTCACGCGCCCGAGCTGACGATCGGTCCCTGGCATCTCAACACGGACAGGGATTTCTATTACCTTTTGATCACCTTGACGGTCATTCTGACGGTTGCCGCGCGCAACATCATTAAGACCAAGGTGGGCCGGGCTTTTATCGCGATCCGGGATGCGGACATCGCTGCTGAGACCATGGGCGTCAACCTCATGTACTACAAGACCCTGGCCTTTGCGGTGAGCGCATTCTACACAGGGCTTGCCGGCGGCCTTTATGCCTTTGTCCTCCGTTTCATCGAACCCGAGCTCTTCGGGCTTCTCATGTCCATCCTGTTCCTGGCCATGGTGGTTGTGGGAGGACTGGGATCTATTTTCGGTGCTATCGCGGGAGCGTGCCTCCTGTCTTATTTGGATCTGGAACTCAGGAATATTCTGAGCATCCCCTATGTGGGATTGTGGCTCGAAGCTCTTTCCAAAAGCTATTTTTCCATCACCGGAGTCTCAAACATCCAATTCATTCTCTACGGCCTGATCATGGTGTTGATCATGCTCTTTGAGCCTTTGGGGCTTTACGGGTTTTGGATCAGAACGAAGATTTATTGGCGGACGTGGCCCTTCTAGCAGGTTGATGAAAAACGCCCATCCGCGGCGTTACCCTCGTTCCTCGTCGTTGCGGCGTACTTCGGTGTACGCCTCACTTCTCGGAACTTCGGGTGCCTTGCATCTGGACGTTTTTGATCAACCTGCAGGGCAAGAGGGTTCAGAGAGCAGGGAGTTAAGAACAGGGTGGCACGGACAAACGAAGTTTGTCCGTGGTTCGAGACGCATGATGACGGTTTCGCACGGACAAGGCAAGCTTGTCCGTGGCACCAACCGGTGGGTGGTTTGGGTTTTGCCTTTCAGGCACTTTAGCCTCCGGCCTGTAGGGCCTACGGCCCGGAGG
>JGI26437J51864_10000186_pt1 | contig 17924 bp, 16 predicted proteins | sample FrelakmetLWP11LW_FD_51864 | JGI IMG/M metagenome (IMG submission 51864)
CGTGGACATGACCCCNGACATGGTCAGCAGGGCCAGGGAAAATGCAGAAAAGGCAGGTTTGAAAAACCTGGAATTCAGACTGGGCGAGATAGAGCATCTGCCTGCGGAAGACAGGAGCGTGGATGTGGTTCTTTCCAACTGCGTGATCAACCTGTCTCCGGAAAAGGAGAAGGTTTTTCGTGAGGCCTACAGGGTGCTCAAGCCGGGCGGAAGACTTGCTGTGTCCGATATCGTTGCCACAGCCCCTCTGCCGGAAGAGGTGCGCAAGGACCTGTCCCTGATTTCCGCCTGTGTCGGCGGCGCTGAAGGGGTCGAATCCATCAAGAAGATGCTTGAAGAAACGGGATTCGAGGAGGTGAAGGTCACCCCCATAGCGGCAAGCCGGGATTTCATCCGGGAGTGGCTCCCAGGGAAGGGACTCGAAAATGTCATCGCCTCTGCAAAAATCGAGGCGATCAAGCCCGGAGAAAAAGGGGCAGATCCAAAAGGGTTGAAGATGAGCCCCATGGAAAACAAGGAGATCAGGAAGAAGGTGTATGGCCACTATGAATCGGGATTTCACTGCGCGGAAGTGATCACGAAAACCGTGCTGGACATGTTCTCAGGCAAACCGCACCCTGAGGCGACAAAGGCGGCGTCGGTCTTTGGGGGAGGCATCGGCGGATCCACAGAGGAGCTCTGCGGAGCCTTCACAGGCGGAGTGATCGCTCTGGGCTATCTCCTGGGAAGAGAGGCTCCCGGGGATAACATGAGAGATGCCGGTGCGCTGGTGAAAGAATTCAAAAGCCGGTTTCAAACTCAGTTCGGGACTCTCAAGTGCCGTGATCTAATGTTCAGCTTTGACGAGCAGGAGGGCCATCTCGGGTGCGTGAAGCTCACGGCCGAGACCTCCGTCATCCTGGCGAATCTGCTCAACCAATTCGGGTCGAACAAAGGGATCCCAATTGACGACTATGGCGCTCAGCCGAGAGATAAGGTGCAACTGGGCCAGTGCCCTTTCAAACCTGGAGCATGTCAGTGTTGAGAATTATGAGGATACAAACGGCAATCTGTGATAAATGTCCCCTTCAGGAGCGGGAGAAATGGAGGGGACAAGATATTCGCACTGGTTCTTGATCGTTGTGGCGGTCTTTGTCACCTGCCTGATCACAGCCAACATCATTGCCGTCAAGCTGGTTGACCTCTTTGGGTTCATTCTACCGGCTGCGATTTTTATTTTTCCGTTGAGTTACATTACCGGAGATGTGCTCACGGAGGTCTATGGTTATCGGCAAGCGCGAAAGGTCATCTGGTTAGGTTTTTTGTGCAATGTCCTCGTGGTGGTTGCAATCTGGATCGCACAGGTTCTGCCTGCCGCGTCTTTCTGGGACGGACAGAAAGCCTATGAACGGATTCTCGGATACACGCCTCGGATCCTGGCCGCTTCCTTCCTCGCCTACCTCGTGGGTGAGTTTGCCAACTCCTTTGTCCTGGCAAAAATGAAAATCGCCACCCAGGGGCGGTGGCTCTGGATGCGCACCATCGGCTCAACGCTCGTGGGGCAGTGGCTGGACTCCGTGGTTTTCATTGCCCTTGCTTTTGCGGGGACCATCCCGGTCCATGCGCTCACCCTGGCCATTGTCACCCAGTGGCTCGCAAAATCGGCCTACGAGGCGGTCGCCACCCCGTTCACTTACCTATTCGTGAATTTCCTCAAAAGGAAAGAGGGGATGGACACCTATGACCATGACACAAGGTTCAACCCTCTCCTGATTTAGAGTCTTAAAGCAGAACTTCTTCGCAGGGCGCGTAGCAGTTCAAAAACGAACCGCAGAATATCGAATAACGAATAACGAACGCCGAAGGAAACAACAGAAGAGACTTCACTTCATCATTCGAAATTCCTTGTTCGATATTCGGCATTCGGGTTTGGTGTTTTTTGGTTGCGGCCAAGGCCTGCATTGGGAATAGGTAGCCTTTATGGACATGCTGACGGAAGAGCAGCAGATCCTGCTCGATAATGTCCGCAAGGTGGTGAAGCAGAAGATCGCTCCTGCTGCTGCGGAACTGGACCGACGTGGCGAATTCAGCTGGGAGACCTCATCCCTGTTCTGGGATCTGGGGCTTTTTCAGATCATGATGCCGGAGGAATACGGGGGTTGGCCGTTCCATCCCTGCCATACCCTCTGCCTCTGCATCGAGGAAATCGCCAAAGGCTGTGCCTCGTCCGCGCTCATGCTCATCATCCAGGCCGTGGGAAGCTTTCCTTTGATCCATGCAGGGAACGAGTTCCAGAAGAGGAAGTACTTTCCCCTGCTCTCCAAGCAGAGGCAGTTGATCGCCTATCTGGTCACAGAGCCGGGCGCAGGCTCGGATGTGGCGGCGATCACGGCCAAGGCCCAGAAACGGGGGCAACATTATATTCTGACGGGGCAAAAGGTTTTCGCCACCAACGGCGGGGTTGCAGGACTCTACTCCGTGCTGGCGAGAACAGGGGAAAGCGCTCTCTCCTTCTTCATTGTGGAAAGGCCGTGGAAGGGAGTCACCATCGGTAAGCATGAGGACAAGTGCGGTTTTCGGGGAAGCGACACTTCCGAAGTTCTTCTGGAAGACGTGGAAGTTCCTGAAGAGAATCTGGTCGGAAAAGAGGGCGACGGTTTCTTGATCGCCATGGCGGATTTCGATATGTCTCGACCGGCTGTGGCCGCCCTTTCCCTGGGTATTGCCGAAGGGGCCCTGGACTTTGCAACTGAATATGCCGGGCACCGGCACACCTTTGGAAAGCGCCTGATCGGGCATCAGCCCATCCAGTTCATGCTTGCGGACGCGTCGACTCTCATTGAGGCAGGGAGAGGGCTTATGGAAAAAGCGGCCCTGAACTTCGATGCAAAACAGAGGAACACCACCTTGGCCTCCATGGCCAAGTGCTTCTGCAGCGATGCAGCCATGAAGATCACCACGGACATGGTGCAGGTGCTGGGCGGGTACGGGTACATCAAGGACTTTCCTGTGGAGAGAATGTTCAGGGATGCCAAGCTGACGCAGATCTTCGAGGGGGCCAACCAAATCCAGCGCATGATCATCGGCAGGGAGATTCTAAAGCGAGGCGTGTGAGCCATTGACAGGTTGCTGAAAAACGACCATCTGCGGCGTTGCCCTCATCCCTCGTCACTGCGACGTACTGGACGGTACGTCTCATTCCTCGGGATTTCGGGCGCCTTGTATCTGGCCGTTTTTGAGCAACCTGCAAGCAGGATTTTTCAGCATCCTGTTAGATATTGAACATTGGACATTGACCATTGAAGAATGTTTTTCAATTCCAGATCAAGAGATGTTGTTAAACGGCAAATGCTCAATGATCAATGACAGGGGCATCGGTTTACATGGAGGAGGTTTGATTTCATGGATTTTTCTTTGACCAAGCAGCAGAGGGACATCAAGAAGGCAGCGGCGGAATTCGCGGCCAAGGAATTTCTTCCTGAGGTAGCGCAGGAGCATGAGCTGAACCACCGTTACCCCCGAGAGCTGTTCAAGAAAGCCGGGCAACTGGGTTTCATCGGTCTCGATTATCCGGAAAGAATCGGTGGCGGCGGGATGGGCGTCACGGAGAATGTGCTGGTCATCGAGGAGTTCTGCAAGGCGGATTCCGGGATCGGCATGGCCCTCCATTTGGGTTACGTCCCGTCCAAGGTCATCAAGGTCGTTGGAAGTCCTCAGCAGCAGGAGAAATTTTTGGGGCCCCTGGTCAGAGGCGACTGGATTTCAGCCATTGCCATGACGGAGCCGGACCATGGCAGCGATCTCACTCGGATGGAGACCACTCTGGTTGAGGAAAAAGACGGGTTTGTGATCAACGGCACCAAGGTCTTCACCACCAACGGTTCATATGCGGACTTTCTTGTGGTTCTTGTCCAGGAAGATGCCCATGCGGCACCGGGGAAGGGGATGAGCACGGTCATTGTCGAAAAAGATCCCCAGTCCTGGCTCCGGGGCAGCCTTGAGATCAGCGAGATCCCCAACAAGATGGGGCTCAGGATGACCTCCAGCGCAGAGCTGGTCTTCCACGACCTCAAGATCCGGAAAGAGAACATGCTCGGGGAAAGGGGCCGCGGTCTCCTGAACGTGCTGGATTTTCTGGACGAGAGCCGGATTGAAATAGGCGCCCAGGCCCTTGGCAATGCGGAAGGCGCCTTCTTGAAAGCCCTGAAACATGCGAGGGAAAGGACTCAATTCCAGAAACCGATCATCGACTTTCAGGCCGTAGGCCACAAGCTTGCCAGAATGTGGAGCCAGATTCAGTCCCTCAAGTGGCTCACCTATTACGGAGCCTGGTTGTGCGATCACAAGAACGAGAGCACAGCCGGCTCCATCCCTCTTTTCACTTCCATGGTGAAGCACCACGTGCCTGAGACGGCCAAGCAGGTTATCGATGAAGCCATCAGCGTCTTCGGCGGCTACGGGTATTTTCTCGAACAGGACGTGGAGAGGAGATACCGCGACAACCGCATCGTGGAGATCTACGAGGGGACGGTGGAGGTCCAACTCAACAACATGGTGCGTCTTCTCAAAAAGCTCAATCTTGACTTTCTCACCTCAACCCTTCTCTAGAGGAGCAGAAGGGGTCATGGGGTGCGGGCCGGTACGCTGATCCTCTCAGCGACCAGACGACCCATATGAAGAAGCCAATCCAGGGTCTCTTTTTGGGTGTCGTATCCGGATAACGTGACCTGGTAAGCCCGTTTTCGGAAGTTCAGGTAGTAGTCTTCCATGGCCGCTTCTTCTCCCACAGAGACCTTTGTTCCTTTGTCTCCTGCTTTCTTGTGATGGATGCTCCTTGCGCTTTCAGGAGAAAGCATTTCATAGATCTCCAGGTTGATCAGCTTCCCCGCGTTGTTCCGGTACGTCGCAAGGATCGCTCTTCTGAATCCTTCTTTCACGTATTGCTCTGCCCCGCCGTTGATCAGCTCGAACAACCCCATCCCTTNAGCCGTCTCGGGTTCTCCGTCAAGCTTCCATCCCTTGAGGTCTGATTCCAAAGGCAACAAGCGCACCATGGGTTCCGGGGATTTTGGGTCTTCCGCTTGAGAGCAGACGGCTGAAAGAGAGACGATGAAAAAAGAGATCAGAATAAACGTCGCGCTCAAGGCCGCTCTCTTGTTATTAGGCTGTCCGGACGGCATAGGCTCAAACCGAAAGGGATTTGATTCTCAACCGACTGAGGTTCATGTTGCCCAGGCCATGGCGGGAGGCCTTTGGGATCATCAGAACATTTTCGGGTTGAAGGCCCAGGAACCGGCAGCAGAAGGCATCAAGGCTGACGGGATTGGTCGAGGCCACAACGCTTTCGGCGCTGCCCAGCTTGCCCGGGCCGAAGGGGCCGTTTTCAGTAAGGAAGGTCGAGGCATCGGAAATGCAGAGATTCGGCTTCTTGACGAGATTCAGGTCGGCAATGCATTGGTTCGTATGGTCCAGATCGCCGTACCATCCCAGCCTCAAGGTGCCCCAGTGAAAGAAACTGTTGGTGGTAAAGGGGCACAGTCCCATCATGTTCTTGAGGGCCCCTGAGTAATGGACGCCCTCATGATGCTTGGTGATCGAAATGTTGATAAACACGTCACATTCGAAAAGGTCCTTGGTGACACTGGCATCCTTCAATGCAACCCCGCCCGGGATGTCCACCTTCACACGGTCGCCGCTCTCGTATTTCAGGCTCTTGATCATGTTTTCAAGTTCGCCGCTCCTTGCAGACCTTTCCCAATACCCCCGGTAAGGGTCTTTGAGGTAACGAATCTCTTTTGCGCCCCCCTGGAGGCACTGTTCGATCACGGCAAGAGTTACATCCGGGTGGACCGACGCGCCGATGTTTTTGAAAGGGGAATTCACCAGGAGGCCCACTCTGTCCCCCCTACGCACGAAAGCCTCAATTCCGCCGAGCTCCTGAATCGCCTTCTGCGTGCCGACAAAGAGATCTTTGCTCTTTACGGCAACGAGATCGGGCGTCATCTCAGGGGAGGGAGATCCCTGCGGCTTGGTCTGAGCCAGAACGGACAGTGGGACTGAGCTCAGAAGAGCGCCGCCCGTCATACAGGCGGATTTCTTTAAAAAGGAACGGCGAGTGATCATATCCATATCTTCCTCACGATTTTTTCACACAATATAAGTCGCACCCTTGCTCCCGTCCACAGGATTCTGCGGGCAAGCGCATGACCGTCAGAAAAGCAAAAACCTTTTTCCGGAGTTGCGGGAGGAGTGGAAACCCGAGGAAGGTATCAGCGTTTTTTAAATCTTTGAAGGACGTCTTCCTGTTCCTGGGGGGAGAGGCTGTTCCAGTTCTTGAGGCTGTCGCGGACTCTGTTCCGATCCTCAGGCGGCAGGGATTGCCATTGCTGGTAGCGCTTTTGATAGCGCTCCTGATCCTGGGGAGGGAGCTCCCTGTACCTGTCCATTCTTCGGCGCATCTCGTTCTGCTGATCAGGGGGCAGGGACTGCCACTTCTGGGACTTGTCCCTCAAACGGTTTTTGTCCTCCGGGGTCAATCCCTGATAGGTTTTCCAGTTTCTTTTCATGTCCTCGTCCATCTGGGGAGATCCCTGCTGCCTGCGGCTCACCTCAACGCCATGAGGGGAGGCTTGATTGCTGTAACCTCGTATCGGATAAGGCCAATAGGAAACTGGCGGTTTGCCCCAGGAAAGGTCCGCAAATATCAACACCACGGCTGCAATAAGCACGATGATCGAAGTTCGTTGGCTGGAAAATGTTGTAAAAGATTCCTTCTTCATCATGCCTCTCCTGAAGGTCAATGAAGCTTTTCAGATCGATTCGTTGCCATCCAGCACGGTTACCAGCTCCTGAAGGGCGTCCATTTCCTCCAGGAATTCGATGTTCTTTATGATTTCGAGGTCCTTCAGAACCACCTGGTTTTCGACGCTTGGACCCGGGGCTTCTTGATCGGTGTCAGGACGCTCGATCAGGTTCATCCCAAACCATCCGAAGGTGATCAGGACGACACAAGCTGTGGCCAGGGCGGGAACAAGGCGATTCGGCCGCACAAGCCACTCCTTCCACCCTGACGCTTTTTCCCGCTTCTTTTTCAGTTCCCGTTTCACGGACCAAAGGATGGAGCTTGCCTTTTTTTCTGTAAGCTCCGGAACAGGCATGGACTCTTTGATCCGTCCGAGCAGGAGGAGCAAAGCCTCATATTCGGTGCGGCAGCCGGGGCAGGCAGAGCTGTGCCTTTCCCAATCCTGCCTCTGCTCCGAATCGAGTTCTCCGTAAGCGGCCAGAAGAATCGTCTCATGGCGATCAGGGCAAGGTTTCATGTTCATCCCTCCTCCCTATCCTTGAATTTTTCCCGAAGAAATTGAGTGGCTCTGAAGAGGTGGCTTTTGACCGTGCCTTCAGCCGTGCCCATCACGCGGGCAACCTCTTGAATGCTCATGCCGTGCAAGGCTTTGAGCTGAAAAGCCAGGCGCTGCTTTTCGGGCAAAGACCGCAGGGACTCCTGAATATCCCGCGACAGTTCTTTCCCGCTTATGGTCTTCAAAGAGCGCTCATGAGCTTCCGGGTCCGGCCTTTCTTCAGGAGAAAGTCCTTTTTCTGTGGAATCCCGTTGCCACGGCAAAAAGATTTTTTGCCATCTGTTCCGGTGCCTCCTCCCATCGAGACAGACGTTCACAAGAATCCGGTAAAACCAGGTGTAAAAGGAGGAGTCCCCGCGAAAGTTTTCCAGGTTTTGAAAAGCCCGCAGAAAAGCCTCCTGGGTGAAATCTTCTGCATCCTGCACGTTCCCGTCGGTGAAGTGGTAGGCGATCGCATAGGCCTTCTGCTGATACCGGCGAACCAGATCCTCTGTGGCCCTCTGGTCACTTTTCCGAGCTCGGGCGACAAGCTCTTCATCTTTCAGGGGTGAAAGCGGTTCTTCGCCCTTAAAATCAATGCTTGGACCACTTCGAGGGTTCACGCTTTAGACTCATCACATGAGATTCGCTTGTCGCCAGCTCAAGCGCAGGAAATCATTCTACCCTATAAATCCCTGATCAGCAAATTCGAAGCACCAAGCGCCACCTCCGCATCCGTGTCGTGCAGCCCTCAAAACATCGTGAATTCCTTTACCCCTTTCTAAACCCTTTGACGCATTTGCCCGGAGAAAGGTTTACTTCAAAGTTTCCGCGGGGTTCTAAGGCTCTTTGAGCCCGGGCGGGAGGGTAGGGATTGATCAGTGAACGGGCCGCGGCTCTAGATCTGCATTAGGGATTCAGGTTTGCGATAAAGCGAGCGATCGGGTCAGCACCGTTCAGGCCTTGATGCTCAACGCGTCCCAGAGCGAAAAGCTCAGGCAGCCGTAAAGCGAAGTCACCGCTGGTGAATTCTTTCGCGGATAGAGCAACCCCTCTCATGTTTTTTTCGATAAAGGAAATCAGGACAGGGGATTCTCTGAAATCATCGCGGGCAATGTAACCGAAGGGGATTCCGGCCCAGTAGACTTCTGAAAGGGTGCTGTAGCCCACCTTGCCGATGAGGGCGTCCGAAGCATTGACCAGGTCCGGATGAAAATAATCGGAATGGTGAGGAAGCAGGAACAGGTTTCTCCTCCTGCTCGCCTCGTTCCCGCCGCCCGGAATGAGGAAGACAAAGTCTTCAAGCTCCTGCAATGGATCCAGAAAGGGATAGGTCTCAGGGATGCCTCCCATGGTGATCATGGCGACAAGCGCATGAGGCGGAATCCCAAGCCTTCTCCGAGTCTCCTCCCGCGTGCTTCTTGCCCTTCGGCTCACCGGGGAGGTGGTGAGTTGCACGTTACGGGGACGGCAGACCGGTTGAGTCTGAATGTGAAAATCCGCTCTGCGAAAAAACTCTCCAAGATAGGAGAGGTGGGCACGCAGTCCGGCGCACTCGGCAACGTACTCTTCGTAGATCCAGTCCCATGTGAAATTCTCAATGAGGAGCGAAGGGATCCCGGCGCGCCTCGCCACAAGAATTCCCATGGGCGAAATGTCGCAGAGGAGGAGCCGGCATTGGCGCTCTGAAACCATTCTGGCCAGTTCAGAGATCTTTTGCTCCGGGAAGGGCAGAAAGGAGTCAAGCCTGGTCACGGTTGCTGAAAGATCGGCTTTCAGCGAGGTTTTCTGGACAAGGCCGATATCGGTGAGAAGAGGGTGATAGGTGAAGGTCCCTGAAAGAGAATGGCGGAAAAACCATTCAGGGACTTTAGTGAAGATCTCGAATTCCGCGTCAGGGTCCAGGTCATGAAAGGCTTCCATCACGGCGGCAGCCCTGGCGGCATGGCCGTAGCCGTGAGGGGAGATGAAGAAGGCGATGCTCACGCCTCTTCCTCGGGAATGGCGGCTTTGTAAAAGGTTGCGGCCCCTTGCAGCGCGATTTCCTTCACCATGGCCGGAACAAGGAAGGCCGATCCCCGGGAAACCGGAAACGCCTCTGCCGCTGCGACATCCGTGATCTCCGCATTCCCCTGAATGCAGATCATGATCTCTAGAGATTTCCTGCTCTTTTCGTGGTAGGGGGCTCCTTTTTCAAGGGAAAGCCTTGAGAGGACAAACTCCTTTGCCGGACTCGGGTAAATCCATTCGGAACGGTTTCGCGCTTGCGGCTTGATGATTCCTCCCTGGTTCTCTTCGAAGCGCAGGATTCGCAGGAGCTCAGGGACATCCGCATGCTTTGGAGTCAGTCCTGCACGGATCACGTTGTCCGAGTTGGCCATGAGTTCCACCCCGGCGCCCTGGAGGTAGGAGTGAAGCTCACCGGAGCTGATATAGATTGCCTCAGCGGGCTCAAGGTGGATCAGATTCAGAAGGAGGGGGGCAAAAACACCCATGTCCTCGGGAAACCATCGATGAAGCCTGATGGCCCAGGTGAAGACAGGATCAGAGGAAGCCATGGGCTCAGCACGCATGATCAGTTCGGAAACGGCCCTCCTGCGATCTTCCGCAGCCAGCGCCAGGAGGGCTGAAAAAAATCCGGCAACCCCCTGCGGGGTCCTGTTTTTTTGAAGCAGGCGGATAGGCGTCTCCAGCGAAGTAACGGGCACTCTGTCAAAGAGGGCAAGGATCTCATCGGTCTTTCGAAAGCCTTTCAGGGCCTCAAAGGGGGTCAGAGCACAGAGGATCTCGGGTTTGTGGTTCCCGTCCCTGTAGTTGCGTACCGGAGCGTCCAGAGGGATCCGGAGACGGTTTTCTTCCGCAAAACCTCGGCGGGCCTGAGGCAGGTCCGGGTGGGCCTGAATGGACAGAGGCATGGCTGCTGAAAGGATCTTGAACAAGAAAGGCAGCTGGTTTGAAAACTTCCTGGCCGCCTCCGTACCCAGGATGTTTTCAGGATCCCTCCGGATCAAATCCGGAAGGGAGACCCATGCGCCGTCCCACAGGACGTGGGAAACCCCTTTGGGATGGGCCCCTATCCACAGTTCTGCCATGGGGCTGGCTGAAGGAGAGGGCTCTCCCAGAAGCTCGGGGATGAAGGTTTTTGAACCCCAGGCATATTCTTGGATCGGGTTCTTGAGGAGTGCGATCCTTTTCAAGGTTGCCTCTTTGGCTCCGTAGCCTGAAAACAAATCTTATCGCTTCCTCCCACACGAAGCCAAGGTTTTTTCACCTCCCTGACGCTACTTTGATTAATTGACTGGTAGTTTTTTTTCGACTATATTGAAGACCATCGCATTACGATTAGCAACATTCAGTTGAATGAATTGCCGCGTGGGTGACGCTTCCTGATCCCAGGACGAAAGGGATAATCATGTTTATTTACGTATCTGAAGACACCTATCAGGACGGTCATGTGCTGCTCAAGGAAGGAACCGCAGGGAACTGGCTGTATGTAGTGATCTCCGGGGCTGTCGAGATTTCCAGGGTGATCGACGGAAAGAAATACGTGATCGACGTGCTCCGGTCCGGTGAGGTTTTTGGCGAAGTGGGCTTCATAGGAGGAAAGAAGAGAACGGCGACGGCAACGACCATCGGCCAGACCGTGATTGGGTCTGTGGATCGCTCGTCGCTGGACGCGGAATTCAATAAGCTCTCGTCCGATTTCAGGGCGATTCTCCTGGCCATGGCGAACCGGTTTGAAAAGATGGTCAACCGGGTTGTGGAGTTCTCGTCAAGAACCGACATGCGGATTCAGAAGACGCTTTCTCTGACCTACAAAGATGATCAGGCGTTTATCAATGCGTACACGAGAAACATCAGCACGGGGGGGCTGTTCATCAAGACCGATAAGCCCCTTCGATTGGGAGATCAGTTCCTGCTGCGGCTTCAGGTTCCGGCGCTTCAGGAGCCTCTCAAGGTCTCTTGTGAGGTGGCCTGGGTCAGAGGCCCGACAGAGGCGACTGCGAAGGAGCCGGCGGGAATGGGCATCAAGTTTATTGAGATGAGCAAGGGCGATCGCGAGGCGCTCAAGCAGTACCTCGGAAAGATTACCAAGGGTTAAGGAATAAATCGATCCACTCCGGGGCCATGGGCAGATGAAACGCTCATGGCCCCTTGGTTTTTTCATGGAGGTGAATGTGTCCTGGGAATTGACTTATGTTGAGCGAAGAAAAAATCTCGAGGACGCCCTCAGAGCGGTGAAGAGAGGGGCCAAGGTCTTTCTGGGTACGGCGTGCGCTGAACCGCAGCACCTGGTGGAGGGGCTCATCGATAGAGCCGACAGATTGCATGACGTTCAGGTCCTTCATTTCATCACCTTGGGGGATGCGCCTTACACGGAAAAACGGTTTGACACGCGCGGCAGGGTATCTGTTCCAGGACAATGCGCCGATGCTGAAAACCTTTGCGAGAAAAGGGGATTATAGCGGAGAGATCCTTGAGGACGGAATTCTCAGAGTCGTAAGATACTTCGATGCGCCGCCCCAAAATCAAACGGTTTAGAATTTTCATTTGACAAGGAAAGCAACGAGCACTATACTTACCTACCGGTAAGTATACATAGGTTTAGGCTGTGATTCCCTCTCGCCCGAGGGCGTTCCAAATTGAGAAGCATGGGCCAAGCAAGATAGTGGATCAAGTGGAAGGGAAAAAAAATCACGAACAGGGCGTCAGGAAAGCGCTCCTCCTGGCAGGCATCCATCTTTTTGCGGAAAAAGGGTATGCGAGCACTTCGGTTCGGGAAATCGTCTCCCTTGCGGGAGTGAGCAAGCCGGTTCTCTACTACTATTTTCAGAGCAAGGAAGGCTTGTTTCAGGCTATCCTGGATTGGGCGGCGGAAGCGCAGGAAGTCATCCTGGGAGAGGCCCTGCGAAGACCGGGCACGGCTCTTGAGCGCATCCTCCATCTTTATGGCCGCATCTATCAGGGGCTGATGGAGAACGTGCAGCTTTTCAAGCTCATCAATCATTTGTTTTTCGGCCCTCCCCAGGGTGCTCCCAGCTACGACATCGAACGGTTTCACCGCCGGATGGCGGAGATCATCAAGGAGATCTACCTGGGAGGTCTCAGGCTGGGTGAAGTCAGGGCGATCGATCCGGAGGAGGCGACGCTCCTCGTGCTCGGGGTGACCGACTACTGCTTTCACCTGGATTACCTCCACCCGGAATCCATGGATCCGGAAAGAGCCGGCAGACTGCTGCGCCTCGCTTTCCAGGGAATATCAGAAAGGAAGACAGGTTAGGTATGAGTCGTTTGCGTTGGTTTGATCATCAGGTGCTTCTGCTGATTCTGGCTCTTGCTCTTGCAGCCGGGTGCACTCGTTCGGAGAGCAGTGCCAAGCCGGAGAACAACCAGAGCAAAGCGGTCAAGGTTTCGGTCGTGCGGGTTGACCCTGCTCCCATGAAGGACATTCTCGTTCTGCCCGGAGAGACGGAAGCGTGGCAAGACGTGCGGGTTGCTGCGGATATGGCGGGTCGGGTGGAATGGATCGGCCCCAAAGAGGGCCAGACCGTGAAAGAGGGAGATCTCATCGCCAAGATCGATGTGGCCGCTCTCAAGGCAGCGCTCGATCGAGCGGAGGCTGCTCAGAAGCTTGCCGACGACCTCTATCAGAGACGCTACAAGCTGTTCGAGAGAAACATCATCAACCAGGAGGAACTGGACAAAAGCGAAACAGAGAGAACTCTTGCCCGGGCCAACTTCAGGCAGATGCAGATCGAGTACGAGCGAGGCTTTCTGAAAGCTCCCCTGACCGGCATGGTCAACCACCTTTTCGTCGATGAAGGGGAATTCGTGGACAAGGGCAAGCCCTTTGTCGACCTGGTCAATGTGGACAAGATCAAGATCAACGTGAATGTTCCTGAGTTGGATGTGCGCTATCTGAAAGCGAGCCAGAAAACCATGGTCCGCGTGGACGCGTTTCCGGATCGAGAGCTTTTTGGAATCATCGATTTCGTGGCTTACAAGGCAGACCCTGCAACGAAAAGTTTTCACGTCAAGGTCATTGTGGACAATCGGGGTCATGAGATCCGGCCGGGCATGATCGCCCGTGTGGCGTTTCTCCGCCGCGTCATTCCCGACGCCCTGGCAGCCCCCATATTCTCCATCGTGGACAAGGGCGGAGAGCGCATCCTCTTCGTGGCAATAGACGGCGTGGCTCATGCGCGAACCATTTCCATCGGGGTGATCGAGGGTGACAAGGTCCAGATCACCAAGGGTCTTCAGCCCGGGGACAACCTCATTGTCGTGGGTCAGAAGGAAGTGGAAGAGGGGATGAGGGTTCAGATCCAATGATCGTCAATCATCTCGCTCTAAAACGCCCTGCCGCCGTTCTGGCCCTCCTGTTTTTTCTCGTTGTGGCCGGTGTCTACAGTTATGTGGTCCTGCCTCGTGAGTCCTTCCCGGACATCACCATTCCCTATGTCTTCGTGACCACGACATATGAAGGGGTGGCGCCTGAAGACATGGAGAAACTGATCACCATCCCTATTGAGAGAAAAATCAAAGGCATTTCGGATCTGGAAGAAATCCGCTCCACCTCGGCGGAGGGCATCTCCACCGTGGCCGTGAAGTTCCTGCCCGGGGTGGATATCGATGACGCCCTCCAGAAGGTGAGGGACAAGGTGGATCAGGCCAAGCAGGACCTGCCCCAGGACCTCAAGGATGATCCGGTGATCCAGGAGGTGAACTTTTCGGACATCCCCGTGATACGGGTTGTTCTTTCCGGCCCTTTCAGCCTGAGAAGGCTCCAGAATTTTGCCGAAGACCTTGAAGACAGAATCGAATCCATTCCAGGGGTTCTGGATGCGCGCATGACCGGAGGCCTGGACCGGGAGATCCATGTCGAGTTCGACCTGGATCGCGTGGGAGCCTACAACGTTCCTTTTTCAAGCCTGATCAGCGCCGTCACTCGAAGCAATGTGAACATGCCGAGCGGCAGCATGGATATCGGCGAAGGAAAATATCTGGTGAGGGTGCCGGAGGACTTCAAGCACCCCTCCGAGATTTTCTCCATCGTGGCTTTTGTCCGGGACGGAAAGCCGGTTTACCTGCGAGATGTCGCGTTCATCAACGACAGCCACAAGGATCCCCTCACGCGCAGCCGGATCAACGGCGAGAAAAGCGTCACCCTGGCCATCCAGAAGCGGAGCGGCGAGAATATCCTGCGAGTCACGGACGAGGTCAAGCGGATCGTTGAAGAGATGAAGCCCCTCTTCCCTCCTGCCCTCAAGATCGATCTGACCTCCGACATGTCCCATGATGTGCGGCTCATGGTCTCGGACCTTGAAAACAACATCATCTCCGGTCTGATCCTTGTTCTGGCGGTCATTTTTGCCTTCATCGGCACGCAATCGGCCGTCTTTATCTCTCTGGCCATACCCTATTCCATGTTCATGACCTTCATGGTTCTGCAGGGGTTTGACATTACCCTCAACATGGTCGTGCTTTTTTCTCTGGTTCTGGCCCTGGGCATGCTGGTGGACAACGGCATCGTGATCGTGGAGAACATCTATCGTCACATGCAGCAGGGGAAAACCCGGGAAGAGGCAGCGCGGGTCGCCACCGACCAGGTGGCCTGGCCGGTTATCACCTCGACACTCACCACGCTGGGGGCTTTTGCCCCGCTCATGTTCTGGCCGGGAATCATGGGGGAGTTCATGTTCTATCTCCCTGAGACGGTGATTATCGTGCTCACCGCCTCTCTCTTTGTGGCTCTGGTCATCAACCCCGTGCTCTCCGCTCTGTACCAAAGAGTCAAACCGCTCCCCCAGGCGCGCGAGGATGCAGCCCGAGAACCCTGGGTCAAGAGAGTTTACCTCCGGTTCCTCACCTGGTCCCTGGACCACCGGCTGACGGTGGTCTTCACGGGCTTGGTCCTGCTGGTATCCTCGGTGGTCGGGTTCGCTCTTTTCGGCAAAGGCACCGAGTTTTTCCCGGAGACAGAGCCCCGTAGAGCTTATGTGCACCTTAAAGCTCCTGTAGGAACCAACCTGGATACCTCCGACCGGTTGGTCGGCCAAGTGGAGAAGGTCGTTTCCGAATACCCGGACATCCGCTACGTGATTTCAAACATCGGATCCTTCGGAGGGGATCCCTTTGAGCAGGGAGGCACCGGCACCCACATCAACCGGGTGGCTCTCGATTTCAAGGACTTCCACGAACGGTCCAGACCCTCGTCGGAGATTGTGAAGGAAATCAGGGAGCGGCTCCTCAGGACCATCAAGGGTGCGGAGGTGCAGGTCGAAAAAGAGAAAGAGGGTCCGCCCACAGGACCACCGGTCAACATCGAGATCACGGGAGAGGACCTCCTCTTGCTGGGAGACCTTGCGCATCGCCTTCGGGAGAGGATCAAGGACATCCCGGGCCTGGTGGACCTGAAGGACAATTTTGTCAAAGGCAAACCGGAGATACGGGTGAGGATCGACAAGGAAAAGGCGGCCCTGCTCAATCTGGATGCCTACACCATCGCCTACACGGTCAAAGCGGCGATCAACGGGGTCAAGGTGGGCGTGTACCGGGAAGGCAAGGAAGAGTATGACATTTTGGCGCGGCTTCCTGAAAAGGACCGGCGCTCCGTGGAAAACCTCCAGAGGATCACCGTGTCCGGTCCAAAGGGGGAGCCTGTCCCTCTCACCACAGTCGCCGAGGTTTCTCTCACGACCGGCGTGGGGGCCATCCAACGCCTTGACCAGAAACGGGTGGTCACCGTGTCCGGTGATGTGGTTGGTCGGCTTGCCAATGACGTGATCAAGGAGATCGATCAGCGGTTGAAGCAGGACTTCGCCTGGCCGCGGGGGTATGAGTACCGCTTCACCGGTGAGCAGAGGGAGCAGGAAAAGGCTCAAGCCTTTCTGAGCAAGGCGTTTGTCTGGGCACTGTTCATTATCCTCATGATCCTTCTGGCCCAGTTCAATTCTTTCACCACACCCGTGATCATTCTCTCCTCGGTGGTGTTGTCCCTCATCGGCGTGTTTTTCGGCCTCCTGGTCACGGGCACGGCCTTCGGCATCATCATGACCGGCATCGGCGTGATTAGCCTGGCCGGGGTGGTGGTCAACAACGCCATTGTGCTCATTGATTACTACCACCAGCTTCTGGCCAGGGGCGTGGCCTGCCGTGACGCATTGCTGCAGGCGGGGCTCACGCGGTTCCGTCCGGTCATGCTGACTGCCATCACCACGCTTCTCGGTCTGGTTCCCATGGCCACGGGCGTGAGTTTCGATTTCAAGAAGTTTGGCTGGGACATTGGAAGCGAGTCCTCCCAGTGGTGGGGGCCCATGGCGGTGGCGGTGATCTTCGGCCTCGGAGTAGCCACCCTCCTCACCCTGGTGGTGGTGCCTGTTCTCTGCTCCCTGGAATTCAGCCTGAAGCACAGGTCGGCATGCAAGTCAAAAGCCGCCTCCTGAGATCCATTTGAAAAAAAGCCGATGAAGGTGTAAGACTGTCAGCACTACACTTGTTGGAGGACGCCGCCCATGAAAAACGGGGACAAAGGGGTCACGTTTCTAGGGAAAGATACCCGCTTCGAAGGGAAGCTGCGATTCCAGGGCACCATGAGGATCGACGGTCATTTCAAAGGGGAAATCTTGGCTCAAGGGAACCTCATTGTGGGAGAAAGTGCGCTGGTCGAGGGCGATCTGAAAGTTTCCTACGCTTCGGTTAGCGGAGAAGTGCACGGGAATATTATTGCTGAACAGCGGGTGGACCTGCGCGCTCCGAGCAAGGTCTTCGGGAATATCCAGTCTCCCGCCGTGGTGATGGAGGAAGGGGTCATCTTCGAGGGAACCACGAAGATGTACCAGGCCAAGCGGGGTGAAGGAATGACAGAGTTAATTGATGCCAAGGACTACCATGGGGGCCCCCCTCCCAACCTCACGGCGATCTACGGGATGGTGAAGGACCAGAACACGGGTCAGCCGATCAAGAATGCCCGGGTGTTCTGCAAGGGGGACGGAAAGAGCAGGACGGAAACGAATTCCTCAGGGTACTATGAACTGATCCATCTGAAAGACGCGAAATGGAAAATGATCGTGGAGGCAGATGGCTATAAGAAAGAGAAGGCTGAGGTGACCATTTCGGGAATGGGCACGTACCAGCAGGATTTCAATCTCACGCCGAAGTAGTGAACTGCTGTCGGACGAAGCCGACAGCGTGAGGCACAAAGGAACGAATGAAGACAGGGACAAAGGCACAGAGGGACAAAGGGACAGAGCCGAAGGGAAGGGTCTTTCTGCTTTGTGCCTATGTGCCTTTGCCACTTTGTGCCTGCATCGAGTTTGCAGAAGTCTTCGCCTAAAGACGAGGGTCTTTCCCCGTTCCAAGGGAAAATGACAAAAACTGAGAAGGAGGAGGATGCGGGTGAGCGACGAGGNGATCAGAAAAAGAACTCAGGACACGGCCAAGAGACTCTTCGGAGGCGGAATCAAAATGGCCCCGCCCTACCTGACCTGGAAGGAATTCGACAAAGATCTTGCCAATGATTTCTCCATGCACATTACGGGCAATCTCTATTCGAGAACGGTGCTCACTCTACCTGAAAGGCAGATGGTCGCCTGTGCCATACTGGCG
>JGI26437J51864_10000187_pt1 | contig 17895 bp, 19 predicted proteins | sample FrelakmetLWP11LW_FD_51864 | JGI IMG/M metagenome (IMG submission 51864)
GAGGAGCAATTCTTGGTATTTTCTTTCTGTTCCATTTCTATCTTCTTTGAGAACGTATCATCTCTTTTGTACGGTTGAAATAGTTGGTGCGTAGGTTGACGGACGTCCGATTCCAAGCTCTTCAAGCTTCTTTACCAATGACGCTTCTGTATATCTTGGCGGGTGGTTCTTGAATCTTTCGCCAGCCAATATCTGTTGCATAGCGAGTACTTCACCTTTGGTTAGCTTCGGTAACATTCCTGATTCTTCATTGTCTTCATCTTCGTCTTTGGATTCAAAATACACTTTCAAAAATCCATCAAACTTCACGACTTCACCACTTGCAATAAAATTGAATTTATCATTCGTCGATATGCTGATTGTCGCTTTGGTTTTTTCCACTTCGGCTGACGCCATCTGTGAAGCGATAGATCTCTTCCGGATCAGTTCGTACAGCTTTTTCTCAGAAGCGTCGCCTCCAGCGATATTGTTTTCCATATGGGTTGGTCTGATACATTCATGTGCTTCTTGCGATCATTTGCTCTTGGTCACATACTGCGTAGGCTTGGAATAGTCTTTGCCATATCTTTTGGTGATCTCATCAGAAGCTGCTTTTACGGCGAATTCTGACATGTTCACGGAATCCGTTCTCATGTAGGTGATGAAACCTCATTCATATAATTTCTGTGCTACCTGCATTGTTCTTGCGACAGAAAAGCCGAGCTTCCTGCTGGCTTCTTGTTGGAGAGTGGAGGTGGTGAACGGCGCAGACGGTGATTTCTTGCCTGGTTTCACTTCTATATTTTCGATCGTATATTTCGCATCCTTGCATGATTCGAGGAATTTCTTCGCTTCGTCGGCAGTAGTCAGATCTTTGGAAAGTTCAGCTTTAAATTCTTTTTTCGCATCTCCTACAAAATTTCCTATCACTTTGAAAAAACTCGCTGACTCAAATTTTTGGATTTCTCTTTCTCTTTCGACGATTAACCTCACGGCGACGGATTGTACTCTTCCTGCACTCAATCCCATCTTGATCTTCTTCCAAAGGACAGGTGACAATTCAAATCCTACCAATCTATCCAAGACTCTTCTTGCCTGTTGGGCATCCACGAGATTCATATCTATGGTTCTTGGATTCTTCACGGCTTTTTCTATCGCTTCTTTCGTAATCTCATGGAAGACTATCCTTGCAGTCTTCTTGATATCTAATCATAGCGCGTTCGCTACATGTCGTCCAATAGCTTCCCCCTCACGGTCCTCATCCGTTGCAATCCAGACTTTATCAGCCTTTTTTGCTAACGCTTTGAGTTCGCTAACGACTTTGGTCTTGTCAGGCGAAACCATATATTTCGGTTCGAAATTGTTTTTCACATCAACTCAGAGCTCTTTTTGTGGGAGATCCACTACATGTCCAAAAGATGCTTTCACTTCAAATCCTTCACCGAGGAATTTTTTGATAGTCGCAGATTTAGCTGGAGACTCCACGATCACGAGATGTTTCATACAGAAATATGGTAAGAAAGGATAAATGCTGGAATAAGAAAAATTTGGTTCCTCTTTTTTACTGTATTTAGTCCGTATTTCAACGGAAAAACAAAAAAACAACCAATTGCTTAGCCGTTTTCTGATATCTCTGATTGATTGGTTTTTTTTATGGTAGGGTAGCCGGGACCTCGCCCCGGAGTACTCCGGGGTCCAACCCGGGACCACTATATATATGGCTTGAATGTTTGATGATTTAATCGATGTTGTATATGTCAGTCTCTCTTTATCATTTTTTCTAGTTTTTGTGCTTCTTCTTNTGTATCTTTTTCAAAGAATCATAATAGAATAAAATTCTTCATATGTTTAGTAGTTTCAGATCATCATCTTCTATGTTCAGATATTCTTCTCTGAATGTTGTTAGTATATCCAATATAGTGTTTGTTATGGTCTTTCAGGACATAAATGTAGTACATCTATAATCGATATAAAATAAAAAAAACATCCATTACTAGATATTTTTCTATTTGTTTTATTATGGTAGGGTAGCCGGGACTCGAACCCGGGACCACTAGCTTAAAAGGCTATTGCTCTACCGCCTGAGCTACTACCCCATAAAAAAAACGATACAGCGCTAATGTTTTTAGGCCCTGATCGTTCCTATGATTTCTAGATGAATCCTTTGAGTTTCTTGTATACTTTGGAACTTACTTTTACGTTAATCTGAGAACCATCTTCAAGCTTGATTTTCTTGTTGATAAGATTGACCTTGAACGATCTTTTGGTAGCTCTCATAGAATGAGATCTCATATTTCCGGATTGGGTTCCTCTTCCGGTAAAGTCACATATTCTTGCCATTTTTTCTAATAAACAATTTAAAATTACTTTATTACGGATTGCGCATTGCGGATTTCTTCTAATTCGTAATTCGAAATTCGTAATTGTATAATTGATATATTATTTTTTCTCTTCTTTCTTTTCTTCAGTAGCAGCAGCAGGAGTGGTACCTTCGGCAGGAGTAGCGCCTTCTACAGGAGCAACAGTTGTTTCAACTTCTTCTTCAGCCATAGTGACTACGGTGACGAGTACTTGTTCAGCATCATCAAGAATCTCGACTTTATCTGATACCTTCAAATCCTTAACGAAAATAGCATCGTTGATATTTTGGATAGTAGAGATGTCGATAGTGATATCATGGGGAAGATCTTGCGGGAACGCTTCAACTTCGATAAAATCCTTTACAAGCTGTATTTTACCTTCTCCGAGTTTCTCTATAGGAGATTCTCCGATTAATTTGATGGCTACTTCTGTAGTAACTTTTTCGTCAGATTTTACTGCGAGGAAATCTACATGCAAAAGTACATCGCTTACAGGATCCAATTGGATATCCTGGATCAATACGAGCTGATCGATTTTGTCTCATTCGAGAGTAAGCGGAGTAGAGTATCCAGCTTCTTTATATTTTTTGATAAGATCGTTTTTTGGACATGCTACAGCTATAGGAGTCTTCATGTGTTTTCCATAGATGATTCCAGGGATCAAGCCCTCTTTTCTGAGCTCTTTTGCCTTCTTATCTTGGCGAGTGGTTACCGTAAGTTTCATGATATACACAATGATAGATGATAAATGATGTGATGATTACTATTTGATTATTTTTTCTTTTTCTTTCCTTTGTTCTCTCTAACTTTACCTCCGTCCTTGTTGAGTAAGTCGATATCTCTCTTGTCAGCAGTGATCTTGGATTTGAATCTTGCATCCTTTCCTACCTTGTCTCTGATATAGTAGAGTTTTGATTTCCTTACTTTGTATTCATCGAGCAGGATGATCTTGTCGAATTTGTTGAAGGACAATGGATAGATTTTTTCCACTTCCACACCAGCAACCATACCTCTGACAGTGAAAGTTCCATCTGCGTGTTTAGGTTTTTTTACCTTGATGACAAGGCATTTGAATCTCCGGATTCTATTGGTCTCCACATCTTTTTCATGGATTTCCACATTCATCCCGACTTTGATATCGAGGATTTTTGCTCCGTTGTTATCATAGAAATCTTTGAGTCTTTCGGTGTTCATCTTATTTTTTAATATAAATTAAATGATTACTTGATTACGGATTGCGTATTGCGGATTTTTTTAATTCGTAATTCGAAATTCGTAATTATTTAATAAATGAATTCATAGTAAAAGTTATTTAGCCTTTTTGTTCATAACTTTGGCTTTCCATTTTTTTTGCTGTTCGAGATTTCTTCTCACGTCCATAATCACTACTTTTTCGACTCTGAACAATGCTTTGTTGAGCTTTCTCTTTGCATTAGTCTTTAATCTAACCATTTTATAAACAATGATAAATAATAAATGATGAATTGTCTAAAGTCTATCGACTAAAGACTAAAATCTATTTCTTGATTCATTTTTTTGCCAAAGCTTCGTCAAGCATTTTTTGCGTGACACCGTATTTTTTGAGTCTTGCGTTCGCTTTTTCTCTCGTCTTGAAGATCCATTTTGTCTCTGTACCTGCTTTGTTTTCTTTTTTCATAAGATCGACATATCGTGCAATAGCCTTTTCTAGTTTTTTACCAGACTTTTGGCTTGCCCGAGAGACGTTGTACATCATGTGCTTATATTTTGCACCACTGGTATTCCCCATTTTCTTACTAACTTACATAATAAAATTAAATGATTACTTGATGGATAGTCATTTCGAACCCGACTTTTCGGGTGAGAAATCTACGCTTTATATAAGTATTTCTCGGCTCACCTCGAAATGACGTTTAATTAACGTATTTTGCCATGTAAGCAAACGCTTTGTTTGCTTCAGCCATTTTGTGGGTTTCTTCCTTTTTCTTGACTGCGTATCCTTGATTGCCGTAAGCAGCCATGATCTCTTCAGCCAATTTTTTGTACATAGGCTTCCCTGTCTTGGATGCAGTACCAGCAAGTATCCACTTGAAAGCAAAAAACAATTTTTTGTCTTGTTTCACTTCCACAGGAACTTGATAGACAGATCCTCCCATTCTCTTGGACTTGATCATAAGATTAGGAGAAGCGTTTTCTATAGCGGTCTCCAAAACGATCTCTGGATTCATATGTCCATTGGATTTAATCTCTTTGAGCATATCTGTGTAGATTTTTCTTGCAACGCTTTTTTTTCCATCTTTCATGATGTAGTTGATAATTTTTTCGATCTTGGTGTTGGCCATATTACCGACGACTAATTTTGACATACTATAATGCTAAATGATAAATGAATTTGGTGTAAGGTTCAAGGCTTATGGTTTAAGGCCGTAATAGTATTTGTATCGTGCCTTATATGCTTTATACTTCAAGCCAAAGGCTATTTAGCAGCTTTTGGTCTCTTTGCTCCGTAGAGAGATCTTGATTGTCTTCTCTTGTCTACAGGGTTGGCGTCATATTTTCCTCTTATGATATGATATCTCACTCCCGGAAGATCTTTACATCTTCATCCTCTGACAAGCACTACGCTATGTTCTTGGAGTGTGTGTGATTCTCCTGGGATATATGCGAGAACTTCAGCTCCGTTGGACAATCTCACTTTCGCAAATTTTCTCTGAGCTGAATTCGGTTTCTTAGGACCCATCACAGAAACTTTCAAGCAGACACCCCTCTTGAAAGGAGCTGGTCTGTCGACTCTCTTGTTGCTGTCGAGTTTGTTGATACCGAATTGCAAAGCAGGAGCTTTGGATTTGTAGGTCTTCTGCTTTCTTCCGTTTTTGATTAGTTGATTGATAGTAGGCATGTTCCAAATAATTTTAAATTTTAAATTTTAAATTTTAGATTTGCTCTGGTGCGAATTGGCCTTTCAAAAATTCAGAGTAAACAAAAAATTTACGTGTCGATGAATATAGGGAAAATAGACAGGAAATCAACACAAAATTGACCCAAAATGCATAAATGTCAGATATACATCATTTTTGGAGGAAAAGAATATTTCTATCGGAAAAAAGATGGGCGATCCGATTCGTTATATCGGAGGATTTTTTTCTTCAGGATACAGATATTCCTTTCCTGTTTTTTTTTGATAAAAAAAAGCGGCGATAAAAAATCGCCGCTCATGGTTAATACTCTATTTTAACAAATTTTTTGCTGATGGCCGTGCCATCAGTACTGACAAAACTAATGAAATAGACACCGGAAGCAAACTTCTGAATATCGATTTCCATATGTTCGTCAAGAACATTGTATGTATAAACATTACCTACAACCCCAGAAATCTGGATGTAAGCAATACTTTTGTCTATTCCTTCCAAATATAATTTCTCTTTTGCAGGATTTGGAAAGATACTAATTCTTTCAACCAACTCTTCAATACCTACAGTTCCCACTGTGATATACTGCATTTGTGTCGCAGAACATCCGGAAATGGGATGAATGTAGGTATAGGTGATCATGTGTGTCCCGATTCCTGCTACGGCAGGCTGGAAGATGCTTCCCAGCATTCCCGGTCCATCAAAGACACCACCCGATGGATTGACATACGAAGTCAAATCAAAGGGAGGAGTATCAGTGTAAATATTTCCTATAATGCTATAGAAATTCACCACCGGTGGTTGATTGAATGTAAATAAATCCTGTGCCGTATTAACACAGTTCGTAGTGGGATCTGTATAAGAATACGTGATTTCCCATGTCCCTTGGAACAACGATGGATAGATCATGCCATTTACGATACATCCGCTTTCATATATCCCGCCAAGAGGAGAACCTCCGGCAGGAGCAAGTGGTGCTGCATCGCTGCAGATTTGATCCGGATCCAATTCAAGATCGACCGTCGGTAAGAGATGAACAGTAATATCGATGTCATCAGTTGCCGTACATCCATTAGCACCCGTAGCAGTAACGCTATAGGTCATCGATGATGTAGGAGTGATCGTAATTGTTTGACCACTTCCACTCGGAACCCATACCCAAGAAATTCCTGTACCTGTCGCAGTGAGTGTCGTACTCTCACCAAAACACAATTCTGCATCCGGCGTAGTAATGACTACGATAGGAGCGGGATTGACGGTAATGGGGAGAATAAACGGTTGCCCAGCACCACAGTCATTTTGACCAAAGACACTGATTGTGCCACTAGTAGCAGCATTAAACTGCACAGTGACAGTAGTTGTGCCTTGACCGGAAAGAATCTGACAATTGGCAGGTACTGACCAGGTATATACATCAGCGCCACCAATGGGTGGTGTAGAATACACTGCTGTCGAATATTGACAGACAATGCTTTGTCCGTTAATGCTAATCGCATCGTCAGGCAAAGGATCCATCGTAATGACAGGCGCACCGATCATAATATTGGTACATCCTGTGATATTATCTGTCGCAATAACAGAATATATCCCTGATCCCTCTTGATTCATCCATTGTAAAGGGCTATTGGTTCCTCCAATAGGAACGCCATAGGCGACACTATTGAGGTATAATTGATAGCTTACTCCAATCTGAGAACCATTAAGCATCAACGTTACTCCATCGCTTTCTTCACAAAAAGAAGATGCACTGGCAGTAAGCGTGAATTGTTGAGGTAAAGGATGTATCTGCACAACAGTATCTTCACTGTTGCTACATCCTAGGCTCGTAACAATAGCGGTATACATACCTTCTACATTATTGACAAAATAATTTGTTCCGGTTGCACCAGAGATATTTACTTCGTTCAATTGCCACTGATAAGTAGCAGGAAATGCAGTAGTATGTGCTGTTAATGTTACGCTTCCGTTACCGCAAAATTCCACAGGTCCGTTAGCTGTTAATGTAACAGATGGAATCGGATTTACCGTAACGGTAGCCGATCCAAACATGTCAATAAAGCATCCGGTACTTATATTAGTCGCAATGACCGTATAGATACCGGGGAGTGTCTGATAGCCGAAGCTTAAAGGAATACTGGTTCCCAAAAGAGGGGAACCAATATTGCTACCATTAAGGTTCAGTTGGTAGCTAATCCCAGGATCAGAATCAGACAATCCTACAATCACACCGACATTGCCGGCACAATACGCTCCACCACCGGTCACCATATATTGGGTAGGATTTGTGTGGATGATTCGTCTTACCGAATATTGTTGTGCCAGCCCCATCGAGATTGTGGAAATTATCACCACAAACATCAATAGAATTTTGTTTATGTATTTTATATTTTTCATAAATTGTTTTTTTTAATTATGGTAAATTTGGTGCTGTTGAATAATTAACACCACATCCTCCATTATCCGTTACTTCTCTTCTGTAATAATAAATAACATCTACAGGCGTATATATAATGCCCGGAGAATAAGTAGTGGCTATTTCTCCTACTATGATGGTAAAACTTGTTTCATTGTTGATGGAAACAAACCATCGATATGAGTAGGAGCCTGATCCACCAGACGCGGGAGTGATTTCTATAATGGAACTTTGTATTCCATCAGAGCATACTTCTTCATGATTCCCGATGACGCCTGCATTAAATTGTGGATATACATATACAGCAGTTGCTGGACTAATCACGTTTCCGCAAGTGTTTGTAGCTATTCTTTGGTACTGATGATTTCCCGCAACAGTTATAATAGGAATATCATAATCTTCTTGGGTAGCTCCTGATATGTTAGACCAAGAACCTGTGCCCAATTTATGCTGCCATTGATATGAAAAGATTCCAGATCCTCCTATTGCTGCTGGAGCATTGATGCTACCGGGATCAGTATTGAGACAAATGGTATCCATTCCAACAAGGATAGGTATACCTCCCGCATCAAGCATATCATATACATCAAAAAATAATACATTTGAGTATACTATACCACAAGTATTCGTATATACGCTTCGAATCCAAACAGGATCAAATAAATTACCAAGACTATATGAGAGCGTGTGGTTGCCGGTATTGGTAAAGGTTACGCCGTCAATAGATGTTTGCCACTCTACTGTTGTTCCGGAAGCTCCACCTGTTGCCACAGTAGCAGTTGCAGTACCTCCATTTGCTCCATAACAGAGCGGAGAAACTGTTGTTGTAGAAATAGTTCCTGCTACCAAGGGGTCATATACATGATAAAGAATAATATTTGAGTATACTATTCCACAGTCATCGGTGAATTTCCAACGAACATATATATCATCATGCATAGCTCCTATAGGAGTATAATTTAGTGTCATATTCCCTGTGTTTGTCCAAACAGTACCATTCGGAGAAGTTTGTACTTCTTGAATAGTAGTTGCAGGATTTCCACCGGTCGCAGGAGTGCAAGTAGTAAGTGTACCCATATCTCCATCACAAAAATTTCCTCCACCAGTCGCTGTTCCGGGAGTAAAGACTCCCCAGATATGAACCATAATAGTGTTGGTTGTGTCTTTTAGTCCACAACCAGGATTGGTATCTATTCTTCTCCATTGATAATCACCGGAACTAAGTATTCCAGTTTGTAAATTCAATCCGGTTTGGCCAATAACATTTGCCCATATAGGACTTACACTGGTCCATTTTTGCCACTGATAAGTAGTTGCCGGTGTTGGTTTCCCACCTGTAGCGGCTGTACCTGTGATTTGTTGGCTCGGTGAATTATTACATAAAGTGTCGTTGGGAATAGTTATATTTCCCGCAATGAACTCGGCACGAATAATTCGTCTTACCGAATATTGTGTTTGTGCTTGCATACTTATCGTTATTGAGATAAGTACAAACAAAAGAATGTTGATCTTTTTCATAATGTTGATTTTTTATTATTTTATTAATATTTTGTTTATTACCAGCTACTTTGACAGTTGGTAATTGTATTTGTGACCGTGAGCGAATAATAAAAATCGCCGAGGTCCGGAAGTAATACTGGTGCCGTCTCTCCTACAAGAGGATAAAAGGTCCCTGTATTACCATTAATACTTTGAAACCACTGGTAATTGTAATTAGGGCCAGTGAGATCAGCGGTAAATGGTGTAATGCTATTGCTGCATTCATCCAGAAATACCATAGGGCTAAATGATGCTATCGGCAGAGGAACAATGGTCACAACTATAGGGCTGCTCATCGCTGAGCAAGATCCTTCAGTTATAAACACGGTGTAACTTCCGCCTACACTAGCAAGATATGCCTGATCGGTTGCACCAAATATCGGGTTCCCGTCAAGATACCATTGATAGGTGTCAGCTATATCAGCAACAAGTTCGACATCATCACCATCACATATTGTAGTTGTTCCGGTTGGCGTGATAGTAGCCACCGGAGGAGGTAAGACAGTGATTGTAATGTTTGCTGAGCGGATTATTCCTCCGAGAAACGTAACCGTTACTGTGTATACTGTTGTTATCATAGGATGGGGAGCAATACTACTTGTTGTTTCTCCCGTACTCCAAAGAAAACCTATTGCCATACCACCTTGCGGGATAGCAGTCAAAGTGACTACACTTCCTTCGCATATGGTTCCGGAAAGAGGATCGGATTTGATGGTCACGCTTTGTGCAACCATTTGTGCTGAAAGCATACTTGCCAGCAGCAATAACAAGATAATTTTTCTCATTTTCTATTATTTTTTGTTTAATTATTAATTATATTTTTTTTCATATTTTCGGTCGAATGTATTTGCGCGCGACCTGGCAATGATGAGAACCACTCCGCTAGTTGATAATATTCATCTTTAAAATAACATTTCACCGGTAAAAATTTTTCGGTGATTTTTTAATAATATTTTATGTTGTATCTTGTAGATTTCTTTATTATCAACTAAAAAATAAAGAGTCATAATGTACCTCCTTTTTTAGTTTAGATTAATATTTTTGTTAAATACCCTTTCTGCACTATGTTTTGATACAGTAGCAGAAACATCTCCTGACGGGTATATCTCTGTCAGTGTAAATGTTATAAACATTTCCTGATAATTGTCAAGTGGTAGTGAAGAAAAATTATAGACGAAAATGGCGTCGAATAGTGAGGGAAGATGGAGTAATTCCTTGGGTCCAAACATAAACAAACTGTCCGCAAAAGAGAATCAGAAATTTTTTTTGAGCAAGAGATGTTTTCCTTCATCAACAAAAAAAGTGGACACCGTGATATCCACTTTCTCCGTCTTATTTTTAAAATATATTACTACTATCTTACTTGTTTAGGAATCCTCCTTCGTAGGTTCTCATCATCATAATCATAACATATCATCTGATCTCTTTCATGCTAGGATTGGAAATCTGCGTCATGATACTTACTGATTTGAGGGCATTGAGATGAGCGGTATAATATGGCGTACCTCCGTTGTATGTTGATCATCGAATGACTCTGGAAAGGATAGTCCCAAATTGTGCTCTGGTGACTTCTCCGTTGGGATCGAAGCTAGTGATACCTTGTCCCATGAGTCCAAGCTGACAAGAGAGTTTGATATAAAATTTCATCTCAGTGCTTTGATTTGCCGTGTCATCGAAGGTACATGTTTGTGTAGTATCTGGTATCAATCACGCAATAGAGATGGCAAAATTGCTGATCATCTTCGCCATATGCGCTCTGATGAGTATGCCTTCCATATTTGCTTTTTGGATAGTATTCATCGTAGTGATGCTATGAGCGTATGACCAAAGATAGGCCTCATTCATTTCATCAGAATAGGGAGAACCAACAATACTTCCAACGGGAAGTGTGGTTCATGTAGTAGAACATGCTAGACCTAGATTGCCTCATTGACAGGATGCTCATGAAGTCAGTACCCATATTCCATTTTGACATACAAGGTTGCTTGATACACAGGCAGGAAGCGTAGTTCATCCTCATCCACCACCTCATCCGCCTCATCCTGATGAAGATCATACGGTGATAGTATCATATTGTTTATTTCCATTGTTGTAGGTGACTACTATAGGTTTCGCTCCATTCCCTGCACTAAGGTCGATAGAAAGTGTTTGCGGAGAAGATGTCATAGCGCCAGCATATGTACCGCTCAATCCTGCTCAGGCAATACTATAGGTAGGATTAGATTGGTCGTTCTTGAGGGAAATAGTTACTGAAGTAGCAGTAGTAGATGCAGAACTAAATACTCCTCCGGTGATGATATTGTTGGATCCGTTGATGAGCGTGATATTATTTTGTCCTAAGATTTGGGTGTTAGTGATAGTATTGCTGTTTGAATTATTGGATATTCTGATGCCATTGGTATTGTTGTTGAGCGTGAGTATATTATAAGAAGCATTTGAAAGCAATGTCCCATTTCCGTTGCTTGCAACTTGGACGCCAACAAAACTGTTGTAGTTGGAATTGTCTATTTCTATACCTACTACAGAAGATTGTACGCTGAGTGAAGAGAAGCTATTGTGATGTGCATCGATAAGATATATATTTGTTGTGCTGTTGGAAGAAACAGATCATCATACGAAACTATTGCCACTTGATGTCAGTTGAAGTGTAAGTCCTCGATAGCTGTTTGAGGTGATGGTGTTGTTGGTGAAATGATTGTTGTCAGCATTTTCTAGACCTACTCCTATATAATTATTGCTGACTGTATTATTGGAAAAGGTATTGTTATTTGCATTCTTTATATACATACCGAGAGAGAAATTGCTGTGATTGCGTATGGTGTTTGTAGAAAGAGAACATGATGATGCGCCATCAAGAAAGATACCATATCCTGCATTAGCATCAATGATGTTGTTTGAGATGGTCTGGGAATCTGATCCTCCCTGCGCTCGGATACCATGTTGGGTATTGTCTGAAATCGTATTGTCGCTGATTGTGTTGTTGAGGGAAAGTCACTGAAGATTGATACCATCCTTGTTTCCATAGATCAGATTATAGCGTAGTGTAGCATCTTGAGTGTTTGACAAAGCGATACCTGCGAAACTAGTAAATCATGAAAGGATAGTATAAGATATTTTTGCTCATTCACTATCTTGGAGTAAAATTCCTGCAGGACTTGTAGATCATATGATTTCCATCCTATGGGTAGCATCAAATCCAGCGATCATAAAATCATGTTCACCATTGCTGAAGATGTAGCTTCCTCATTGGAAATCGAGAATAGCGTATCCTGGAGTATCTCCATCAGCGACCAAGGTAGAACAATCTGCCATTTGGATATTTGCAGAAATAGTATGGGTTCACGCAGGAAGAACATATATCGTGTTTGGCATCAATATTCAGCCTCATGCAAGGTCTCCTATATTGAGATGGAGTACATTCGAAGAGCTGATGGTACAGACGCTAGGATTGGGATTGAAAGTGCTTGCATACTGAGTATCAGTATATGCAAAAGTATGAGAACCGATGGTTGATACGAGGAACAGAAAAAATATGTATACGATCGTACCTAGCAAAGATGTGCGAGAAGATTTTTTCATGGCAATACCTATAGAGTAAAATTATCGTAGATAGTATTTAATGTTATAATAATTTAATAGATAATGTCAAGTCAATATTTTGTTTTTTTATACTGAGACGCAAAGAAAACCTGTAATTTTATAAAGGTTTTCTACCGTCGAAGTTCTACCGACGACTTGAGAAACTGTAAGTATGAGAGAAACGAAGTAATTACAGATTTCGAAAGCAGTTCGGTATATATTCTCAGATATGGAGAAAAAAGAAGAGAAAGCATGGCTTATGAAGCAATACTACAAAAAGTTCCTCCTAAGAGGAACTTTTGTATAGATAGTATATTTTTTTTCGAGCTTTAAACTTTAAGCTACCTCTTATTGTTTGTAGATATCCAACACTTTGGTGAATTCGCTTGCGCCTGGAGGTAATGAGCTCCATAGACTTGGGCTGTATTCGATGAGCAATGCTGCACCGTTGAAGATATCATTTCTTCTTGCTGCTTTGATAGTAGGATCTGAACCGGCTTTGGTAAATCGCTGATTGAGATGTGATCTCCTTGAGTTTACGATATTTTCTACACCGTTTCCTATCAAGATTCCTTTGACTTGGAGATTGCCATAGGTACATCGATTCATATTGGTTGCATCATTCTTTAGCTCTGGATGAGTACCAAGGAATCATTGTTCGGTGATAAATATTCCTTTGATAACTTGTGGAGCAGGACATCTATCTCATCCTACAATTGCATCTGATTTTTCGAAGGTGATCGTTCCGTCTTTGACGAGGAACATTCCATTGTAATCGATATTTCCTTTGATGACGAGATCGATATTTTTTGTAATGATGGTAAATGGCGTCGTGAACGAAGTGATATTTTTCAAGGTAATGACGCTTCTTTCATCTTCTGAATCAAGGATATATATCTTTTGCTGAGGAACAACTTTGACCGTGATGTCCAATCATTCAAACACTGTTCATCAGAGATTACTCTTGGGAACTGTGATAGCGAGTTTTTCATATTTGTTGATGAACGTAGTCATTAGATCATCCACTTCGCTTCCTCCATCATATTCCGCTTCATCTAGTACCATGATATCTTCTAGATCAGTGATGGTGATAAGGTCTTCTCCATCAAGTGTCTCATATCCTTCAAGCTTGATGTTCGTAGCTGTAGGAGTGATGCCAAACGTACTTTTTTGTGCAAGATATGGTTGTGTCATAGTGAAGTTGACAGTACATACTCTATCGATAGCCGTTCATTCATCTTTTTCATCATCATCCCGACAGTAATCATATTCTACTCTATCCAAGACGATTTTGTATTCACCGAAAATATCAGTATCCAGTTGGTCAGTGTCTATATAATATTTTCCAAAAGCGTTTTTGAGTGATCGCCGTTGGTTCTGTTGATTGAGGAAATAAGAGAAGAGCGGTAAGGTATCCCGATTATCTTCATTACATTTTTTTCTCATAGTGAAGAGAGGATCGTTATCGATTTCTTGATGTTCTCCATTGTAGATATTGAATGTACAATAGATACTTTCTTCAGGTATTTTTCCTTCAGATTGCCCTTCACAGCTGGATCCTGGTATGATATTTTTGCTACCGTCAAGCGTCCATCGGAAAGGAAGCATCTCTCATTTTTCTACAGAGATATTGGTATTGCCGACATTGAAACATCATACTAGACCTGGATTTCTATTGTCGCATCCATTGGTGCAGGCATCATTATCGTTGGTATTTCCATCATCACAATCTTCATATCACTCTACGATACCGTCTCAGCAATATCATAATATCGCTTCATCAACAATGATAGTCTCTTGGCACGCTGGTGCGCTGACTCCATCTACACGACATTCTACATCGAATTGATCAGCGACATCTACATTGTCGTATGTACAGGTATGTTCATAGATATCAGTATGTTCATCAGAAGTATATTCATCTCCGTTTCCGCAGTCGATAGTGATTTGAGCATCAACACCATTAACGGTTTCACATCTAAAATTTCCTTCTGCGTCTCCCTCTTCGTCGACGATGAGGACAGTTCCATCAAGCGCATCAAGCGATTCACAGAGTCCCGCATTAGGAGATGCAGGTAGTCTACATACAGGATTGTTGATATCGTTACCTACGCTACATTGTGCAGTCCCATTGAATCATTGTTGATACCTACATGTGCCATTGAGCTCTGCTCATACTCACGATATGCGTGTGCCATCGCCACACTGGAGAGTAATAGGCGTTGTAGCGGTAGTATTGCTTCCTCTACATGTATAATTGATACTATATCCGTTGTTGGTAGCAACAGGAGTGGATCCTGTCAGGCTAGTACAACTAGAATCCATAAGTGGAGTATTGACTGAACTACATGCTTGTCCCGTGAGTATTCCCCCTAGAGGATTGGTATATTGGTAATTGACGCAAGCAAGATTGACGATAGCATCAGTCACTAATACACAGATTCCTTGCTGGTTTTCACAGCTTTGTCCGCTATAGAGCACACCAAGATTGCCTTGTGTGTCGCAAGGTTCGTTTCTCGTAAGGATACCATCACCGCAAATCAGCGGCTCTTGGACGATAACACTATCAGTGACGAGGTGTGTGGTATTGTAAGAAAGACGAGCTGTAGGAGTAAATGATATATAATTTCTTGGACCGACGATTCCGGTGATGATAATTGTTCATGATGCGTTTATTGCCAAGGTGCCTATATTGCCATTGTATCCACCCATACTGACCAACCCTTGTGTTCAAGAAAGTCCGATGATAGCATTGGTTCATGCAACATTTCCGAGATTAGCATAAGAGAGTGTGAATTGGACAAGATCTCCACTGATAGCTTGGATCATGATATCTTCTCCAGATCCATATGGCGGATTGTCCAATTGAGGTCTTGTAAGATTGTTGGCTATGATATGTAAAGAAATATTTTCTCTTGATTGGATGCTACCTGTAGCTATCGCAATATTGTTTCCTGTGATAGATTCACTACTTGTAGTGCTGATTCTCGCAGTATTTACAAAAGTATATCCTGAGGCGAATGTATCATTGAATGTTCAGGTCAAGATAAGTGTACCACCACTTCCTGCAGGGAGTGATCAGATGGTGAAATTCGTTGTAGGCAACGAAATATTACCGTTCATAGTATCGGTGATGACAACATTCTGTGCTGTTTTGCCACCGTTGTTTCCATAGGTGATAGTATATATTACCTGGTCGCCTGCATGAAATCCTGTAAATGGAGCAAGGGTTTTGGTGACTCGTATATTTGCAGGAGCTACAACATTGCCAGCAGCAGTAACGCTGTTGTTGCCTGTAGTAAATTCAGGACTTGCCGTGCTTGCTTTGGCAGTCTGGCTAAATGTAGTACCTACAGAAAAGTTCTGCATGAGAGGAGCAGAAAGGAGTATAGTGACAAGTTGTCCAGGTACGAGAGTACCCAAGTAGCTACCGTTCCATACAAAATCTGCAGGATAGGTGATACTAGTATATCCATAAGCAACACCATCAAAAAGTGCTGTCGGAGAGCCGAGTGTAGGAATAGGGAATGTACTTATGAAAGACACGTCGGTCGCTGAAGTAGATCAGATATTTTGAAGAGTGATAAAGTAAGAAACATTGTCACCAGAAATGCTTGGATATTCTCCAGTAAGTATATTAGTGATCTTGAGGTCAGATACAGGAGTGACGGTCGCTATAGCAGAAGTGAGAACATTCGTCACCTGTTGTGTATTTCCAAAAAGTGCTTGTGGAGTCATGGTAGGCAATGCCCACGTCATAGCATGTACTCTAGCGGTAACGGTTACGGAAAAATTGCTGTTGGCAGCAAGCGAAAAAACCGGGTCATGTTCTATTCAAAGACTGAGCAGCGAATTGTTGATGGGGGTTGGTGTTCAGTTGTGATACACGATATCGTAGCTTGCAGAAAGCGGGAGCACATATTTGAGATAAGCGGTTCCACTTCCATTATGTCCGGTGATGGTGAAGCTGAGAAGAGAGCCGGAAATAGCCGTTTGTGATGCAGGAGAAACATGGACACTATCCAAGTCTGCCCAAACGAACCCCATGAGGGAGAAAGCTGCCAATGCGATGAAGTAAAATAATTTTTTCATTTCCGTACCATAATTATTTAAAACTTTATTCTTCNCTACAGATAGCTTCAGGTTGTCTCAGATCGTTCCAGATTGTTCTTACTATAATATAGCAATCTGTGANGATATGTAACAATATGTAGCAACATGCAGCTTATTATTTTATCGTTCCATTGATGNTGATTTTGCCTGTTCCATTGGGTGCAAGAGGAGTCGTGAANATCCAGNGCAANAANAGTCCTCATGCTGTAGGTGTCTGTGTCGTAGGCATAGGNNNAGCAGANANAAANTNNAATGTTCCTGGCCAATAATCTACGATATCATATGAATTGATAGTAGCAGTGCCGTTGTTTTGATAGAGGAGTTCAAAGACTACAGGATCTCATGGATTGTTTCCATATTGGAGCAATCTTTTTTCAATCGTCATAGCGGGTGTAGGTGTAGCAGTCACGATAAATGAAAGCTGAGTCTCCCCTGTCTGTGTAACACCGTTGACAACATAACTGACTGCTGCGTTGTTGATATAGGTTCATGCACAAGCGACATCATTGCTGATATGACCTGTGATATATATGTATATAGTTTGTCAGACTCCTAGATTGCCATTGTATGTCCATGTATACGGATCAGTAGTATTTGTCATGACCAATGGCACATTTGACGTCCATTGACTATCAGGAGTGATGCAAGCAGTATTTGGCCGATCATCAGTGATGACAACATTGTTAACAACATCAGGTCAGTTGTTCGTCACTGCTATTGTGAATCTTGCATCTTGCCCAGGATAATATGATGTTTGATCAGAAGTCTTGGTGATAGTGGCATTAGCTGTCGGAACATATGCAGCAAATCATGCCGCTGCATGCAGCAACGGAGTGCCTTCTCCTCGCAAGAATACATTGTTGATCATATGCTGGAGATACTCATATCCTTTAAATCTTCCTACGATAAGCATATATCCCTGTTGTCCAGGAGCTAATGAAAATCCTGAATATTGGATATATTCATAGATGCTCTGCATACCTGTTCAGAAGTTGTAAGGAGGAGTGATACCGTAGATACTGCT
>JGI26437J51864_10000194_pt1 | contig 17585 bp, 14 predicted proteins | sample FrelakmetLWP11LW_FD_51864 | JGI IMG/M metagenome (IMG submission 51864)
GCTTGAATGCTGAGACTCAGGGTGAGCTGTTTTTCAATTTTTGCCGTCGATGAAAGGGGCAGAGCCACTGGGACCCCCCGGTGCACGGACATGAAGAAGACGCCGTACACAAAGGAGACAAGAAGCAAAAACATGAGATCGATGAGAGGGATCATTTCAATGCGCGGTTTTCTTTTGGCTTGAAGGCTGACTTTCATAGGAATGCACCTCACCCTTGTTTCTGCGCCTGATTGAGCTTTTCATAGACGATCTCGAGGCTCGTGGCATACTTTTCGATGTTGAGCGCTGCGTCCTCTGCGCGGGAATTGAAATAGTTGAAAGGAAGGATCGAGGGGATGGCGATGAAGAGCCCGGCTGCCGTGGTGATCAGGGCTTCGGCGATTCCAGCGGTTGCCAGCTGGGGCTGCTCGATGCCGGCTGTTCCCAACAGATTAAAGGCCGTGATGATTCCTGTGACGGTCCCCAAAATCCCTAACAGCGGCGCCACGGTAATCATTGTGTCCAGAACGCCGAGAAACCGGCGCATCCTCTTCATTTCATCAGCAGCAGCGGTCTCCATAGCCTTGGTCATGGAAAACTCACGGTGAAGAATGCCGTTGACGAGAATGCGAATCACATAGTCTCTGGATCCCTTCACCTTTTCACGAACGGCGCCCCAGTCGCCTCTTTGACAGAGCTCAAGCACATCGTCCACAAGAGGCTGATTGCGCCGCATGTCTTCACGAATCCAGAAAAGCATTCGTTCGATCACTACCGTGAGGGCGATGACGGAGCAAGCTAGCAGAGGGTACATGACCGGACCGCCCTTGACAAAAAACTCAAGCATAGATCCTCCTTATTAAAGAAAGCACCCGCCTACGCCAGACCGCTTCGGCGAGGCAGGCGAAATCCGAAATTCGAGTTTAGAGTCTTAGACGAAAACTTCTTCGCAATCTGCATGCAAGTTCAAAAACGAACCGCAGAATATCGAATAACGAATAACGAACGCCGAAGGAAACAACAGAAAAGACTTAACTTCATCATTCGAAATTCCTTGTTCGACATTCGCGTTTCGTGTTTCGTATTTATGGTTTTAAGCTGATTCTCGGTTTCCCGGTCATAGGATTCTTGTCCACCACAACGGCGCACTCGTACACCTCTTGTATGCTTGCGGCGTCAATGACCTGATCCGGGGTCCCGGCCAGGTGCACAGCCCCCTGCTTGAGCATCACGATCCGATGACAGTACTGAGACACGAGGTCGATGTCATGAGAAACGACGACCACGGCCAGCCCCTTTTCTCTGGTCAGGCCGGCGATCAAATCAAAGATCTCCTTCTTGTACTTGAGATCAAGGAAGGAGGTGGGTTCGTCGAGAAGAATCACTCCGGGTTCCTGGGCAAGGGCTCTTGCCAGAAGGACTCGCTGTTTCTCTCCTCCCGAGAGCTCGTGGATGGACCGCTCAGAGAGTTCCAGGCCATGGGTCGCTCTCAGGGCGTTCGTCGCTATCTCCATGTCCTTGTTCCTTTCGAACTGCAGCCTTCCGAGGTGGGGGAAGCGGCCCATGAGCACCACCTCGAGCACGGAAAACGCAAATCTGAAGAAGTTTTCCTGAGCCACCATGGCGACGACTTTTGCAACCTCTCCCCGTTTGAGGGTCGCCATGCTTTTCCCACGAACAAGGGCCTCTCCTTCATGAGGAAGCAGCATCCCGTCCAGGATCTTGAGCAGAGTGGTTTTCCCAGAGCCGTTGGGGCCGAGGATGCCGAGCATCTCGCCTGGAAACACATCGAGGTCCACGCCCTTCACCGCCCAAGAGGCGCTGTAGCGAAACCCCGCTTTTCTTAAAGTCAGGATCGGCTCCATTGGCTGCCTCTCGCTCTGAGAAGGTAAATGAAAAAGGGGGCTCCAAGGAAGGCGGTGATCACGCCCACGGGCAGTTCACTGGGCGAGATCAAAACCCTCGCCAGGGTATCTGCTGCGATCAGGAAGGTGGCGCCACCCAGGGAGGCCACGGGAATGAGGAGACGGTGATCCGATCCAAAGGCCATCCTTGCAAGGTGAGGAACAATGAGCCCGACAAACCCGATTAGCCCGGAAAAGGAAACGACGACGCCGATCAGCAGGGAAACAAGCACCAGGCACGTTTTCTTCGCTTTTTCAACGTCCACGCCAAGCTGAAAAGCAATCTCTTCTCCGGTGGTGATGAGGTTCAGTTCTTTGGCAAAGCTGAAGAGAATCAGGGAAGCAGCGATCAGGGCAGGAATTAGAAAGACCAAGGGAGCGTAACGGCTTTGTGAAAGATCTCCGTAAAGCCAGAACAGCATGGTGTGAAGGCGGCTGTCCGCGACGATGGAGATGAAAAACATGATCACTGCAGTGAAAAAGGCGTTCAGAATCACGCCTGTGAGCAGAATGGTCGACGATTCCATGCCCATTTTTTTTGTTCCCAAAGCCAGAACGAGAGAGATGGCAAGAAGTGCGCCGGCAAAAGACATAAGAGGAATGCCGACGGAAAAGGTGAAACCGAGCAGAATCCCCATGATGGCTCCAAAAGCAGAGCCGCTGGAGACCCCAAGGATAAACGGATCGGCCAAGGGGTTGCGCAGCAGCGCTTGAAAAACCACGCCGCCCAGGGCAAGGGAAAAACCGGCAAGCCCTGCGAGGATGATCCTGGGTAGCCTGATCCTGAGGATAATGAGCCTGGCCGGGTCATCCGCACCGAGGGAGCCGGAAACGAGGGCNGCGATCTTGTGCAAGGACACTTCCGCTGTTCCAATAAGCAGGGAAGCCGCTCCGACAAGAAGCAGAAAAAAGGCCATGATCAGGGAAAGGCGAAAGACCCTGCCGGGTGTCAAAGGAAGCTTATGGATGGGATCAGTATTCATTGGTCACTCAAAGCGCTTGTATATACGATGGGTCCCACGGACAAGCTCTGCTTGTCCGTGTTGATCCCAACGTCTGAACTCCGTAACTCACGGACAAACCCACGACGTTTGTCCGTGCCACCTTCAATACTGAGTCCTATGGACCACGGACAAACTCATGACGTTTGTCCGTGCCACGAGTCATCAACGAAATGCTTCCGGGTGAAGAAGCTTTGCCATGATTTCAAGACCGTCCACAACCCGGGGAGAAGCGCGGTCGATGAGATCGGAGTCTATGAGGTGGACCCTGCCCTTTTGCACTGCAGGGATAGAGGTCCACTGCAGCCAGTCCTGCCTCGCTTTTTCAAATCTTCCCTCCCTCTCCATCGAGGAAACGAGAAGGACCTCTGGTTTTCTGCGAAGCACCTCCTCCAGGCTGATTCTGGGGTAGGTCACGGGCTCGTCAGCCGTCATGTTGTCGCCGCCCGCCAGATGGAGGAGGTCGTGGTGAACCGTGTTTCTGTTCACGCTCATGATCGGCTGAATGTGGATCTGGAGAAAAACCAGNGGCCGCTTCCTTTCCCTNGTGGCCTCCACCATACGATTCACCCGCAGGGTAAGCGNGCCGGAGATCTGACGGGCCTTCTCTGGCAGACCGCAGACAAGCCCGAGATTGGAAATGGTCTCTATGGCCTGNCTCACGTCCCTGGGGTTCACNAAGAAGACTTTAATGTGCGCCTGTTCGAGCAAGTCGAGAATATAGCGTTCGTTTCCATCCACTGTTCCGATCACCAGGTCCGGAGAAAGGCTGATGATCCGCTCCACATTGAGATGGATGTAGCTTCCCACCTTGGGTTTGAGGCTCGCCTCAGGCGGATAGTTACAGTGGTTTGTGACCCCCACGACCCGGTCTCCCAAGCCCAGAGCATAGAGTATTTCGGTCAGGTTTGGGGCGAGGGCAATCAGTCGCTTGGGTGGAGCCGGCACATTGATTTCTCTACCGAGAGCGTCCTTAAACACCGCAGAGTGAGCTGCCGCCGCCCACAGAATCGTCAGAACCCCGATTGTGATGAAAAGCGAGATTCTAGGCTTTCTTACCATTGCTCCATTACTCCANTACTCCAATCTNCTCCAATCTTACTGCACTCCACTACTCCACCACTCCATTTCTTCTGGCTCCATCACTCCATTACCCCATCCCTCCATCAATAAAAACCATCCCCCCCACCAATACACTGATCTCTGCGAGCTCANTGGTCGCTCCCACGCAGTCGCCTGTAATCCCTTGAAGCTTTCTCCGGCAGNAATACCCGAAGATCAAGGTGGTTCCCAGGGAGCACAGAGCACAGACCAGAGCAGCGTGAGGGGAGAAAAGCCAGGCTGCTGCAAGTCCGGTAAACAAGAAAGTGAGGATGACGGATATCCTCGCAAATTTCCCGCCTTGTCCGAAAGGGGCTGCAATGCTTTCAGCACGGGCATTGGGGATGAAAGCGATGGCCAGACCCTGCATGGCCCGGGAAAACACAAAACTCCAAAAAATGAANCAGGGGTTTCCCCTTTCAAAAAAGAACTGCCAGCACCCTGCTTTGATCAGAATGTCGAACACAATGGCACAGACCCCGAAAGATCCCATGGCCGGGTCCTTCAGCAACTGAAGGATATGGTCCTTGTTCTTTCCTGCTCCGAAAGCGTCCGCAACATCGCCCAGGCCNTCGATATGCAACCCTCCTGTGAGCCAGGTGACGATGGCCATGGACAGGAGGGCCAAAATAAAGGGATNNTTGAACCCGACGGCTGCGGCGCCATAGTACATGAGGAGGACGACGAATCCGAGAAGCGCGCCCACGAGCGGGAAAAAACACAGGGATCGAGAGAAATCCTCCGTGTCTTTCCCGGGGATGGGAATAATGGTCAGGGTGCGAAAGGCTGTGCCCATTGCCTTTAACATGTTAGATCCTTCTTTTCTCCTCGCAAGGACGTCTTTGCACGCACTGTGCACCTGGCAACCAGTGGATTAGTTTGAAGAGTGTGTGAACCGCAGAATGTCGAACAAGGAATATCGAATGTCGAAGTGAACACTTCATGATTCTGCGGTTCCTTGTTCGATATTCGACATTCTCCCTTTGTATCCGGCTAGAATCAATCTCAAAACCCTGACCAGACATAAATCCTGCACAGGGATCCGGGCAAAGCGTTATTCCCGTTCTTTTCCCGACACCCCTGCAGAATCAAAAGTGGCCATTCGGTGATAGCACTCCATGGCCTGGACAATAATCTGCATGGCCAGCACTGATCCCGTTCCTTCGCCAAGGCGCATGTTCAGGGAGAGAATCGGCTCGATGCCTTGGGAAGCAAGAAAGGGTTTGTGAAATTGCTCGGCAGAAGCGTGAGCGAAAAAAAGGTAGTCCTTTACCTCAGGCTCCATCTTGATGGCGACCAGAGCGGCAGCCGTTGCAACGAACCCGTCTATAACTACCGGGATACGGCTCTGGGATCCGCCTAGGATCATGCCTGCCATGCCGGCAATCTCAAAGCCTCCGACCCGCCTCAAGGCCTCAAAGGGAGTGCCATCCCACTCTCTTCTGTGGAACAGGACTGCGTCACGGACCACTTGCTTCTTCTTTTCAAGAAGGGCGCCGACAGACCCTGTGCCTGCACCGACGGTTTTCTCAGGATCCAAATCGAGCAATAGACTGAAGAGCGCGGAGGCTGAGGAGGTGTTGCCGATTCCCATTTCTCCCACACCCAGGAGATCACAGGCGGATCCTTCAGCAAGGTTTTGACCGACATCGAGAGCTTTCAGGCATTCTTCTGGGCTCATGGCCGGCTCTTTTTTGAAGTTCTTGGTCCCTTCGGCAATTTTTCTTATCAGGAGTCCCGGGGACTCCTGGAAACTGCTTTTCACGCCCATGTCGACCACGGCACAGTCGATTCCCGCTTTTCTGCACATCACACTGATGGCGGCCCCTCCAGCGGCCATGTTGAGCGCCATCTGGCAGGTGACCTCACTCGGATAGGGGGTGATGTTTTCTTCTGTTATGCCGTGATCTCCTGCAAAGGTGAATATCTTCATCCGCGAGACTTTGGCGGACGCGGTGCCTCTGCAAAGACAGTAACGGAGGACAAACTCTTCCAGCCTTCCAAGACTGCCGATCGGTTTTGTCAGGTTGTTGAGACGGTCCACAACCTCTTTCTCAAGATCCTTGTTCGCTGCCGGGTGAATGGCAAAGCACGGTTTATCCACGGGGAGGTTCTCCTTTCAGAGGGAGAGGCAGCCCGCAGCAAAGCAGATAGACGGTNGCTGCCTTCGTGGCCACACGTCGGTTGAGATACCCGGCCATGTCCCTGAAGGAGCGAGCCAGAGGGTTTTCAGGGACAATACCCCATCCGACCTCATTGGTCACCAGGAGGAGATCGCAGGCCGGTTGGTCCAGATGATCGAGAAAGGCCTCGACCTGCAGCCGGACTTTTTCTTCGGTGTCTTGGAAATGATGATAGAGATTCCCCAGCCACACCGTGAGGCAATCGACGACAACCACTTCAATGCCGCCCGGCAAATCGGCGAGCGCACGGGGAAGGTCAATGGGCTCCTCGATCGTGTGAAATCGATCGCCCCGTTCTTCACGGTGCCGGGAGATCCTATCCTTCATTTCCTGGTCAAAGGGAACGGCCGTGGCGACGAAAGCCCGCCGCGAATAGCATTGGAGGCCAAGAGAGAGCGCGAACGCACTCTTCCCGCTTCTGGCTCCTCCGGTGATCAGAGTGATTTTGCCCATGTTTTCAACGCTCCTTGATGACCCAATCTTTCCACAACGTCGAGGGACAGACGCAAATCGTTTTCATCGAACACCTCAAGGGTGAGGATCGGGGCAGAAGACTGCCGCGACCGGAGGCTGCCGAAGAGAAGGGCAAGGTCTGAGTCGCTCAGCGCTCCCAGGTCTCGGTGGTCCTTGTTTTCTCGAATGCCGTGGGCATGGAAGACGCGGATCCGATCGTGATACTTCACCAGATAAGCGTCAAGAGGATAGCCCTGGAGCAGGACATGCCCGATATCCAAACAGACGGAGAGTTCAAACTCGCAGACAATCGGGTCGACCAGAGCAAAGGGATAGTCCAGAGTCTCGACACAGAAGAGATGGGACGGAATTCCGATGCCGAGCAGTTCTGCCACGGATGCCCTGAGACTGCTTGTCCATCCCGTCATGTTCTCCGACGGAATGAGACCTCTCCGGTCCCCCTCAAAGTGCACTACATAGGCTGCCGGATTCAGAGGGGCGGTCAACTCCACAAGGTGAAGCGCTTTTTTCATCGACCTGCGCCGCTCTGCCTCGTCCACAGCTCCGAGCAAGAGGCCAAGGGGCAAGTGCACCGTGTAGGACAGATCGTTTGAGCAGGCTATTTCACGAAGTGTGGTGATCGTTTCTTTGTCAGGGAGATTGGATTCATCGTCCGCTTCAAAAAGAACGAGTTCAATGTCATCCACATAAGGCGCCAGGAACCNGACATTGGTCATCAGGTCGGCCGGGATGATGTAAGAGGTGGTTCCCAAGCGAAAGGGGAACCGGTTTTTGAGGTTCTTCATCATAATGATTTTTCACCCCTTTAGTAGCGAATCTCGATTCCTCCCATCCAGTTCCTCTCAGGCGCCGGGTAATAATAAGGCGTGGAGGTGAAACCGCCGATCAATCCGTACTCGGAGTACTTCTGTTGTGTCACGTTATTGACTCCCGCAAAAAGGTTCAGCCATTTCCAGGCGTAGGAGAGTCTGAGATTGATCGTGTAGTAGCTCTCAAGCTTCTCGAAGCGATTGGCCTGGTCGCTGATCAGAAAGCTTTCTGCCACGTAGAAGTAGTCGGCCGAGAAAACCAGGTTGGGGATCACATCATGAATGCGAAAGCCCAGATTGAATTTGGTTCTGGGTACGGCAGGGATATCTTTTCCGTCAAAAGGCCCATCGCGGAACGTGGCTTTTTCGTAAGCATAATTTCCGTAAAGGGTCAACCATTCGAAGAAGTCTGCCTTGGCACCGACCTCTATGCCCTGGTGCAGAGTTTGGTCATAGTTCTCATTGGTGAAGGTGGCCTTGTTGAAGAAAATCTCGTCTTTAATCTCCGCCCGGTACAAGGTGATGTTGGCCTGGAGATACGGGGTGAAGAAGTGCCTTGCGCCCACTTCATAATGATCGCCTGTTTGGGGCTTCAGGTCCGGGTTGACCCTGATCCTTCCGGCCACGTAGTCGAAGAGCACCAGTTCATCGGTCAAGGGGAACCGAAAACTCCGGTTGTATCTTCCAAAAAGCGCGGACTTTCCGCTGTAAAGCCAGGTGAGCCCCGCGGTGTAGGCATTCTCGCTTTCCTCGACCGTTTCGTCCAAGGGAGCCAGCGGAAAGGCGCTCAGATCCCTCTGGTGGAGATCATATTCGGCTTTTTCGTGCCTCGCGCCGAGGGTGAGAATCAGGTTCTCCAAAACGGAGAAGTCATCATTCACATAGAGACCGTAGGAATCCCGGCTGATGTTGGCCAGACCGGTGAGTGTGGTCGATGAAGAAAGGAACCCGGAATAGGTTTTGAGATCCTGGTCAATCCAGTAAAAGTCAACTCCGGTGATGAGCGTGTTCTTGTGACCCATCACGTCCGACTTGTGAATATATCGGGGGGTGAATCCATAGGTTTCGATCTGGCTGTCAATCACATAAGGNAAGAGNGAATCAGGGAAGTCGCTTTTGCTGTCACGGTTCCGGTAGGAAAGATCCGTCACCAGATTCCCCCAGTTTCCGAAAAATACATCCGACCCGAGTTTCAGATACCCATCCTCTGTCTCAGCCTTGTCCAGGGGATCCAGACTCGCTCGGCGGTTTACGGAAAGCTGGTCCTTTGTGAGAGGACCCGGTAGGCCATAGTCATCCGTGTGATAGGACCCTGACACATTCAGGCTCAGAAACGAAGCGGCATCGTAAACGAGTTTCCCTCCCGCGTCTTTCGCGCGGTAGTCGTTGTTTTCCCGATACCCATGAGTGGAATCGTAGCTGCCGTAAAAGGAGGCGGCAAGAGGCCCCTGCCCTCCGCTGACCGAGACATGCTCCTTGTTGCGGCCGTAACTGCCTGCGGTGGCCCCTGCAGAAAACGCAAACCGATCGGAAGGGGTTTTCGTGATAATGTTGATCACCCCTCCGACCGCATTGTCGCCGTAGAGCACTGTTCCGGTTCCTCGTACGATCTCAATCCGCTCGATCTGATCCAAGGGGATCTGCGTCCAATCCACTCCGCTCAGGTCGATCTCATTCACCCGCCGGCCGTCCACCAGAACGAGATTGTTGTAAGGGGCGGCCTCTCCAAAGCCCCGCAGGTCCACTTGCGCCGATTTCCCATTGGCTAAAAGGTCGCGCACCACAATCCCTTCCTGGGACCTAAGAAGGTCCGGCACGTTCTTGGCGCTGGAGTTCTTGATGTCTTCCTGGTCGATCACCGTGACATTTGCGGGAATTCGTTCCACTTTCTCCTCGGACCTGGTCCCGGTCACCACCACTTCATCCATGGTGACCGGCGATCCGGGCGGTTTCTTATCCTCCTGAGCGAGAGCTTGTGACGGCAGCAAGAACAAGAACAGCGGCAGAACCCAAGAACTTCTTTTCATTGGTCATTCTCCAATCTCCTCTTGACCCAGCGACTGTATTCCCTGACAAAGCGCGGGTCGAGAAATACGAGCACTTCCCCCAGGTACAAAAGCTCTTCTTTGATTCGCCAGTACAGATGCATCGGTCGATCCTCTCCTTTGTCGTTATTCCTGAAACAAAAAAATCCCCGAATCGATTGTCTCGATCCGGGGATTTCCCTTTTTTATCCTCTAGATCTACAAGATGCAGCCTATGACCTCGAAGGCTGTCGCGAAACGTCTAGGCAGGTCTTCTGACTCCCTCGCTCTTACAGCGGCCTTCCCATCCCGGAACATCAGAACAGTGGCACACAGCGGCTGACAGAGTTCTCCTCCCCAACAAGCGAGAGGAGCGAGGTTACAGCGGCGGGCCCGTCCCCGGTTTTAACGGGGTTCCCTTTTAAGCTCCAACGGAGCGCCTAAACAAAGTGAGACGAGTTTTCCTGAACAGGTCGAAGAAGTCAAGAAGAATCTTTTCCATGGTGCACCCCTGAATTAAAACGCCGTATGAAAAGGCCCACTGGAGCGACGAAGGGTGTAGGGGAGGGGCGGTGCAGCATGAGGGTGCAGCATGAGGGTTGACTCACAGGTCAGAATCGCCTACACTTATGGACACTTGGAGGGTTTCCTTGGCAAAAATCGATGTCCTCCTCAACATGATGATCAACCACCGAGCCTCGGATCTTCACATCTCTTCAGGCGATCCTCCCATGCTGCGCATCAATGGCCGCCTTCAACGTCTGAAATATCACGATCTTACGCCTCAGGAAGTGGAAGTCCTGTTGTTCGAGCTTCTCGAAGAAGACCAGGTCGCTCTCCTGCAAACGAGAAAAGATATTGACTTTGCTTACGAGATGGTGGACCAAGCCCGGTTTCGTTCGAACGTCTTCATGGAGAGGAAAGGCTACGGGGGGTCCTTCCGGCTCATTCCGAACGCAATCAAGACGTTGCGGGAGCTGATGCTGCCTGAGTCGGTGCAGATCTTGAGCCGGCAAAGGGCCGGCCTGGTTCTCGTCACCGGGCCTACCGGATCAGGGAAATCCACAACCCTGGCCGCCATGATCGACTTGATCAACAAAGAACAAACCTACCACATCATCACCCTGGAAGATCCCATTGAGTTCATCCACCCCAAGGGTAAGTGCCTCATCCACCAAAGGCAGATCGGTTTTCATGCGGAGAGCTTCGCTTCCGGCCTGCGGGCCGCGCTACGGGAGGACCCGGACGTGATCCTGGTAGGCGAAATGAGGGACCTGGAGACGGTGCAACTTGCCCTCACTGCTTCTGAAACAGGGTTACTGGTCTTGGGAACCCTCCACACCTCCAGCGCTCACAAGACCGTGGACCGAATCATCGACGTTTTTCCCACGTTCCAGCAGGCCCAGATCAGGACCGTGCTGAGCGAGGCCCTGCGGGGAGTCGTGTCTCAGAGGCTGCTGAGAAGGGCGGATGGCACCGGCAGGATCGCAGCCGTAGAGGTGATGATCACCAACCAGGCCATTCAAAATCAGATCCGGGAAGGAAAAACCCACCAGATCCCCTCCGTGCTCCAGACCGGAAAGAACGCAGGCATGCAAACCATGGAGGACCACATCAGGGCCCTGGCCCAACAAGGCATCGTGGATCGGGAGGAAGCGGCCTCCCACCTTGATGAAAAGAGACGGCCAGTCGGCGAGGAACCACGATGACGGAACCCGCGGCGCTCAAGTCTTATTTGATCGAAAAGAGCGGACTCCAGGCCGAGCAGATCGCCCAGGCCGAAGACTATGCCCTGACACGCAATATCTCTCTGGAGGAGGCCCTCGTATTCCTGGAACTGATTGACTACAGCGTCCTTGGCAAGCGCCTCGCCGCCATCCATGGGAAACCCTATGTCGCACTCCTTGACAAGGAACCTCCGAAGACCGCCAAAGCCAGAGTGTCGCTCAAGATGGCGGCCAAACTCAGGATCTTCCCTGTGAAGTACGATTCTGAGAAAAACGTGCTGGCTCTTGCCGTCTCGAATCCTAAAGACTCGTCCCTTAGCGAAAAACTCAAAACGTTGTTTCACGGGACTACACGCTTGGCGTTTTGCGTTGCTTCGGCAGCGGAGATCGAAAAAGCCATTGACGTGTACTACAGGGGAATGAGCTATTCGATGAGCCAGGAGATCCATCTCCCCAAAGACTTCATGATCATCGCTGAACAGGAAAAGGAGAAAGAGGATCTTCTCCGCCCGGAGCATGTCCAGGCCAAGGAGAGAATCCTCCTCCTTGAACCGGATCGCGCGCGAGGCGGGGCCATAAGGTCTTTGCTCCGCGCAGAGGGCTACAGCGAAGTCATCTGGCTCGTGTCAGCCCAAGAACTCGGGCCCGCGCTGGCCAAGGACCCTTTTCAACTCCTATTGGTGAACGGCCGGCTTTTTCGGCCTAAAGGTCCGTGGCTCGACCAAATCGAAAGCGGAACCGTCCTCCCCAGAATTTCCTACTATCACCTAGTGCCCATGCTGCTTGGGCAGGAGTATCCCTACCATGAAATGAGCAGCGCCCTCATCCACGCTGTTTCGTACCTCGTCAAAACCCGATTTGCCCATGAGCCGGGCCTGCTTCGGGAGATCGTGACCCGGGCCCGCTACGGGAAGCTGCTCGCCTCGCGCCTGGGATTGGATCACCGGCAGGTCGACGGCGTCGAGCTCGCTGCCTGGTATTCCGGAGGCGGTCTGGGAGAGGATTTCTTGAAGCAGGTTCCGCTGCCTTATGGCCTACAGGCGATCTTTTCCTCCGAGGGTAAAGAGCGAGCCGAGGCAAGGATGGAGGCGGGCATCCTCAGTCTCGTGAGCCGGTACCTGACCCTTCAGAAAAACGATCCTGAGGGGACCAAGGATGTGCAGCGATTGCGAAAGGAGTTGCAGGGAACCCGATCCAACTCTGAAACAGACGCGATGATTGAGGCCTTCCTCAAGGTGATCCAGGAGGAGGAACTCCTGGGCCGTGTCGGCGAGGGCGCTGCAGGGCGTATTCTGATCGTCGATCCGACGGAGTCCCCGGTTTCTCCCTGCGCCCTTCGGTTGAACAACGAGGGCTACCAGGTCGACGTCGTCCGAAAGGCAAAAGAGGCGCTCAACAAGGCGGCCCAGGGAAAGGCCGATTTGATCATTTCCGAGCTCAATCTGGAAGACGCCAAGGGGCTTCAGCTATGCCGTGCGATCAAGGGAAAGGAGGCTACAGCCTCAATCCCCTTCCTGTTCCTCACATCGGACAGAGGCGAAGGGCTTCAGGCGGAATGCCTGGAGGCGGGGGCGGAGGAGTTCTTCCTCAAGCCTGCCGACCTCGATGTCCTGTCCCTCAAGATTAAACGCCTCCTCAGCACTAAACAAGCCGAGACAAAGGCGAGGGGCGTTCACGGGTCCCTGAGTGAAATGAAACCGTCCGACTTTCTCCAGACTCTGTCGGCAGCAGAAAAGGACGTGGAGGTTCGCCTGGAGCGGGCCAAGGAAAAAGGCGCCATCTTCATGCAAAAGGGGGAGGTCGTTCATGCGAACACGGGGAGCCTGAGCGGTGAGGAGGCTTTCTTTGCGCTCATGGCCTGGAGTGACGGGAGCTTCGAGATTGTCGCTTGTATGGATTTTCCCCCCCGCAGCATACAAAGCCCGCTCATGTCCTTGCTCATTGAAGGATACCGGCGACTGGACGAGTCCCAGGCTGAGGGCGATATGGGAGAAGACGAGTGAAACTTCAGACGATCAAAAGGCAGGTTGAGGTGGTTTTTGAAGATGGGACACGAAATGTTACCGCAGGAGTTTGGTTGCGTTTATTACCTGCGAAGCCGGCTCAGCCCAGAGGTTGCCGGCAGAATGCGCTAACCTGCGCCGATATGAAAAGCCTACTGCCCTTCTCTGGAATCGTCACACGGTTCGTCGTCACTCGTCCCTCTTGAGTGCTCCGGGCTGGGAGCATTCGTGCAAAAGGGTAAAGGCTCGGCCTGTTTCTTTTTGCTTTTTTCTTCCACTTCCTTATTTTCTTTGTCTTCCATGGGATCCACCCCCTGAGTCGGATTCTTGTCATTAAAACTATATACCCTCTCCCCTCTGTCAAGGCATCCCATCGCTCCTTGACGTTTAGGGAGTTGACACCTCGTCCCCTCTTCCAGTATCTCTTTGGCCTGAAGAGTGTGTATTTTTGATGAAAGAATCTCTCAAGAATTTTCTTCCTCTGAAAGAGTATTTTGTCCGAAACCGCCGGGTTCTGATCGCCGGTCTTCTCAGCCTTTTGGCCGTCGACTTTCTCCAGCTCCTGATCCCCATGGTCATCAAGAGAGCGATCGATGCCTTGACTCTCGGAGAGGCCACATCGACGGTGCTCCTTCGGTTCGGGGCCATGATCATGGCCATCGCATTTGCCATGGCGTCCCTCCGGTATGTGTGGCGGCACTGTCTGTTCGGCCTGTCGAGAAAAATCGAAGAAGGGATTCGCAACAGGCTTTACGAACACCTTCAAACCCTGTCCGTTTCCTTTTANCATCGGACCAAGACCGGGGACCTCATGGCAAGGGCGATCAACGATATCAATGCGGTCCGCATGGCGACGGGCATGGGNCTGGTNGCGCTGACGGATGGCTTGNTTCTGGGCGTTTCGGCCATAGGTTTCATGCTCTACATCGACCCCTCTCTCACCCTGATCTCGATCCTTCCGGCTCCCATTCTGATTTTCTTCACGAGGATCCTCACGCGACGCATGTCGAGCGGTTACGAAAGAGTTCAAGCCACCTTTTCAGACCTGACCGAGCGAGCCCGTGAGGCCTTTGCCGGGATCAGGGTGATCAAAGCGTATGCGAGGGAGAGCTGGACCTACGGGAAGCTGAAAAAAGAGGGAGAAACCTACATCCGTGAAAACATCCATCTGACCAAAACCATAGGCTTTTTTTCGGCCATGATGGTGATCTTCACCAATCTGGGGCTTGCCATTGTTATATGGTTCGGTGGCCGTCTTACGATCCTGGGCCACATCACGACCGGAGATTTCGTGGCTTTCATCAGCTATCTGAACCTTCTCATGTGGCCCATGATGGCTATCGGATGGGTCGCCAATATGATCCAGAGGGGGGCTGCCTCCATGCGGAGGCTCAACAGGGTCTTCAATGAAGTTCCTGAAATCCAGGATGTCGCGACTCAACAGGACATGGGGCTCCTCCAAGGCGGAATAGAGTTCCGGGGTGCGGGCATCACCTATCCGGGGGCGGGAAGACCGGCGATCAGAGAAGTTCGCTTCACCGTAGAGGTCGGCCAGACGGTTGCCCTGGTCGGCAAGGTCGGTTGCGGAAAGAGCACCCTTCTTCAAGTGATTCCCCGGCTTTTCAATGTGCCGAGGGGAACGGTCTTCATCGATGGAGTGGACATTCAGGACGTCCCTCTCAAGAGCCTGAGACAGAGCATAGGATTTGTAACTCAGGAGGTGTTCATCTTCTCGGACACGATCCGGAACAATGTTCTATTCGGCAGGGAAGGCGTTTCCGAGGAAACCCTCGTGAAGGCGCTAAAGACCGCCGAGATCTATGAAGAGATCATGGCGCTCGACCAAGGCCTCGATTCGTTGCTCGGTGAGCGGGGCATCACCCTGTCGGGCGGACAGAGGCAGAGACTGAGCATTGCCAGGGCGATTCTCACAGATCCCCCTGTCCTGATTTTGGATGATGCCCTGTCCATGGTGGACACCCGCACGGAAGAGCGCATTCTGAATCACATCCTCGAGTCGAGGAAAGGGAAGACCAATCTGATCGTCTCTCACAGAATCTCGACGATCAGCAGGGCGGACGTCATAGGAGTTTTCGTTGACGGAGAACTCGTTGAAACGGGTGATCACCAAACGCTTATCGAGAAAGGGAAAGAGTACGCAAGGCTCTACGAGAGACAGCGTCTGGAGCAAGAGCTGGAGATAGAACCGAGGAATAATGGGTGAAAAGGAAAAGGGGTGATGGAGTACCGGAGTAATGGAGTAATGGGTTACAAAGAACAACCAATACTCCAGCACTCCAATACTCCAATACTCCATCGAGTGGTGAGCGAGCCATGATCGGCGAATACGGATACATGGAAGAGGGCAAGCTGGGCAAGCCTTATGACCTGCGGTTGTTGAGGCGCTTGTCCCGCTATGCCTACCCCTACAGGAAGGTCATCCTCCTGGCCCTTGCCCTCACCATGCTGATCACGCTCATGGATCTCTCTCTTCCCTACCTTTCTAAAGTAGCGATCGACCGCTACATTCTCGCCACGTGGTACCGGGTGACCCTGGGTTCACTGGAGCCATCGGCAAAAGAGGAAATCAGGAAAACCCTCAGTCACGCTTTAGAGCAAAGCGAAGGCGGGCTGTACGCTTTCATCTCCCATGAAGAGCTGAAGAAACTGGACCCGGTTCTTGTGCATACACTCAAAAGCACCGGCATCCTTTCAGACAGAGGCTATTGCAGAGTTCCGCCTTTGCCTGAAGACAGTCCTCTTAAAGAGGAGAGGGATGCCGTCTCCCTCCACGATGGAAGCCGGATGGTTCCCTTTGAGAAAGTGAACGCCATGAAACCGGATGAAATCCTAAAGGTCAGAGCGAAGGACATGGAAGGTCTCGGCCTGATAGGGCTCGTCCTCCTGGTCTTTCTGATCATCTCCTTCGGACTCAGCTATGGGGAGACCTACATCCTCGAGCTCATCGGCCAGAAGATCATGCAGGATATCCGCCTTGATCTTTTCGAAAGGATGCAGTCCCAGGCGCTCAGCTTCTTTGACCGGCATCCTGTGGGGCGACTGGTCACGCGGGTGACCAACGATGTGGAGAACCTGAACGAAATGTTCAAATCGGTGACGATCACCGTGTTCAAAGACATCTTCATCCTGACCGGCATTCTGGCCGTGCTTCTCTATTTGAACTGGAAGCTTGCCGTGGTCTGCTTTGCCCTGCTCCCCTTCATCTTCGGGTTAACGCTCCTTTTCAGCTCTCTTGCGCGTCAGGCCTTCAGAGAGCTTCGCGCCAAGGTGGCCAAGCTCAATGCCTTTCTCCAGGAGAGGATTACGGGGATGAGGATCGTTCAGCTTTTTGCCACTGAGGAATTTCAGAAGAAGACCTTTGCCGAAATAAACCATGAGAACTATGTGGCAGGCATGAAGCAGATCAGGGTCTTTGCCGTTTTCATGCCCGTGATGGATCTCTTCTTGTCCTTTGCCGTGGCTCTCCTCATTTGGCACGGAGGAGGAAAGGTCATCAACGAGCAGCTGTCCCTCGGGTCTCTTGTGGCTTTTCTCAGTTACATTCAGATGTTCTTCCGACCCATTCGGGATATTGCCGAGAAATACAACATCATGCAGTCGGCCATGGCTTCCACGGAGCGCATTGTGGAGTTCCTTGACCATCAAGAGGAGATCCCTGAACCTGAGCATCCCGTGATCCCGGAACCGGTCCTGGGNCACCTCCGGTTCGATGGGGTGACTTTCGGTTACCGGAAAGAGGNGCCTGTTCTGAAGGATGTCCGTTTTGAGGTGAAGCCCGGAGAGATGGTGGCGATTGTCGGGGCCACGGGAGCCGGGAAAACCACNGTGGTCAATCTCATTGAACGGTTTTACGACCCGCTTGAGGGGCGTGTTCTGCTCGACGGCGTGGACCTGCGGCAATGGCCCAAGAAGGATCTGCAGCGGCACATCGGTCTGGTGATGCAGGATGTGTTTATCTTTTCAGGAAGCCTTGCGGACAATATTCTGCTTGGAGACCATCACGAGGGCACGGAGGTTTTGGATCGTGCGATCGCCCAGGCGAATGCCCGCTCGTTCATTCAGAAATTGCCGAAAGGCATGGAGCAGGATATTGGAGAGGAGGGCTCGAACCTATCCGCAGGAGAACGCCAGCTCCTCTCCTTTGCACGAGCCCTGGCCCATGACCCGAAAGTGCTGATTCTCGACGAGGCCACATCGAGTGTCGATCCGGAGACGGAACGTCTGATCCAGGAAGCGATTCTCACCATGACACGAAAGAGGACGACTCTGGTGATCGCTCATCGCCTTTCTACGATTCGCAGGGCGGACCGGATCCTTGTCATGCACCACGGCAAGATCAGGGAACAGGGGACCCACGAA
>JGI26437J51864_10000202_pt1 | contig 17197 bp, 9 predicted proteins | sample FrelakmetLWP11LW_FD_51864 | JGI IMG/M metagenome (IMG submission 51864)
GCCACAGCCAGAAAGCCGACGGAGGCAAGCATAGCAAAGGCGCTCACCTGAAGGGTGGGATACTTGATAAGGTAGGGTCGATACAGCACGCTGCACACCGCCGCACAAAGGGCGCTCGCCAGGACTGCCAGTTCGCCGATCCACCCAACGCCTGTGGCGCCTGGAAGGAGCACCTTCTCTCCCAGGGCAAAACCCACGCCCACAATGGTCAGCAGCACGCCCACGGTCTTGAGCACGGTCATCCGCTCGTAGCCGATGAGAGCCCCCAGAGTCATGGTCAGCAACGGCACGGTGGCGAAGATCAGGGCGGCACGGGCCGAGGGGATGAACTGCAGGCCGTAGTTCATGAGAACGATCAGGATTCCGAACTGGGTGATGCCCAGTGCTGCAATCGGGAGCATGTCCCTGCGGCTGAACCATTCCCGGCTGGCACGCCAGGCAGGAATGAGCAGAAGGCAGAAGCCGATGAGGTAACGCAGAAAGCCCAGCGTCACCGGATCGGTCTGGTCGATTACAAAGCGGGTGGCGACAATCGCGGAACCGACCTGGACGCCCGTGGCAGCGGCTGCCACCACGGCCAGAACGTTCTTCTGGTGACAGTTTACCTCTTTGAAATAAACACAGAAAAAGGCCATGGGGGTCCCTCCAAAAACAGAACAACGAAGACGCCACACCTCAATGGCAAGCTCTAGGCCATGGGTGAGGCGGTCGGAGGGCTACCGGGAAACTCGCCACGTCATCCCCAGCTGACAGGTGCCGGCGACAACTCGCCGCCCGCCTTCGCTGCCCCTTATCTGCAGAGTCTTTCCCGCAGACTCTTCGTTTTCTGTTTTTGGAGGGACCCCCATGGCCTGAGCCATCCATTTCAGAGAGCTAAACTGTTACCACTTCTACTGAGCCACGTGACCGGTCATAGCTCCAGTTCCCAGGTCTCGCCCACCAGGTCGTGGCCGAAACTGTGATGCGGCTCTTCAAGAACGAGTTTGAATCCCATGGTTTCGTAAATGTGGCGCGCCGCGAGCAGAACATTGTTGGTCCACAGCATGGTTTTGCGATAGCCTGCTTGCCTGGCGAAGCGAAGGCACTCATTGACCATTCGCTTGCCGATGCCCAGCCCACGCGCCTTGGGGTGGACGATCAGGAGCCGCAGCTTGGACACGGTTTCCGACTCCTTGACGAGGAAACCCGATCCCACATTCTCCCCATCTATTTCCGCGATCCAGCACCGTTCCCTCTTGGGGTCGAAATTCTGGATGAACTTGGCCACAATGCCCGCTACCAGCGCTTCAAAGGTCTCGTCCCAACCGTATTCCTGGGTGTAGAGCATGCCGTGAAGATGCACCACCCAGCCCATGTCGCCGGGCTGGTGGGGCCTGAGAAGGTAGGGTGCCTTGGTTTTCGGGCCGGGGCCCAAGAGCTCTTTGATGCGCTCCATGGCCTTGACCAGTTGGATCTGGTCGCTTTCGCTCAGCGAGCCGAGCAGGATGCCGATCTCATCGCGTGCCCGCTCGTTGAGGGGTGAGAACGCTTCCTTGCCCTTTTGCGTGAGCCGCAAAATGCTCTGCCTGCCGTCCTGTTCAGAAGGTTTGCTCTCGATCAATCCTTTTGTCTTGAAACTGCTGAGGATGCGGCTCAGATAACCGGGGTCCAGCCCAAGATCCTTGCCAACTTCGGAAGCCACGGGTCTTTCCCTGTGGGCCAGTTCGTAGAGCACCCTCACTTCGGTCAATGAAAAGGGACTGCTGAGGAGTCCTTCGTGCAGCACTCCGATCTTCTGAGTGTAGAAGCGGTTGAACTGTCTTACCGCGTCGATCCGCTTAAGGAGTCCTTCTTCAGCCATGCTTCCCTCCACAAACGCAATTGAAGATATCGTGGCATTATTGCATGTCATTGTCAATTATATACTTGACTTGGGCAATTATATAAATTGGTTTATGACTGAACGAAGAAGAAGGAAACAGAAGTGTAGGTTCTTCGGTGGGACCCGGGCATGATGGCGGATTATCCGCCAACCGCGTTGCGTACCGCCTCCCCTCGCCTCAGCCGTTCCACATTGTCCGCCACGGCTCGGCCCAGGGCGGTAAAGGATTGATCCGTGACTCCGGCTGTATGAGGGGTAATCACCACCTTTTCGTGGCGGACCAGGGGATGGAAAGGACCTGGGGGCTCTTGGACCAGGACATCGAGACCGGCCCCGGCAATCAATCCATTGTCCAGCGCCTGGATCAGATCTTCCTCGTTCACGATCGGCCCCCTGCTGATGTTGATCACAAAGGCAGTCGGTTTCATCCGCTCGAAGACGGAAACATTCAGCATCCCTCGAGTCTGCGGCGTGAGTGTGACCGTGGAAATGACGAAGTCTGCCCTGGGCAGCAGCTCGTTGAGCCGACTCGGATGAGCCAAGAGCTCCAGCCCCAGTTCTCGATCCACACCGGGCTGGGGATCGACGTCCAATGCAATAACCTTCATGCGCAGCGGCACGAGCCGCACGGCCAATGCCTTTCCCACCGCGCCCAGGCCGATTATCAAGGCGGTCCGGCCAATGAGCGTCTCGCCCTGGGGCCGGCCCCAGAGCCCTTCCGTCAACATCTTCCTGCAGAGACTGTAGCGGCGGGCACAGGCCATCATCAAAAAAATACCGCCCTCCGCAGTGCACTCGGCATGCACAGGGGCTTCTACGCCGGGAACATTGGCCACCGCGATACCGCGATTCGCGGCTGCGCCCCTATCAACTCCTTCAAGACCGACGCCGAATTGCTGGATCAGCCTCAGGTCCGGGCAGGAGCGGATGATGTCTGCGGTGATGCGGGCCATGGCCGGAATCAGCACCTCGGCCCAAGGCGCCTCTCGGAGCACCTCTGTCTGGCGGCAGACCCGGACATCATCCTCAGGCAGCAGCCTGCGGATCGTGTCGATCATGGACGGAAACATGTCATCACAGATGAGGATGCGCATGTCATCTCTCGACAAAGTGGAGCGTCACACCGGTGTCAAAGGCGTGCTGTTGAAAGCGGCCCCGGATCCCCTGACACCCTTCAAACACCACCGTGCGAAACTCCGGGCCGAAGTGCTCCCTCAGCCGGGCGGCAATGTGATCCACCCGGAGCGAGAAGGTGTGACAGCTCAGGTTCTTGTGGAAAAGCACGCCGTCGGCGCCGTATTTCTCGATGTTGGCGATCCAGACGGCCACCCGCTCGGGAACGGTCATGTTCGTGTACATCATCGAATAGGTTCTGGCCATGCTGTCGAGGAGCGCGTCGTAGCTGGAGGTGTCCAGTTCCTTGCGCCAGGCGTCCAGATAGGTGGAACCCACCACCGCGATGCCTCTTGCTGCAAAGTACTCCTGGAGCTCCCGGAAATTATACCAGGTGGCCAGGTTGTCCCAAAGCAGCCGGTGCCGCTCGCTGCCAACCGGGGAAATGCCCTGTTTGACCAACCCCTCGGTGGCTTCGATCAGCCGGGCATAATAGTCCACCGCCTCAGGCCGGCCCCGCTCCGAGACGATCAGGGCCATATGCGAGAAGCCGTCAAAGGCGGTCACAGGCGATGGCACATGAACACCCAAATCCAAATAGGTCTGCCAGAGGTCAAGGGCCCGGCCGGAAATCTTAGCCGTCTCCAGCAGGTGATCCCGGTCAAGCCTGGTGCCGGTCTGGGCCTCCAGGAAGCGGATCAGGTCTTCGAGTTGTTTGCGGACGTAATCCTGCCGTATCGTGCCGAAGGATCCGTCGAAGCGATCCCCCACATTGATCATCCGATAGGGCTTGTTCCCGTACATCTCGCTTAGATGATGGAACCACTCGCAGATCACCCTGCACTGATTGTCGCAGGCCAGCAAGATATCGGGCTCTGCCAGGCGAGGGATCGGCCGTCCGGCGGCGTCAAGCAGATCCTCGCTCCCGAGTGCACCCCACCCGTCCGCCAGGTACGCGGTATTAAAGAGTTCATAAGCGCAGCCCATCCGGTCCAGGCCCACGGCTTCGGCCCTTCTCAACAACTGGGACTGGCCCCTGGCGATCAGCAGGGCCGCATGGTTTTCAGGGTAGACAGTGATCAGGTGCGGCTCGAAGGCCTTGAGGATTTCCACAGGAAACATGGCCGTCACATAGGCCACCGGCCTTCCTTCGGCCTTTGCCTCCAGGGCCCGCTGGTAATGTTCGCTCATGAGCCGGCGCTGCAACCGATGGACTTCTTTCATCTGATCGTTGGGCATTTTCCCTCCCCTTGATGACTCGGACTATGCGGGATTCAGCGTTGCCTGTCAAGCCAAAGCCTGCCCGGGAAGCCGCGGACGCCCGCCTCACCCATGACCTGGAGCTTGCCACTGAGGTGTGGCGTCTTCGTTTTCTGTTATTGGAGGGACCCCCGTGGCCTTTATGCGCCGCTGGCGCATTTTTCTGTGTTTATTTCAAAGAGCTAAACTGTTACGAATAGGATAATTTCTTGCGCCCTGAGGATTCTTGCCTGGTCACAGGCGTCTGGTGCTGCAGTGGAGAGGGTAAAGAGTGATTGAGCGGTGGTCAAAACTCAATGGATACCGTGAGGTGCTGGCGATCAGCCTGCCGCTGGTGGCCTCCATGGGATCCTTCACGGTCATGCAGTTCACGGACCGGGTGTTTCTGGCCAACTACTCCGTGGACGCCATCGCCGCCGCACTGCCTGCCGGCATCGTCTCCTTCACCCTCATCTCCTTTTTTATGGGCGTTGCGAATTACACCAACGTCTTTGTCGCCCAGTACACAGGCGCCAGGGCTTTCAACCGGGTCGGCGCCTCCCTGTGGCAGGGGATTTACTTCTCCCTTGGAGCAGCCGTTCTCCTTGCCCTCATGGTGTTCCTTTCCGACAGAATCTTTGACCTCATCGGCCATTCCCCTCATATCCGGTCTCTCGAAGTGGCCTACTTCAACGTGCTCACTCTGGGCGCAGGCCTCGTCGTCCTCAACTCCGCCATAGCTTGCTTCTACACAGGACGCGGCCTGACATGGACCGTCATGATCGTCAATGTGATCGGCGCTGCGGTCAACATCCCTTTGGATTACTGCATGATCAACGGCGTGGGCCCTTTTCCGGAACTCGGCATTGTGGGAGCAGGCATTGCCACCGTCATCGCAACCGCTACAAGCACAACCGTCCTCGTCATTCTTATTTTTCGCAAAGCTAACAGGGAACAGTTCTCCACGTGGAAGGCCAGGGCTTTTGATAAGGAACTCTTCGGCAGGATGATGAGATACGGCCTCCCCAGCGGGGTCCAGTTCTTCCTGGAGATTTTCGGATTCACCTTTTTCATCCAGATGGTCGGAAGGCTGGGGGACCTGGAGTTGGCCGCCTCCAACATCGTGCTTTCCATCGAGTCCCTTTCTTTTCTTCCCATGGTGGGCTTTCACATCGGGAACGCCACCCTGATGGGGCAGGCCATCGGTCGCCGTCGGCCCGAGGAAGGAGCCTACGCCACCACCAGCGCTGTTCACATCACCATGGTTTACATGATGTTCCTGGCCGTGGTCTTTGTCCTAACGCCGGAACCGCTCCTTCGGCTGTTCAGGGCCGATCAGCATACGCACGACCAGTATGCCGAGATCATGGCCCTCGGCGTCATCCTTCTGCGGTTCGTCGCCGCCTTCTCTTTCTTCGACGCCCTCAATCTCATCTTCTCCAGCGCCATCAAAGGGGCAGGAGACACGCGCTTCATCATGTGGACGATTGCGGCGCTCTGTCTCGGCGTGATGATTGTCCCGATTTATGTTGCGGTTGAAGTCATGGGAGCAGGGATTTATGCGGCGTGGACGATCGCCACGATTTACGTGTGCGCCCTAGGCATGGCGTTCATGCTGCGTTACCGCCAGGGGAAGTGGAAACGCATGCGCGTGATCGAATCGCAGGCCACAGGGCACTAGAACAGCGACCAAGCCATGCACCAGGCCTATCGATATTGCCTGGGGGCGATGTCATATTTCCGCACCTTGTAGCCGAAGATCCGTTCCGTGGTCTTTAAGGATTTTGCGGCCCTTCTCATGTTTCCCCGGCTCGTTTTAAGGGCGTCGATCAGCAGTTCCCTTTCGTATCTTTCAACAGCGTCAATCAAGGATTGAGACTGCTGGGTCCCTGTTTGCTCGGCCGTCGCAAGGGTCGGCGGCAGATGATAGGAATGGATCACCTGGTCGTCACAGAGGAGAACCGATCGCTCCATGCAGTTCTCGAGTTCCCTCACATTTCCCGGCCAGTGGTACTGGACGAGGGCGTCGATCGCAGGCGTTGAGATTCGCTTGATGTCCTTGCGGTATTCTGTGGCATATTTTTCAAGGAAGTAGTCGGCCAGCATGAGCACGTCCGCCTCCCTCTCCCTTAGGGGCGGCAGGTAGATGGGGTACACATTCAGGCGGTAAAAGAGGTCTTCTCGAAAGGAGCCTCCTTCAACCGCAGCGGCAAGATCCTTATTAGTAGCCGCGATGAGGCGAACATTCACCTTGATCGTCCTCGTCGCCCCAAGCCTCTCCATTTCCCTTTCCTGAAGAACCCTCAGGAGCTTGCCCTGGCTCTCGAGAGCCAGCGCTCCGATCTCATCGAGGAAAATCGTGCCTCCGTTCGCCAGTTCGAACTTTCCCTCTTTTTGCCGGCTGGCGCCTGTGAAGGCCCCTTTTTCATATCCGAAGAGCTCCGCCTCCACGAGGTTCGCGGGAAGCGCGGCACAGTTGACCTTGATGAGGGGTTTTTCAGCCCGCAGGCTGTTGTAGTGGATGGCGTTTGCGACCAGTTCTTTTCCTGTGCCGCTTTCCCCCAGGAGCAGGACATTGGCGGTGCTCTTCGCCACCTGAGTGATGAGGTAGAACACTTCCTGCATCTTGCGGCTGTTGCCGATGATATTGCTGAAAGAGTACTTCTTGCTCAGCTCTTTCCTCAGTCTCAGGTTGTCCTCGCTGAGTTGTTCTTTCTCCCTCTCAATCTTGTCGAGGAGCGCCACCTTTTGCGCGATGAGGCTGCTGATGATCATGAGGAAGCGCACGTCTTCATCGAGGGGCTTCGGCTCATGGAGGGTGAGATCCACACTGAGCGCACCGATCACCCGGGTGCCTTCCTTGATGGGCACGCAGATAAAAGAGATTTGCCCCTTTTCGGGCTTAGCGCGCGCTCCCGTGCGACTCAAAAACAGCGGTTCTGTCGTGATGTCCGGCACGGCGATCGGCTTGCCTGATTCAATCACCCGGCCCGTTATCCCTTCCCCTAGCCTGTAGCGGCCCTTGATCTTGACGGCCGCGGATATGCCGTGGGCAACTTCAATGTGGATTTCAGAGGCCTCAGGGTTCAGGATCGTGATGGAGCCCCGGTTCATTCCGAGGTGCTGAGACAGGAGATCCAGAACCTTGTAGAGAGCCTTTCGCAGATCCATGGTCAGATGGATTGCCGTAGTGATCTCGTAAAGGCAAGATATCTTCTCCGGTTGAGCGCTGGAGATGGTCGGCTTCAACTCTTGATCAACCCCCTCGGACCTGTTGAACCTTTGGCGAGAGACTACAAAAATGTAGGAGAAGATGCAATCACTATTTGAGGAAATCTCGGGCAGGTTTTTCCGTGGGGTTTAGCCGTGGCCCGTGCGCCGTATGCCGTGCCCCCTTCCCAATCATTCTTCCAGGCAGAATTTGCTGAAGGCCTCGTCAATGGGAACAGGATAATTTCCGTCAAAGCAGGCGAAGCAGAGATCTTCTCTGGGGATGTGCGTCGACCTGACAAGGTTGTCCATGCTGAGATAGCCAAGACCGTCCAGGCCGATGTAGTCCCGGATCTCCTCAACGGTCTTTCTTGCCGCGATCAGTTCCCCTCTGGTCGAGAAATCAATCCCATAAAAGCAGGGAAACCGATGGGGCGGACAGCTCACCAGGAGATGAATCTCCTTGGCTCCGATGGTTCTCAGGGTTTTGATCCTTGTTTTTGCCGTGGTTCCCCGGATGATGGAATCCTCGATGATCACCACCCGGCGGTCCTTCAACAGATCCTTCACGGGGTTGAGCTTCACCTTGACCCCAAAATCCCTCATGCTCTGAGAAGGTTGAATGAAGGTTCTCCCCACATAGTGATTCCGGATGACCCCCATCTCCAGAGGAATCCCTGAAGCCTGGGCATAGCCGATAGCCGCGTAGTTCCCTGAATCCGGAAAGGGCATGACAAGGTCCGCTTTGAGCGGGAATTCTTCCGCCAGAAGTTGTCCCTGTTTTTTTCGGAAGAGATAGACATTCTGCCCGAAGACCGTGCTGTCAGGCCTAGAAAAGTAGATGAGCTCAAAAATGCACTGGGCCTTCCGGTTGGCTTTCTCGCACCGGATGCTCTGAACTCCCTGGGAGTTGATAATCAGAATCTCCCCGGGCTCGACTTCCCTGACATATTCCGCTTCGACCAGGTCCAGCGCGCAGGTCTCCGAGGTGAGCACGTACCCGGAGTGGAGTCGGCCCAGGCAAAGAGGTCTGAACCCATGAGGGTCCCTGAACGCCAGGAGCGAATCCTCCGTCATGATCACCATGGAGTAAGCCCCCTTCACTTGGCTCATGGTCTCGAGCATGGCTCGCTCCAGACCTTTCTTCATGGCTTTCGCGATCAGGTGGAGGACCACCTCGCTGTCCGTGGTGGTCTGAAAGATGGAGCCCTCGTCTTCCATTTGTGCGCGGATCTGACGGGCATTCACGAGATTTCCGTTGTGGGCGATGGCGAGCGTCTTTCCCAGGTGGTGGATCTTCAGGGGCTGGGCGTTCATCAGCAGGGAAGACCCGGTGGTCGAGTACCGCACATGACCCAGGGCCATGTGTCCTTTCAGTCTTGAAAGGACCTCTTCGCCGAAAAGGTCGGGCACAAGGCCCATGGCCTTGTGCTCCACCACGTGCCTGCCGTCGGAAGTGACAATGCCGGCGCTTTCCTGTCCCCTGTGCTGAAGCGCGTAAAGGCCGAAGTAGGTGAGCTTGGCCGCCTCTTCATGGCCATAGACCGCGAAGATACCGCACTCTTCACGAGGACGATCATCTTCGATTTGCGATTTGCGATTTGCGATTTGCGATTTAGGATTTCTGATTTTTTCCATGGTATTCCTGCAAGGATTTTACATCCAGTTTCCCCTCGATCATGCACTTGATGGCAAGGGCTGTGGCCTTGGCTCCGGCAACGGTCGTCGTGTAGGGGATGTCGAAGTTGAGGGCTGTGCGGCGGATGGAGGAGGATTCTGAGACCGCCCTCTTGCCCCGTGTGCTGTTGATCACCAGGTCGATCTCCCTGTTCTTGACCATGTCCACAATGTTGGGTCTCCCCTCTCCTACTTTTCGCACTTCCTGATTCTTGATCCCGTAGCGCGTGAGAAAAGAGGAGGTCCCTCTCGTGGCCACGACTCTGAACCCCATGAGCGAAAAAAGCGATACCGTATCCACGATCGCCGCCTTGTCCTCATCCTTCACGCTGATCAGCACCGTGCCTGAGAGGGGCAGCTTCTGTCCTGCGGCAAGCTGCGATTTTGCAAAGGCCAGTCCGAAGTTCTCGTCAATCCCCATCACTTCACCCGTCGATTTCATCTCAGGGCTCAGGAGCGTGTCCACCCCCGGAAACCGGGCAAAGGGGAAAACGGATTCCTTGACAGACACGTGGGAAGGGAAAACCTCCTTGGTCAGGCCGAGATCTCTCAAGGTCATTCCCATGATGACTTTGGTCGCCAGCCTTGCATAAGAGATCCCTGTCGCCTTGCTCACAAACGGAACCGTTCGAGAGGCCCTGGGGTTGACTTCGAGGACATAGATCAGGTCGTCCTTGACCGCGTACTGGATGTTCATCAGGCCGACCACCTTGAGTTCCCTGGCAAGGGATCGGGTCTGCTCCTTGATGCGCTCCACAACACCGGGATTGAGAGAAATGGGAGGAAGCACGCACGCACTGTCCCCGCTGTGAATCCCGGCTTCTTCAATGTGCTCCATGATCCCGGCGACGACAGTGTCTTTGCCGTCGGAAATCGCGTCCACATCGATTTCAATGGCATGGTCGAGAAACCGGTCGATGAGCACGGGTTTCCCCGGAGAGACCTCCACGGCGCTCTTCATATAGTACTCCAGGTCTCTCTGCTCGTAAACGATTTCCATGGCCCGGCCTCCGAGCACAAAAGAGGGCCGAACCAGAACAGGATACCCGATTCTTGCAGCCGCCTCGATCGCCTCCGACTCGTTGGTCGCAATACCGTTTTCAGGCTGGCGCAATCCGAGCCGGGTCAGCAATTCCTGGAACCGTCTCCGGTCCTCAGCCAGGTCAATGCTGTCCGGGCTCGTGCCCAGGATCCTGACTCCTGCTTCTGCAAGAGGGACAGAAAGGTTCAGCGGGGTTTGGCCTCCGAACTGGACAATGATGCCTTCCGGCTTTTCCTGCTCCACAATGCTGAGCACGTCTTCCCGTGTCAGGGGTTCAAAATAGAGCTTGTCCGAGGTGTCATAGTCTGTGCTGACCGTCTCAGGGTTGCTGTTCACCATGATGCTCTCGATCCCCATTTCCCTGAGGGCAAAGGAGGCCTGGACACAGCAGTAATCAAATTCGATCCCCTGTCCGATCCGATTGGGGCCCCCTCCCAGGATGACCACTTTTTTCCGAGTGCTGCGGCGAATCTCGTTTTCCTGTTCGTACGTGGAGTAGTAGTAGGGGGTGTAAGCCTCGAACTCTGCAGCACAGGTATCCACCAGCTTGTAGACCGGTTCAACGCCGCCGGTTTTTCGGATCTGGCGGATCCCCTCTTCCTCCGTTGTGAAAAGCCGGGCCAGCTGCACATCTGAAAAGCCATATTCCTTGACCTGCTTCAGAAAGTCCGTGTCCCAGCCCTTGGGGGAAAGCCCCTGCTTCGCCATTTCCATCAGCCTCGCCCTCATCTCCACGATCTGCCGGACGTGGTGGAGAAACCAGGGATCGATGCGGGTCAATTCATAAACCCTGTCGAGAGGGATTCCCCTGTTGAAAGCTTCTGCAATGTAAAAGAGGCGCTTGGAGTTGGGATTGAGGAGCCCCTGTTCGAGATCNCGGAGGTCCAGGAGGTGCTCCTGGCTTTTCGGAGAATCTCCAAGAAGACCGAATCGCCCGATCTCCAGAGACCGCACAGCCTTGTGCAGGGCTTCCTTGAAAGTCCGGCCGATGGCCATGGTTTCGCCCACGGACTTCATGGAGGTCGTGAGCCTGTCTTCAGCGCCCGGAAACTTCTCAAAGGTCCAGCGCGGGATTTTTACCACGCAGTAGTCAATCGTCGGTTCAAAGGAGGCGAGAGTTTCCCGGGTGATGTCGTTGGCGATCTCGTCAAGCGTGTATCCGACCGCCAGCTTGGCCGCTATTTTTGCGATGGGAAAGCCCGTGGCTTTGGAGGCCAGGGCCGAACTCCTGGAAACCCTCGGATTCATCTCGATCACCACCATCTCGCCTGTGTCCGGGTGAATGGCGAACTGGATGTTCGAGCCGCCTGTTTCAACTCCTATTTCCCGGATGATGGCAATAGCCGCATCGCGCATGGCCTGGTACTCCCTGTCGGTCAGCGTCTGAGCAGGGGCCACGGTGATGCTGTCCCCGGTGTGAACGCCCATGGGGTCGAAATTCTCGATAGAGCAGATGATCACCACGTTGTCTTTGAAATCCCGCATGACCTCCAGTTCAAACTCTTTCCACCCGATCAGGGATTCCTCCACAATGATTTCGGAGATCATGCTGGCATCCAGCCCCGCGCTCGCCAGAACCTCGAACTCTTCGCGATTGTAGGCGATCCCGCTGCCGATCCCGCCTAAAGTAAAACTAGCCCGGATGATCAGAGGATACCCGAGGGTCTCTGCCGCAGCCCTGGCATCCTCCATGGTCCTCGCAATCCCGCTCTTCGGCACCCGGAGCCCGATGTGACTCATGGCATTGCGGAATTTTTCCCTGTCTTCGGCCTTCTGAATCACCGGGATCGAAGCGCCGATCATTTCCACGCCCAGTTTCTCCAGCAACCCTGTTTCAGCGACCTTGACCGCAGTGTTGAGGCCTGTCTGACCGCCCAGTGTGGGAAGCACGGCCTGGGGTCTTTCCCGTTCGATGACCTTGGCAACGATCTCGGGGGTAATGGGCTCGATGTAGGTGTGGTGTGCCGTCTCAGGATCGGTCATGATCGTGGCGGGATTGCTGTTGATGAGGACAACCTCATAGCCTTCTTCCCTGAGCGCCTTGCAGGCCTGGGTTCCCGAATAGTCGAATTCACAGGCCTGGCCGATCACAATGGGGCCGGATCCGATGATGAGGATTTTCTTGATGTCAGAACGTTTGGGCATAAGCAAAGCGCTCGAGGATTGAGGAGCGGCCTTTCAGGCCTTGAGGTTCGAGGCAACTACCTTTGACTCCGTCCTCTGTTCACCGTTCACTGTTCACCGTTGTCCGTTGTCCGCTGTTATTTGTCCGTGGTCCGTTGTCAATTGTCCGTTGTAGAAAGATCTTCTCAAGCCCCATCACCGAAGCACGAAATCTGGAAAGCAAGAAAACTCCCTATTCTTCTATACAACCCTCTCTTCTTTCGTGTCTTCTTGCTTTCGTGTTTTCGTGATAAGAGTTTTTTCTTGTTACTTGTCACTCGTCACTTCTTATAATGTTTCTCCATCCTCTCCACGAACCTATCGAAGAGATGCGCGGCGTCGTGAGGTCCCGGAGAGGCTTCAGGGTGGTACTGAACGGAGAAGAGCGGAATTTTTTTGTGAACAAGCCCTTCAAGTGTGCCGTCATTCAAATTCACATGGCTCAGTTCGATGTCCGGATTGTTGAGCGACTCAATGTCCACGCAGAACCCGTGATTCTGGGAAGTGATTTCTACTTTTCCGGTGGCCAGATCTTTCACAGGCTGGTTGGCACCCCGATGGCCGAACTTGAGCTTGAACGTCTTCCCTCCCAGGGCCAATCCCACCAGTTGATGCCCCAGGCAGATCCCGAAAATGGGCCTCTCTCCGATCTGCGCCCGGATGGTCTCGACTGCATAGGTGACCGCTGCCGGATCCCCGGGCCCGTTGCTCAGGAAAAGGCCGTGAGGGTCGAGTTTGGTGATTGTCGCTGAATCCGTGTTTGCAGGAAGGACCAGGAGGGTGCATCCCCTTTGTTCCAGCGAGCGGAGGATGTTGTATTTCACACCATAGTCCATGGCGACCACGCGCCACTTGCCCGGATCGGCGGGCCACTGAAACCCCTCCAGGCCCCGCTCAAGCCTGACCGGCCGTCCATCCTTCCACAACATGGGCTCCTTCCCTGACACCTCCATCACAAGATCCAGGCCTGTCATGGAAGGCGATTGCCTTGCCTTGGAGACCAGGGAGTCAGGGTCCAGATCCAGGGTGGAGAGCGCGGCCCTCATGGCGCCTGCTTGCCTGATGTGCTTGGTCAGAGCCCGGGTGTCGATTCCTTCCACTCCCGGCACATGGGCTTCCCTCAGATAAAGGGCGAGGCTTTTCTGGGATCTCCAGCTGCTCGGAAATTCCTGGTACTCTTTCACCAGAAACGCCCGCACCTGGATTCGTTCCGATTCCACGTCGGCGTCATTGATCCCGTAGTTCCCGATAAGGGGATAGGTCATGGTGACCATTTGCCCGCAATAGGAAGGATCGGTCAGGATTTCCTGGTAACCGGCCATGCTGGTGTTGAAGACCACTTCCCCTGTGACTTCACCGTCTCCGGTAAAGGAACGGCCACGGAAAATCGTCCCGTCTTCAAGCGCAAGCAAAGCCTTCTTGTATTCCAGTCCCGAACTCATAGTGATCAAGACCTATTTCATTTTGCCTTTTTCAGCAAGGCCAAAGCTTCTAGTCTGACCGCAGACGGACGACCGCAGATCGCCGATTGCGCGAAACCCACGCTCTTTGCCCGGTTCAATGTTGGTCGCCGGTTGCTCAAAAACGCTCAGATACAAGGCGCCCGAAATCCCGAGGAGTGAGTCGTACAGTCTAGTACGTCGCAACGACGAGGGATGAGGGCAACGCAGTAGATGGGCGTTTTTCAGCAACCGGCTAGTCCCACTCCTGAAGCCCATCCTTATTCAGATCAGGAGCGGATTTCGGTTTCACCTTCCGATACACTTCGAAAGGACTCATGGCTTTCCCGTCCACCTTGAGAAGGTCCTCTTCAACCCTGATCCCGAATAGCTTCTCGTTCTCCTGAAGATATGTCAAGATGAGGAACCAGTCTTTCTCCTCCAGGGAGACGATTTCGCCCCCATTCAACTGCTCCTCGTCGATGAGCTTGAAGGGGTCTCTCACATAGATGGCTCCTCCTGAAGCAAGAGAAAAGAGGTTGGAGCCCGGGTACGGAGCGGCCTGGGGCTTCACCCTGCCCTCCTGATCAAACTCCAGGCCGTTCAGGATGACAAAACCCCCGCCGTTTAGAGGGTCGCCGGCCATAAAGGATTCTGCCAGGTAGTCGAGGCAAGTCCCGTTGATGAGTACCCTGGGTTTGCCCACGGCGTTGATCAGGGGTCTGCCCGCCGCATTCCCCATCACATAGACCTCCCCTCCTTTGGCGCCGTAAAGAAAGGTCTGGCCCGTGTCTCCGTAGATCACGATCTTCCCGGCCTTCATGATCTGGCCCAGTTGATCCTGGGCATTGCCGTGGACATAGATGGAAAGACCGTCAATGCCTGAACCGAGATAATCCCCTGAGCTGCCGTAAATGTCGATCCGCACACCGCCCGAGTCAGGACCGAAACCGCACCCGTGAAAACGCTGGCCTCTGAGCCCGAAAACAATGAACCTGCGCCAGCCCCTNAAAAAAGCCTCACCCATCAACCGACTGTCACACCAGTCCCCTTCAGGCGGGAACAGAGACGCATCGATGATCAAGACTTTTTCATCGTAAGAAGGACCCCTGAAGAATTGACGAGTCTCCCAGTCGATGAGGCGATAGGTGGTCTTTCGATCGAGAAATCCGGGCGCATTTTGGTCGAGGGACGGGAAGTTTCGGAGAATCGCTTCCAGCGTCTTGCTCACCATTTGAACGATGGACCGCCTCTTCTTGTCATAGGTGGGGTAGCGGCGGTCCAGCATGTCCGTCAGAGCAGAGAGAGCCACCTCGAAATAGGCATCCCCTTTTCTCGCCCAGATCCTGATTTCCTTCAGACAATCCATGAAGTCCGAGTAGTCCCAGGTCCTGATGCCCTGCCGGAGGTAGTCGAAGAGGAGTTCGGGCCGCTGGAGCTCGAAGAAGCTCGCGATGTTGAACCGTTGCCGGTTTTCTTCCTCCAGCACATAGTAGACGCGGCCCGGAAGATAGGGAACCTGCTCCGAAGGCACTTTCACCTCCTTGCCGAACTTGTCGAGGCATGTGAGGTGCTTCACCCCGGCGGGAGAGCTGTTTCCCTCCAGGCTGAAGATGAAAGAGCCCCCGTCCGTGTGACTGCCGCCCCGGGCGTTCCAGTACTTGTCCGCACTGGTCCCCACTCGAGGATCTTCATCGGAAAGGCTTTTGAGGGTCGCATCGATCGCCTGCTTCTCCGAGCAGATGAGCCCCACCTGAACCTGACCGTCGTGGAGCGCGAAAACCTGGGGCCTGAGCATGGCCGTGTCCGTGATGCCGATCAGCTGAAGCTTGCGGTTCTCCGTGTCGTTTCGAGCGATGATGAAAAACCAGGGACCGTCGGGAGAGGCGTGGATGTGGGTCGCCTGGATCGCCCTGTAGATCTTCTGCTTCTCCGGAGAGAGCTTGTCAAAATCCCTCTCCAGCGTTGGAGCGAGAGCCTCGATGACATACTCCAGGGGATACCCGTAGGTGCGGCTGTAAAGATCGAAGAGGAGCACAGAGACCTCGGTGTCCGTCAGGAACAGGGGATGGATGTTCCGCTGCCTCAGGTATTCGACGACCGAATGGTAGTTTGCGAAGTCCCCGTTGTGCACCAGGGCTTCGTTGAGGCCGATGAAGGGGTGAGCGCCTGCAGGGTGCCAAACCCTTCCTTTGGTCGGATAGCGCTGGTGGGCGATCCAGATGTGGGACTTGAAGTCATCGAGCTTGTAGTACTGGACCACCTGCTCGGCGTAGCCCACGATCTTAAGGATGAAAAAATTCCTTCCGTGGGACAGGACAAAGGCTCTCTGCTTCCCGAAAGCATCGTAGTGAGCCTTGTTGAGCCTGAAGGTGTTTTGGTAAACAAACTCGTCTTCTGCCTTGCGCCGGCTCAACCCATGGAGTCCTTGACGGGAGATGAAGGCATCCAGGACCTCGGGCTTCACCCTCACAAAGTATCTCCACACGTCCGGAGGCCGGACCTCCATGCCGTGGATGTCCCGGTAGTCGTCGATGTGGGGAATCTCTTCAGAGAAGTCGATCTGGAACCACGGCTCGATGAATTCGCGGTGAACGTCCCCCATCACCCCGTCCTCGAGGACGGCGATCTGGAGGATGTAGTCCTCTTCAAGGATTTCAGGAGAGACGCCGAGCATACTGGGGTCAAAACCCATAGCCGCAATCCCGCCCCCGCGGCCGTTTCCCCGGTTGTGCATCTGCCGCGAGGGTTCAAAAATGTGCTTACCCCTCACCGGGATGCTGCACGCAAATCCCGTCACCCCGCATCCCCCTTCCGCCTCTGTCTCAAAGCGGTTTGGATGTACTGTGCCATCTGTGAGATTTCTTCTGGATTGAATGATCTTGCTGATCATGTCTTTTGCATTCATAAGAACCACCCTGCTGCAGGCCCTCGGCCGCAATCGAATCACCGAATATTAGGAACAGACCGAATATCGAATGTCGAACAAGGAATTTCGAATGACGAAGGATAATGCATTTGAATCCTTCCTTCGGCGTTCTTTATTCGACATTCGTCATTCTGCGGTTCGCCTTTAAACTCCTTCAAAAATCTCAGGAGTTGCACAGCTCACATTCTGAGTATCTGGACCTTGTTCGCAAAAAACTAGCTCGCCTTCTTCATATAATCCAAATGCACCAAACAATCCGTGCGGCCCACGAGCTCGCGGATGCTCTTCATCCCAAGCCTCTTGAGAATGCGCACCAGTTCCTTTCTCCATGCCAGAAAGAGATTGATAATCCTCTGCGTCCCCCATTCCAGGTCGATCAGGTTCATGAGTTCCGCGTCCGTGGTCGCGATGCCCCTGGCGCACCCTCGGCCGCTTTCGCAGTTGTGGCACCGGATGCACTCCAGGGCCACCAGGTCCGCCGTGCCCGTGCACACACCGTCCGCACCCAGGGCGATGATCTTGGC
>JGI26437J51864_10000214_pt1 | contig 16742 bp, 12 predicted proteins | sample FrelakmetLWP11LW_FD_51864 | JGI IMG/M metagenome (IMG submission 51864)
GGAGGGAGGATTTTTCGTGGATTCTGGGAGGACGATAAACATATCCGGCGGCACAGAAACGGCAGGACCGGGTGCAGCCTCTCCCGAGTTCGATGAGCACCCGGTTGGAAAATTCGGATTCGGGCGTGAGCAGGGTGGAGGTTCTGACCGGCATGTCGGCAAGCTTAGGCCGGAGCACCTCGATCTTTTCAGGCGCAGCGGGGTCCAGCGGTTCTCTGGATTGAATCGTTCCGTCCTTGTGATAGCTGATGCGGTATAGAGAGGGGACGTAGAGGGATTTCACAGCACCGGCAAGGACCTTGACCGCCTCTTGCCTCGTCACGGAATGGATCCTGATCTCTCGGAAGGCCACCAGAAAATCTTCCAGGGTGGCTTCGGCTTCCCCTAGAAGAAAGAAATCGAAAAAAGGGGCGAGCGGTTCCGGATTGAGAAAGGTCGTGATGCCGCCCGCCATGACAAAGGGGTGGAATTCCTCGCGGTCTTCCGAGAGATAAGGAATTTTGCCGAGAGACAAGATTTTCAGAATGTTGGGATAGTCGTTTTCAAAGGAAAGAGAGAAGGCAACAAGGTCGAACCGGTGGAGCGGGGAAAGGGACTCCAGGGAGAGAGGCCCCTTTCCCGCTTCCACACAGAGGGACATTTCTTTGCCTTCGGGGAGGAAGACACGTTCTGCAACCACATCCTCTCTTCGGTTGAGAAGAGAGTAAACGACCTGCAATCCAAGGTTCGACATGCCGATGCGGTAGGCGTTGGGGTAAACGAGAGCTACCGAGATCCGGCCGCCCCAGTCCTTTCGCACTGCCCCCTTTTCCAGGGCAAGCCTTTCCACGTCTCCACCACCTTCGATCAATCCGCCTTTGCTCTCAGAAAGGTGGGATAATCCAGGTTCTCCTTAAAGAAGCCCTTCTTGAAAAAGCTCCTCTTGGGTTGGGGCTCCTCCTTTTCCCTGTGAAGGGTGGTGGAAGACCCTCCCGGCCCTACCCTCTGAAAGGTCGGGACATCCAGGTTTTCACCGTTCAGTCCCCGCACGGTCCAGGGGTCTTTGGCATCGTCCGGAGTGACATCGCGGAGCTTGATGGCTTTGTCTTTTTCCTTTTTCTCCGGTTCCCTGTCAATGCCCGTGGCGATCACGGTGATCTGGACCTCATCGCCCATGTTGTCATCGAAAACGACACCCCAGAAGATCTCCGCCTCGCCGTCCACTTCGCCCTTGATGAAGTTGGAGGCTTCGTCGATCTCCTCCATGGTCATGTCCGACGGCCCGGTGATGTTCATGAGAAGGCCCCTGGCGCCATGGACGGAAATGTCTTCGAGAAGAGGGCTGTTGATCGCCTGCTTGGCCGCTTCTGTGGCCCGGTTCTCTCCTTTGGCTTTTCCGGTCCCCATGATGGCGGTCCCCATCTGCTCCATCACTTTCTTGACATCCGCAAAATCCAGGTTGATGAAGCCGCTGCTCATGATGAGATCGGAAATCCCTTTGACCGCGTTGAGAAGCACCTCGTCCGCTCGGACAATGAGTTCCCGGAAGGTGCTGCTCTTGGTTCCCACAGCCTTGAGCCGCTCATTGGGGATGATGATCAGGGTGTCCACTTCCTTCTTGAGCTTGTCGATCCCCTCCAGGGCGCGCCTCATGCGCTTGTCCCCTTCGAACTTGAAGGGCTTGGTCACCACCGCCACGGTGAGGGAGCCTTCCTCCTTGCTCTGCCGGGCCACCACAGGGCAGGCCCCGGTCCCGGTGCCGCCGCCCATTCCGGCGGTGATGAAGACCATGTCCGCGCCTTTGATCGCCTCTTTGATCTCGTTGGTGTTTTCTTCAGCCGACTGGCGGCCGATTTCCGGATCCGCCCCTGCGCCCAGGCCCTTGGTGACCGATACCCCGAGCTGGATCTTGTGGGAGCAGGTCGATCGCTCGAGGGCCTGGATATCGGTGTTGGCGGTGAAGAATTCCACCCCGCGGAGCTTGGCCGCAATCATGTTGTTGATGGCATTGCCGCCCGCCCCTCCCACGCCGACCACTTTGATCCTGGCTGCGTAACCTTCTTTTTCTTCTACGAATTGAAATTTCATGAATGTCCCTCCTTTGTTCTCCCCGTTTGACGTTTTAGACAACCTCTTTGAACCACTTTTTCATTCGTTCCATGACCTTTGCAAAAATGTTGCTGTCCCTGATTCTGAATTTCTTTCCCTCCTTTGCTCTTTTCGCGCCGTAGAGTACCAGGCCCACGGCGGTGGCATACATGGGCTTGTTGACGATCTCCACCAATCCGCTGATTCCCTGAGGATATCCCGTGCGAGCCGGGACATTGAAGATCTGCTCGGCCAACTCAGGAACCCCCGGCAGCTCCGCAGATCCTCCGGTGATGACCACTCCCGAATTGATCATGTTGTCATACCCGGCTCGAACCAGTTCATCCTGCACCAGGGTGAAGACCTCTTCCACTCTCGGTTCCAGGATCTCGCCAAGAATCTGTCTGGAGAGCACTCTCGGCTTTCTCCCTCCCACTCCGGGGACCTCGATCGTCTCCTCCTTGCCGATCATCGAGGACAGCGCGCAGCCGTACTTGACCTTGATCTTTTCCGCTTCCACCTTGGGAGTTCTCAAACCGATGGAAATATCGTAGGTCAGGTTGTCGCCTCCCAGGGCCAGCACCGAGGTGTGCTTGATCGTGCCGCGAGAGAAAACCGCCACATCCGTGGTTCCTCCCCCGAAATCCACGAGCGCGACCCCCAGGTTGCGCTCCTCGTCCGAAAGCACCGCCTCATTGGAAGCGAGGGATTCGAGCACAATGTCGCACACGTCCAGGCCTGCCCGGTTGGCGCACTTGATGATGTTCTGGGCCGACGTCACGGCCCCGGTGACGATGTGGATCTTGGCTTCCAGTCGGACGCCCGCCATGCCCAGGGGGTCCAGGATGCCGTCCTGTTCGTCCACGATGAATTCCTGAGTCAGCACATGGATGACCTCGCGGTCCATGGGAATGGCCACGGCGCTGGCCGCTTCGATCACCCGGTCAATGTCCTTTGCCGTCACCTCCCTTTCCTTGAGCGCAATCACGCCGTGGCTGTTGAAGCCTTTGATGTGGCCGCCGGCGATTCCTGCATACACCGAACTGATTTCACAGCCGGCCATGGTCTCCGCCTCTTCAATGGCCTCTTTGATGGAGTTGACCGTCTTTTCAATGTTCACCACCACGCCCTTTCGAAGACCCTCGGAGGGGTGGCTTCCGATGCCGATAATCTCGATCCCGTCGTGCCGCAGTTCACCCACCACGGCGCAGACCTTGGTGGTACCGATGTCGAGACCTACGATGATTTCACCAGCCATTTTCCAACCTCATAAACCGCATTCCCTGGTGCCCGGCGCTGGGCTTTGCCCGCATCCCGCACGGAATCAGTAGACAGTAGGGAGTAGGCAGTAAGCAGAAAAAGACGCTGCCTACTTCATACTGCTTACTCCCTACTGAACACAGCCGCTCTGGAAAGGACACCTCCTGGACCGGCCCCGAAAACTTGCGAGTAGGTTTTGAACTCATTGGTGACAAGGACTCTACCCCTTCTTGAACGACACCACGGCGCCTTCGCCGTAATCGAGATGAATGGCCTTCACCGTGTGCATCCGACCGGTGCTGTTCAGATGCTCCACGACCCTCTTGAGTTCCTCCATCTTGGACTCCAGGTTCTGCGCTCTCAGCTTGACCGCTGCAGGCAGAAAAGAGAAATAGAGGGAAACATCCCCATCTTTCTTCACATGGATTTCAGAAAGGTTCTTCGGGGACCAGGGATCCTTCTGGGTTTCAAGGAACTGGAGAACCTGCATGGAAAAACCCACCTGCTTTTGCCTGTCCGTCTGGTCCGCTGAAACCCCCGTGACGATCGGAAAGTCCACGGCCTCGTTCGGGCCAACCTCTTTGAACACCTTTCCGAATCGGTTCATGTAGTAGAGCTTTTCCGCAACCACCAGGGCGCGGGGCTCTTCCTTCTCCGCACGGATCAAAAGGCCATGTGGAAACTGTTTCTCCACCTCCACCGTCCGGACCCAGGGGTGCTTTTCGAGTTTCTTCTGCACCTCATCCACGTCGATCGCCAGAAGGCTGAGCTCGAAGTTCAAACCGGACATCTCTCGGAGCTCTTTTGTCATTGCCTCATCCACACCCACGATCTCCACCTGTTCCAAGCGAATGTAGGGGGAAGTCAGGAGATAGCTGTAAAGAAACACAAAGAGAACGCTGATCCCCGCCAAGCCTGTCAGCAGCGCCGAGATCTTCAAACACCAAGACCCCAGGTCACGGGTTTTTCTCCAGAGTTCCGAGTATCGGCCCCCGTTCTTTCTCTTCACGTGCTGCTGTTTGAGGACGGTGTTCCGCTTCATGGGTTTCCCGCCCCTTTAATCCCCGACCACTTTGATTTCAGGTTCCAGGTCAATCCCGGTTTGCTCCCTCACCCGTTGGCGCGCCGTTTCCATGAGGGCGAGGATGTCCTCTGCNCTGGCTCCTCCCACGTTCACGATGACATTGGCGTGCCTGTCGGAGATCATGGCGCCCCCCACTCTCGTTCCTTTCAGGCCCACGCTCTCGATGAGCCTCCCCGCATAGTCCTGGGGAGGGTTTTTGAAAACAGAGCCGGCGCTCGGATAATCCAGGGGCTGGCCGGCTTTCCGTCTCTCCAGATAGTCTCGAATCCTTTCGCCTATGGCCTCCGGACGATCCGGTGTCCCCATGAACTGGGTCTTCACCACCACGGATCCGATGGGAAGCACAGCTCTTCTGTACCCGAACTGGAGCTCCGAGCGGTTTAGGGTCACCCTTTCCCCATCGGCCGTGAGGATCTCCACCACGGTCACCACCTCGCCGGTGCTCTTTCCCCAGGCTCCGGCGTTCATGGCCACGGCTCCGCCCACAGTGCCCGGGATACCGGCTAGAAATTCCAGACCGGCAATCCCCTTTTCTTGGCTGAAGCGCACCAGCCCTGCGAGACCCAGACCTCCTCCGGCGTGGATCTTGCCCTCTTGTTCCTCAACTTCTTCCAGTTCGCCCTTGAGAAGCAGGGCAAGACCTTTGAGCCCCCTGTCTTTCACCAGAACGTTGCTGCCTTTGCCCACCACCAGGTAAGGGAGGTTTTCTTTGCTCGCAAAGGAGAGCAACTCCTTCAGCTGCAAAAGGCCCTTCACCGCGCACAGAGCCTCGGCCTTTCCTCCGACGCGAAAAGTGGTGTAAGGCCCCATGGGGCAGCTGAAATGGACGTCGTTGCTGAGGACCCTGGTCAATTCTTTTTTCTGCCTCTCATCCATGAATTCGGAAAGCCGAACTCCAGTTTATCGTTGATCCATTTTTTCGAGCAGCCGCTCTCCCACGTGATAGATGTCTCCTGCCCCCAACGTCATCACCACATCCCCTTTTTGAACACGCTCCTCAAGAACCTGCACGATTTCCGCCTGATCGCGGCAGACCACCACATCCCTGTGGCCATGGTCCTTGATTCCCTGGCTCAGCATCTGACTGTCCACCCCCTCGATCGGTTTTTCTCCCGCCCCATAGAGGGGCGCGAGAATCAACACATCCGCCTGGTTGAAGCACGTCATGAAACGGTCGAAGAGCAAATGGGTTCTGGTGTAGCGATGGGGCTGGAACACCACGACGAGCCTTCGGTCCGGCCAGCAGTCTTTGGCCGTCAGAAGGGTGGCCGCGATCTCCGTGGGATGATGGCCGTAGTCGTCCAACACCAGGACTCCCTTCTTGTCTCCCTTGATCTGAAACCGCCGGGCCAGCCCGCCCAGATGACGCAATCCCTTTCGAATGTCCTCCATCGGCACATCGAGTTCGAGACCCACCCCTATGGCGGCAAGGGCGTTGAGCACGTTGTGATTCCCGGGCCTGCCCACCACCACCTCCCCAAGGGAGGCATTGTGATAGAGGATCTCAAAGCGGGTCTCCAGTTCGCCCCGGACCACGTCTCTGGCCCTCAAGTCCGCCTGGGAGCTCATGCCGTAGGTGAGGTACCTCTTCTTGAGAAGAGGAATGACCCCCTGGATTTCTTCATTGTCGAGACAGAGCACGGCCAACCCGTAAAAGGGGATCTTGTTGATGAAGTCCACAAAGGCCTTTCGAATCGCCTCAATGCTCCCATAGTGGTCCAGGTGCTCGTAGTCGATGTTGGTGACCACCGCGATGGTGGGCGAAAGAATCATGAAAGACCCGTCACTCTCATCGGACTCGGCGACCAGCATGTCCCCCTGGCCGAGCTTTGCGTTGGACCCTCCCCAGATGTCGAGCCTGCCGCCGATCACCACGGTGGGGTCCAGGTTCCCGCATGTCAGAATCGAGGCGATCATGGAGGTGGTCGTTGTTTTCCCGTGGGCGCCTGCCACGGAGATGCCGTATTTCAGGCGCATGAGCTCTGCCAGCATCTCCGCTCGCGGGATCGCGGGAATGTACTTCTCCTTGGCCTCCAGGACTTCCGGGTTGTCCGTGGTCACGGCGGAGGAGTAGACCACCACGTCCGCGCCTTCGATGTTTTCCCTCTTGTGGCCCGCGAAGATCTTTCCACCCAATCCGGCCAGGCGCGCGGTGACCGCTGAGGCTTTGACGTCCGACCCGCTCACCCCATACCCGAGGTTGAGCAGGAGTTCGGCAATGCCGCTCATCCCGATGCCGCCGATGCCCACGAAATGAATGTGCTTTGTCTTTCCAAANATCTTCATGATCGAACCATCTCCAGGAGCAGATCGGCAATTCTCTGAGCTGCATCGGGTTTTGAAACGCTCCTGGCCGCCTGTCCCATTTTTTCAAGTGCAGCCCTGTTTTCCATGAATTTCTGGAGCCGCTCCGCCAGGACCTCCCCGGTCAGGTTTTCCTGCAGGATCATCTCGGCTGCGCCTGCCTCCACAAGAAACTGCGCATTGGTCTCCTGATGCCTGTTCGCCGAAAAAGGATAGGGAATCAGCAGGGAAGGTTTCCCCATGGCCGCCATCTCGAAGACCGCGCCTGCTCCTGCCCTGCTCACCACCAGATCCGCGTCCCGGTAAACTCCGGCCATGTCCTGAACGAAAGGCCTCACCTCAGCCTCGAGCCCCTTTTCCTTGTAAAGGGCGGCCGTTCTCTCGTAATCGAGTTCGCCTGTTTGATGAATGACCCGGCAGGGTCTGTTCCTCTCTTTCAGCAGGGCCAGGGCCTCCACAAAGGCGCTATTGATGGCTCTGGCTCCCTGACTCCCTCCCACCACGGCCACGGTGAAGAGCTTGCCATTCCGTGAGAGTCGTGTTTCCGAGGTCACGAATTCCGCACGAATGGGATTCCCCGTGAGGTGAATCGAGGCGCCGGAGAGATGTTTCCGGCTTCCTTCAAAGGAGATGAACACCCGGTTCACCACCCGGCAAAGGAGTCGGTTGGTCACGCCGGGAAATGAGTTCTGCTCATGGATGGCCGATGGAACGCCCATCACCCTGGCGGCAAGACACACCGGACCGGCGGAGTATCCTCCCACGCCCAGCACCAGGTGGGGCGAAAACCCCCGGATGATCCACAGGGACTCCAGAAAGCTCCAGGGAAGCTTCAGAGCCGCCCAAGCCCCTTTGAAGAGGCCTCTGCCTTTCATCCCTTCAACGGCGACGGAGGTCTGACGAAACCCTGCCTTTCTCAACACTTCCGATTCCATCTTGCGCTTGCCCGTCACAAAAAGGATCTCCGTTCCTTCAAACCGTCTGCTGATCTCCTTGGCCACAGCCACTCCCGGAAACAGATGGCCCCCTGTGCCTCCTCCGGCCACCATCATCCGAATCGCCTTTTTCGCCTCCTGCTCCAGAGTCCTTATCTCCTTGAAGAGATGTTCAGAAGAATACCGACGCTCACGAGGCTGATGACCAGCGAGGACCCCCCGTAACTGATGAAGGGGAGCGTCAGACCCTTGGTCGGCAAAAGGCCCATGACTACGCCCATGTTGATCATCACCTGAAGGCCCAGGAACGAGGTGATGCCTAGAGCGAGGTAAGTACTGTACAGATCAGGGGCATGGAGCGCCACCTGGATCCCCCGAATCACCAGAAGGCCGAAGAGGATCACGATCACTGCAAGCCCCACGAGACCCAGTTCCTCCGCCACGATGGAGAGGATGAAGTCCGTGTGGGGCTCGGGAAGGTAGAAAAGCTTCTGTTTGCTGTTTCCAAGGCCCACGCCCAGGATCCCCCCTGAGCCGATGGCCAGGAAGGAGTGGATGATTTGAAACCCCAGCCCCTGCGGGTCATCCCACGGGTTCAGAAAAGCCCACCACCGTTTGAGCCGATAGTCCGCTCGGTGAACCAGCCACAAGACCGCCGGCAAGGACAGCAGCATGAGGCCGAGGAGGTGAAGCACGCTCACTCCTCCCACAAAGAGGAGAATCACCAGCCAGCAGCCGATGATGATGGTCGTCCCCAGGTCAGGCTGGAGCAGGATGAGCCCCATGAAGGCCCCTGCAACGACCAAATGAGGCACCAGCCCATTCGAAAAAGAACTCATGGCCGGGCCTTTCCTGGAGATAGAGTAAGCCACATAAAAAGCGAGCGCCAGTTTGGCGAGTTCCGAAGGCTGGAAGGAAAAACCAGCGATGCGGAACCACCGGGAAGCGCCGCCGACCTTGGCCCCCACTCCAGGCACCAGGAGGAGCAGCAAAAGAAAGAGGCTGATGCCGAGAAGAGGATAGACCAGGCGCGGGTAAACCGTGCTCGGAATGTTTTTTGTAAAGATCATGAAACAAACACCGACCAGGCAGAACATGCCCTGCCGTTTGAAAAAATAGTAGCTGTCCCCCATCCGGTGCTCGGCGAGGAAAGAGCTTGCGCTGTAGATGGCCACAAGCCCCAACCCGAGAAGAAGCAGCGTGGGAACCAGGAGCAGGAAGTCATACTCGAAATATTTTTTCTTGGTCTCATCCATGCTGTAGCCCTTCGACCGCTTTCTTGAACACCCGGCCTCTGTGGCCGTAGTCCGTGAACATGTCGAAGCTGGAACAGGCCGGAGCCAGGAGAACCACGTCCTGGGGTTTTGCCACGGAAAAGGCCTTAGTCACGGCATCGTCCATGCTGTCCGCCGTCGCATAAGGGATCTTGCCCTCGAAGGCTTCGGCCATGATCTGCTTCGCCTCTCCCATGAGAAACGCTATTTTCACCCTTCCCTTGGCCCCCCTCACCAGGGGCGCGTAGTCGCCCCCTTTGTGACGACCCCCGGCGATGAGGATAATGGGACGATCAAAACTGGCAAGGGATCGGATGGCCGCGTCCACGTTCGTCGCTTTGGAGTCATTGTAGAAGTCCACTTCCCTGATGCGGCCCGCAAGCTCCAGGCGATGGGGAAGACCCTGGAACTGGTCCATGGTGTGCTGAATCTCCGGCGGCTCCACATTCAGAGCCAGACCGGCGAGGGCTGCCGCCATCATGTTCTCCACGTTGTGCTTTCCCGGAAGAGGGCATTTCTGAAGATCAAAGAAATGGCTTTGCTTGCCCGGCAAACCGGCTCTGATCCCTTTTCCCTCCACAAAAGCCTGACGAAGATTTCCCTTCTTCAAACCGTACCGCAAAACGGAAACGTCCTTGGGGGGCGCAAAAGAGGACAGGACGGCATCGTCATCGTTCAGGATCGCGAAATCCCCTGCGCCCTGATTCTTGAAAATCTTCAGCTTGGACTGGACGTAAGCTTCGTAATTCGGGTAACGGTCCAGATGGTCCGGAGAGATATTGAGCAGGAGCGCAACCAGAGGGCTGAAGCTCTCCATCGTGTCGAGCTGAAAGCTGCTCACCTCCACCACGGCAACATCCGCCTTTGAACCCGAGGCCGCGTAATCGATGAGCGGGGGGCCGAGGTTTCCTCCCACAAACACCTTGTGCCCCGCATTCTGCAGAAGCGCTCCAAGAAAGGCCGTGACCGTGGACTTGCCGTTCGTGCCTGTGACCGCCACGATCGGTGTGTTCATGACCTGGACGGCCAGGTCCATTTCCCCTGTCACAGGGATTCCTTTTTCTTTTGCAGCCGTAAGGGGCGCAAGATCCAACGGCACTCCGGGGCTTACGATGATCCGCTCGGAACGGATGAAGGTGTTCATGGTATGCCCGCCTGTTTCCAGCGTCACTCCCATGGCTTTCATTTCCAGGAGGACGCCGGGGGCAAGGTCCCCCTCCTGCTTCATGTCGCTGACCGTGACTCGAGCCCCTTCCCGCGCCAGATAACGGACCACGGAAAGCCCGGATTTTCCAAGACCAACGACAAGAATATGTTTATTCTTCAGAAGCATGAGTGTACGCAAAATTCCTTTCAATCAACGACCATGAACCGTGGAGTAATGGAGTATTGGAGTACTGCAAAACCATCAGACCTGTATCTCTGCTCTTTCTTCACCATCACTCCAATACTCCATTACTCCAGCACTCCAGTTCTTCATCACTCCATCACTCCGGTCGTTCTACCTCAGCTTCAGCGTGCTGAAGGACAGGAGGGCCAGCACGATCGCAATGATCCAGAAACGAACCGTCACCTTGGATTCCGGCCACCCCTTAAGCTCGAAGTGGTGGTGGAGAGGCGCCATTCTGAAAATCCTCTTGCCTCCGGTCATCTTGAAGTAGGCGACCTGGAAAATGACCGAAAGGGTTTCCACCACAAAAATCCCCCCCACCAATACGAGCACAATTTCCTGTTTGGTCATGACCGCCACGGTTCCCAGCACCGCTCCGAGCGGCAAGGAGCCCACGTCGCCCATGAAGAGATCGGCCGGGTGCGCGTTGTACCACAGGAAACCGAGCCCTGCGCCCACCACGGCGCCGCACAGCACCGAGAGTTCCCCAGTGCCGGCCACGTACGGAATCCCAAGGTAATTGGCGATTCTCGCGTGTCCTGAGAGATAGGAAAAGACCAGATAGCTCGCAAAGGCGATAATGATGGGCCCCATGGCAAGACCGTCAAGACCGTCCGTGAGATTCACGGCGTTGGATGCGCCCACAATGACAAAGACGACCAGCAGAATATGGAAAACCCCCAGGTCCGGAGCGATGTTCTTGAAAAAGGGAAGATTCAGGTGGCTGTCAAAGCCGGGGGAAAGGTAAAGGCTGACCCCCACCAAAAGGGCCGCAAGAACCTGGAAGGCAAACTTCGCCTTTCCGCTCAGCCCCTTGCTGCTCTTGCGCACGGTCTTCAGGTAGTCGTCCGCAAACCCGATGGCCCCAAAAGAGCAAAGGACAAAAAGCACCAGCCACACATAGAGGTTGTTGAGATCTCCCCAAAGAAGCATGGTCACGATGACGACCGGGAGGATGAGGCAGCCTCCCATGGTGGGAGTGCCCGCCTTGCCCTTGTGGTTGGCGGGCCCGTCCTCCCGGATGTGCTGGCCCACCTGCATGGCTCTGAGTGTGCGGATCACCCAATCGCCGCAGGCAAAAAGGATGACGAGCGCGCAGAGTGTCGCCAGGATCGTCCTGAATGTGATGTAGCGAAAAACGTTCAGCCACGAAATCTCCGTATGGAAGAAGTAGATCAGTTTATAGAGCATGGATTCTCGTCCTCTCTCAGGTTCTCCCCTCTGCTCACGAGCTCTTTTTGATCCTCTCGGCTACCCGCTCGAGGCCCATCCTGCGGGAGGCCTTCAAAAACACCAGGTCTCCCGGTTTCATGATCTCCAGAATCTTTGATCCCATCTCTTTGTAATCCTTGGCGCGGATCGCTCTCCTCCGCGGGAAACCCTTGTCCACGGCTCCCCGAATCATCTTCGAGGCGTGCTCGCCCAGGGCCACAAACCAGTCGGCACCCGTATCTGCAACCATTTCCCCCGCTTCCACGTGGCCTGTTTCGGTCTCGTCTCCCAGCTCCAGCATTTCCCCTAGCCCCACGATGACCCTTCTGCCTTGCGGCGCAAGGGCTTTAATGGATTTCAGGGCCAGCCGGAGAGAAGAAGGGTTCGAGTTGTAAGTGTCATCGATGAGGATGCTCCCGTCCGGAAGAGGCACCACCTTGAACCGGCCTTTGATTCCTTCAAATCGACTCAGACCCTCTTGAATCTGATCCCTGGAAAGGTTCAACGAGAGAGCGATTGCAGCCGCTGCAAGGGCATCGCTCACATTATGAAACCCAGGCACTCTCAGCTTCACAGAGAAGGGCTTTCCTTTGTGGTGAATGTCAAAGGAGAATCCCTCCCGGCCCAAATTTCGGATTTTCTCGGCTCTCACCGTGTTCTCCAGACCCTGACCGAAAGTGATGGGCTTCTTGCGAAAGGCGGCTGCCGCCTGCATCAGGATCCGGTCATCCCCGTTCAGGATGGCCAAGGCACGGGGAGCCATCTTGTCCAGGAGTTCGACCTTGGCCTTCGCCACTCCCTCAATGCTCCCTACGCCCTCAATATGGGCATGTCCCACATTGGTGATGAGCCCGATGTCCGGGTCCGCGATCTCCGTGAGCCTGCCGATTTCACCGGGTCGATTCATGCCCATTTCAAGAACCGCGTAACGATGACTCTTGTCCAGAAGGAACAGGCTGAGGGGCAGTCCGATCAGGTTGTTGAAGTTCCCTTCGTTTTTCAACGTAAGCCCTTCAAGAGAAAGGATGGCGTAGAGCATCTCCTTGGTCGTTGTCTTTCCGCCGCTTCCGGTAATGGCCGCCACGCGGGCGTCGAACCGCCGCCTCCACCGCCCTGCCAGGTCGCCGAGGGCCTTCAGGGTGTCCGGCACGCGGATAATGCTCGCACGAGTGTGCGCAGGAAGGTCGATGGTCCAGTCTTGATTCACTACGACAGCGACTGCTCCTTTCTTGATGGCTTCCTGCACAAAGTCGTGACCGTCAAAGGTTTCCCCTCTGAGAGCAAAGAAGAGCTGGCCCTTTTCAACGGTTCGGGAATCCGTGCTGACTCCGGAAAAGGATACGTCCCGTGATCCTCTCAGGAGTTCTCCCTTGATGGGAGAAAGGATTTTCCCGGCGGTCATTTGAATCCGACTTTCCTGCATTCACACGCCCTCCGAAGCAGCCCTGGCCGCCTCTTCCTGATCACTGAACGGTCTTTTTTCAGAACCGATGATCTGATAGTCCTCGTGGCCCTTGCCTGCGATGAGCACGACATCCGCCTCGTCAGCCATGGCGACCGCCTTTCGAATGGCCTTTCTGCGATCCACTTCGAGAAAATATCCTCTCCCCGGATGAGTATTGCCTCCTCCTTTCTTGAGGCCCGAATCGAGCATGCCCTTTTCAATCTCCTTCACAATGGAAAGAGGGTCCTCGGATCGGGGATTGTCCGAGGTGATGAAAGCCACATCACTGTGCTCACCGGCAAGACGGCCCATGTCGTATCGCTTGCCTCGGTCCCGATCCCCTCCGCACCCGAACACCGTGATCAGCCGGCCTTTCACATGGGGCTTGAGGGAGGTCATGGCTTTGAGCAGGGCGTCCGGTTTGTGGGAATAATCCACCACAAGAGTCAACCCTCTGCGGTTTTCCACCCGTTCCAGTCTGCCCGGGATGGATTGAAGGGCTTCGACGCCGCGAGCGACTGCTTCCAAGGTCAGGTTCAAGGCGAGGCCTGCGCCCGCCGCGGCCAGGATATTGTAAACGTTAAAACCACCGATCAGGGGCGATCGCACCACCGCTTCGCCTGCAGGGGTTCTGAGGCGAAACTTCAGCCCCCTTGTGTTCATTTGAACGGCATCGGCGCTGATCTGACATTCCTTTCCGAGCCCATAGGTGAAGACTTTTGCTTGCGTCATGGCCACGAGATCCTTTCCCCTGGGATCATCAAGGTTGATGACCGCGGCCGGCACCTTTCCCGAGGGATCAGGCTTAAGCCCCTTGAAAAGGAGGCTCTTGGCTGCAAAGTATCCCTCCATGGTGTTATGGTAATCGAGGTGGTCCCTGGAGAGATTGGTAAACACGGCCACGTTGAACGGGCAATCCTGGGTTCTTCCCTGCTCAAGCGCATGGGAAGAGACCTCCATGACAATGTGAGAGACGCCGTGATCGACCATCTCGCGGCTCAAACGGATCAGGTCAAGGGATTCCGGAGTCGTCACCGGGGCAGGGATTTTCTTGTCCGAGTAACGGTAGTTCACCGTACCGAGCACGCCGGGTTTTCCGCCTGCGGCCTTGACGATGGACTCCAGAAGATAGGTCGTCGTCGTCTTGCCGGAGGTTCCTGTTATGCCGATGAGGGTGATGTCTTTGAAGGGGTTGGCATAGAAAGCCAGGGCGAGTTTGGAGAGAGCCTTTCTCGAATCGGGAACAAGGAGGGTGGCGGCTTTTCCTTCGCCACCAGTCAGCGTTTCGACCGCAACAGCCACCGCGCCTTTTTCGACCGCTTTATCGATGAACCTGTGGCCGTCCGAATGATGGCCGCGAATGGCCACAAAGAGGTCGCCGGGCTTGACCTGGCGAGAGTCATAAGCCAAGCCTTGAATCTCCAGAGCAGGATCGCCCTGGAGTTCGAAGTGCGACAGTCCTTCTAAGATTTGGCCCAGTTTCATAGTCTCAAGAATCCCAAAACGCCGGCCTGCGACCGGTTCATTGAACAATTAGCGCTGAGAACCTTCAAAACCGATTCTGCTTGCAGGTGGCTCAAAAACGCTCAGATACAAGACGCTCATACCAGTGACGAGTGACGAGTAACAAGTAACGAGATCAATATGCATAGACTTCTCACTTGTGACTCGTCACTTGTCACTTCTTTGAGCAACCTGCTAAGACGGAGGTCTGAAGCTGACCCTAACCTGTGTCACTTTGTTCAGAGGGGAACCCGGCTCAGGGTTTTGCGCGACCGCCAGCCCTGTCCCGTCCACCGAAACCTTCACGCCCAGCGACCTCCCGCCTCTCAGAACCTCACGCATGGTCTGGCCTCTGAAATCCGGAAGCAGACCCGGGCCTTCCTGAGACACCTCCACGTGAAGCGGTGAACCGTTGTTTCGCGAGTTACCCGGTTCCACTACTTCCTCCGCCCTCACCATTCTCACGTCCGGAAGGACCCGGAGGTGATTGAGGCTCCAGGCGCCGATCTCCCTGAACACCGGGGCAGCCACCAGGCCTCCGTACTTCTTGGCCTCCGGTTCGTCCAAGAGCACCAGAATGGCCAGCCGTGGATTCTCCACCGGGGCGAAACCCACAAAAAGCGTCACATAGTTTCTGGCGGAATAGCGTTTGGTCACCGGATCGACTTTTTGGGATGTCCCGGTTTTCCCGGCAACCCGGTATCCCTTGATCGCCGCTAGAGATCCTGTTCCGCCTTTCTCCTTGACCACCGATTCAAGGATTTGAGTCACCTTTTTTACCGTTTCAGACGACATCACTTTTCGCACCACCTGGGGATGGTTCTCTTTGACCACTCTTCCCTGCTGGTCCTTGACCGCCTTGACCACGTAAGGCCGCATGAGTTTACCCCCGTTGGCGATCGCGCCCATGGCCATCACCAGCTGGAGGGAATTCGCGGTCATGCCTTGCCCGAAAAAGGTGGTCGCTTTTTCAATTTCCTTAGCGTCCTTGACCGGTCTCAGGAATCCTTCCTGCTCCCCGGGAAGGTCGATCTCTGTTTTGTCCCCAAACCCGAACTTCTCGAGATACTCGTGAAACTTCTTGTAACCGATTCTCTGGCCTATTTTGACCGCACCGATGTTGCTTGAAAAGGTGATGATCTCGGACACGCTGAGCATTCCATGCCCTTTCCGGTCGTGGTCATGGATGGTGTTGGTGCCGACCTTGTATTCCCCGTTCTCGCAGAAGAACTTCGTCTCCGGTGAAACCAGAGAACTGTCGAGCGCTGCGGCAAGCAGGTACGCTTTGATCGTGGATCCCGGTTCGTAAATGTCCGTGACCGCCCGGTTCCTCCATTGATTCGGCTGGTGGGTCCAGAACACGTTGGGATTGAAAAGGGGGGCCACGGCCATGGCCAGGATCTCTCCCGTGTCCACCTCCACCACAATGGCGTGACCGTTTTTCGCCCTGGTTTCCTCCATGGTTTTCTTGAGCGCCTGCTCCGCCGCGTACTGGATGTCCTTGTCGATCGTGAGCACCAGGTCTCTGATTTCACTCTCCTCCGGTGCGGGCCGGTTCACGTAAAAAGGCCTGCCCAGCGCATCTCTCATCTGGATCAGGGTGTATTCCGGGCCTTTGAGCATCTTGTCGTATTTCTTTTCAAGCCCTTCCAGCCCTTGGTTGTCTTCGCCTGCGAACCCCAGGACATGGCCTGCGATCTCTTTGCCGGGATAGTATCTTCTCGTTTCCGCGGTGAAGCCCACTCCCTCGATGCCCAGCGCTTTCACCTGCCGGATTTTTTCAGGGGCCACCTTCCGATCGATCCACACAAAGGGACGCTGGCTCTTGAGAAGGCTCAGCAGGGCGTTCTCCTTCATGTCCAGAATCTTGGAGAGAAGCTTTGCCGCCTGCGCCTTGTTCTGGACGTGGTGAGGATGCACGTAGACGGACTCCACTTCAACGCTCACCGCCAGCTCGTGCCCTTCCCTGTCGTAGATGGTTCCCCGCTTGGGCGGCAGCTTGACAATGCCCCGGTAACCGGCCAACGCAATGCGCGCCAGTTTGTCCCTCTCGATGACCTGCAGCTGAGTCGCCCTGGCCAGAATCATGCTGAGCCCGGTCAGAAAGAAGACGGCCACGATAGTGATTCTGACCCGGACCCATTTCTTCTCGGTGACCTTCATGGCAGAACAACAATCTGTTCCGGCGCAACGGCCTTGAGCCCCAAGGCGCGGGCAGCCCCCTCCAGGTATTGAGGCGACTTCAAGGTGGCCAGCTCGAGCCTCAGTT
>JGI26437J51864_10000215_pt1 | contig 16672 bp, 17 predicted proteins | sample FrelakmetLWP11LW_FD_51864 | JGI IMG/M metagenome (IMG submission 51864)
TATTACAAATGGAACGCCACCTGGTTGGCAAGGAAAACTGGTCATGACTGATCTTCAAGCAATATTCATAACACTTCGAAAAGAGATGTCTGTATACCAGCCGCCTTTTCAATCAAAAACCGACAATGAGCGCTGGTACGACCTGTATTCGATCAAGGAAGTGGAAATCCAGGGACGAAAGCGCAAGGAGGTGTGGTTCGCTGGGATCATCATCCAAAAGGATTATGTGGGTTTTTATTACATGCCTGTTTATGCAGAACCTGAGAGAAAAACCTTGTTCAAACCCGAGTTATTGAAACTGCTCAAGGGGAAATCCTGTTTTTATATCAAGAAGTTGGACGATGAACTGCTCAAACAGATCAAGCAGGCANTGGCAGAAGGCTTTGAGATGTTTAAGCAGCGCGGCTGGGTATAAAAAAGTGTTGTGAAATTAAAAAGTCCCCGATAGGGGACTTGTTTTTTGAGCCAGATAAATGGCGAAAAACCTGATCCCCGAAGTCAATCTGGATTAATCTTTTTGAGGACAGTGGTCTTGCGCCGCTGCCGGCAGTTAGGGCAGCGAAGAAGCAACCAGCCGCCTTCCTTGTTAACTCCATGAGGGGCAATCAGGTCCGTCAGAAACGAGATTTCGTAAACATGACCGCAATTAGGGCAGCGGTAGGCAGTTTTCTGCTTGTGCCAATTAACTAGCATTAGCATCCCGGCGAGGACTATAAATCCCCAGAAATACCAGAATTTCGGCAGCAGAAGAAACGCGGTTATGCTGATAGCAGCCACATAAATACTTAGGAATATCACTGATTTCAGGACATCTTTCTTATCGGGGTTGGTAACCTGTTTCATCAATTTTTTAACCTTTGATAGAATTCAGATCTTTGAAAAAAGTGATCCGGTCATTAAGGGAACTGGAGTTGAGTATGCGTTCATAGAATGGATGAAAGGTCTCAGTACGCACGAAGAACCAGATATCATCGAAGGAAGATAACTTCTGCTCGAGCTGATGAATGATCACAAGTTCTTCTTCGGCGGTCACTGTCGCAGGCGGTTTCTCGTAATAGACGCGCTGGTCGCCTGGCAGCAAGACCCCATAATTATCTGAGAGAATTGCCCAGGTCACCCCGGCATGTTTACATGCCGTCATGAACTCCTGGATACCGGCTTCAGTGTATAAGATATCCGGTGGGGCCGGGAGCCCATTGACTTTTGCGTCCAGCGACTTCTCTTTAGAACAGTGAGTCAGGTAAATGCGCATCGGTTATGCGGATGCCTTCTTGCGGAACAGGATGGGGAAGAAGGGCAGGATGAGGAACATTAACCCGGCAAAAATGATGAAGACTATTGGGAAGCCGCTGCTCTTGGCAAGACCGCCGGCAACTCCCAACCCGATACCCTGACCGATATTGGTAACCGCCATGAGGATGGAGTACATAGAAGCGGCGATACTGGGCTCGGTATATTTCATAGCGAGGGCAAAGTAGACCGCCTGGGTGAGACCGTAGGCAAGCCCAAAGAAAACAGCCGCAGCCCACATGAGGGATTTGGTGGGCACAAAGGCGACAAAGAGAAGCGCCGGTACCACCAGGATGAGCGAGAGCAGCAGGGCTTTCTTGTTACCCGTTTTATCCATGACGACGCCGCCAAGGAACGCGCCTGCTACGCAGCCGATGCCCCAAACGGTGGTCACCAGGCCGGCGGTTGAGAGGTCAATCTTGAATAAATTGGTGAAGTGCGGATTCACATTCTGATTGGCGCCAACGATAACCAGGAAGACAATGAGCCCAACGGCAGCCGCGGCGATCACCTGCCTGTTCTTGAACGCTTTAAAGGCGGACCAGTTGAAGCGCATGTCTGGAGTTCGGGTAATCTCTTTTATAAAGAAAATGAGGGGGAGTGGAATAAGGGTAAGAATGGCGAGGAAGTAAAAAACCGACGACCATCCCATGTTTTGTGCGATGAATCCGGCTGCAGAAGCCGCCACGATGACGCCAATGGAGCGCCCGCCCACCATGAATCCCTGCAGGATACCGCGTTCGTGTTCGGGGGTGATATCCAATGCCAGCCCGTCGGTGCAGGTATCGTAGAAAGCCATCCCCAACTGCAGCAAGAAGGCGATTGCCACGTAGGTCCAGTATTGCTTTCCGGGGTTGATATTAGCCACCAGCAACAGGCAGATGAACTGGACTAAAAGTCCGATGACAATGTAGGGGCGGCGGTGACCTAATTTCAGCAAGTTAACCCGGTCACTGAGCATGCCGAAGAAGATCTTGATCACAAAGGGGATAAGGGCAATGGAAGCGAAAATGCCCACTTTTGCCATATCCAACCCGCTGTCGAGCATATAGAGGGCGTTGAGCGAGGCGAAGTAGCCGAGGATGGTGCCCTGGGTGAAGTAGAGCAAAGCGAACATGCCAAAGCGCAGGAATTTGTTTTGAGAAGTCATGGAAGAGTCCTTTGCATAACAGGATAGGATGGATTTATTATACAAGAAACCCTAATCCGCTAATCAAGGTACGAGGGTAAAATTTACCTGACATGGAGAGGTGTTTATGCTGACTGGAAAATACGTCGTAGTGACGGGGGCCAGTTCCGGCATCGGCTGGCAGGCAGCGCTGGATTTTGCCAGAGCCGGGGCAAGGGTCATCGGGGTCGGGCGCAGCTGGGAGCGCTGTGAGAATGCGAGGGAGCGAATTTTGCACGCATGCCCGCAGGCAAGAATTTCCTTCCTGGTGGCGGACCTCGCCTCACAGGTACAGGTGCGTCGGTTGGCAGGGGAAATCCTGGCAATCCTGGAAGAGGAACATGAAGGCAAGCTGGAGGTGCTGGTGAATAATGCCGGGCTTTCCAGCCAGAAGCGTATTTTGACAGATGATGGTATCGAACAGACATTCGCAGTAAACCACCTGGCGGTAGTGCTGCTGACTTATTTGCTGCTGCCTGCGGTGAAGAAGACANCTGGCAGCCGGGTGCTCACAGTCAGTTCCAATTCACACTATTCCACCTGGTTCGACCCGAAGAGCGCAATGAATCCTCCCATCTACTTCGGATTGTGGGCGTACAAGGTGTCCAAACTTTCCAACGTGCTGTTCACGCAGCGCTTCAACCGCATGATGGGAGGCTCTCCTCCCACATTTGCGGTGGATCCCGGGCTGGTGAACACGGATATTGGTTTGAAGGATCCCAGTGCGCTGGCACAATGGGTGTGGCGCGGACGCCAGAAAATTGGCGATTCACCAGAGAAACCCAGCAAGACTATCCTGCATCTGGCGCAAGTGGAAGGGCTTGATTGCATGAAGGATCCCTACTGGCGAGATTGTGTACCTAAGCCGGCCAGCCAGGCAGCTTGGAATGACGGATTGATCGAGCGAGTTTGGCGGGAGTCCTGCCGCTTGTGCGGGATACCACTAGAGTGGAAAAATCAAGAATTGGATGTGAAATGGAAATAAAAAATTTGAAAATCCGCCTTGCCAGCCTGAAAGATGCGGCGGGGATTGCCCGAGTACAGGTGGACAGCTACCTGAGCGCATATCGGGATTTACTTCCGGATGAATACCTGGCGAATTTTACCTACAAAGAACAGGAAAAAGACTGGCAGGGCTGGCAGAAGGAGCACCCGCAGGACATCCTGCTGGTGGCAGAAGAGAGCGTTGCGGTCATCGGGTACGCGCTGAGCCGGGATGTGGTGGAAGAGCCGGGATGGGGAGAGGTGGCGGCCTTGCATGTCTCCCCGCTGCTAAAACGGAAGGGGACAGGAAAGGCGTTATTCAAGGAATGCGCACGAAAACTGAGTGAGCACGGCTGCCGGTCTCTGCTGATCTGGACGCTTGAGGGCAACCCATCACGCGGATTCTATGAGCACCTGGGAGGTGAATTGGACGGCACGAAACACTGGATTATTGAAGAATTGGGGTTCAACAAGATTGAAGTGTGTTACCGGTGGAAAGATCTCAGCAGCCTTCTATGAACCGGGTCAGGATTTGCGTTTCACCTTAAGGATGGCGATCTTGGTAGGATGGTTGAAAGGTGCGGGGTCTGCCGGGAAGGCTCTGGAGGGGGCAGCCGGGTAGCCAGTTACATCTTCCGGTATGGGAATAATTTCCTCTAGCGACAAGAAACCTCCCTGGCATAACGCTTCCAGTTCGGCCATGAAGTTCTGCCCGCTGTAGAAAAGAGCGTTGTTGATGACAATGAGATAACCGCCATCCGCCACCATCGGACGCGCCTTGTTGATGAGGCGGGTGCTCTCACCAGCCTGGTTAACCCGACCGCGTTCCGTGGTGGAAAAGAAAGGCGGATCGAGGATGACCATGTCAAACAGGGCTTTTTCGCGTTTAAGGCTGCCGACAGCCACGAAAAAATCGACTGGCATTAGTTTCATTTTGGAAGCATCAAAATCATTAAGCGCGCGAGATTTATGCGCCAGGCCGAGGAAATTGCGGTTCATATCCACCTGGGCTACAAACGCGGCACCGCCGCCAAGAGCAGCAATACCCAGGCTGCCAGTGTAGGCAAAAGTATTGAGGATAGTCTTTGCACGCGCGTGAGCTGTTATCCACTGGCGCAAGTTGCGGGTATCCATGTAGAAACTGGCATCCTTGTTAAGCTGCAGGTCGAGGGCATAGTGGATGCCGTTCTCGGTGATTTGCGTATCGGGATGTTTGCCATCAATCATTATTCCCTTTGGTTTTTGTTCATCCATGGCATTGCGGTGTTTTTCGATCACGCAGGTGAGCCAGGGGAGGCGAGCCAGGTAAAATCTACGAACGTCACGCATATCGATAAGAGCCTGGGTTACATCCGTATGATGGCTGAAAAGAACCAGGGTGCTGCCGAAAAGGTCCACCACCAGGTCGGGGATTCCCTCCTGAAAGCCATTTAATAGGCGCACGGCCGTATTGTGCGCGGGGGTGAGCATGCCAACGCGCTTTGAAAGCGCCTTATCCAAAATATCAGAAATGGGTTTGTTTTCCAGTTGTTCAGTCATGAGTCCATTGTAACTGGAGTGAACGAAATAGGTATAATTCAGGCAGTAAATAGTTGAAGAGTGCATACCAGACCAAAATGGAAAACACTCAGCCTGAAGAGAGTTCGATTCCAGCCAGGAGAATAAATGAATCCAACACTTGAAATCCTAAGCAAGCGCCGGTCAATCCGTAAGTACGCTGATACCCCAATCACACGTGAGGAAAAGGATGCCATTTTGAATGCGGCGATGCGTTCTCCGACTGCTGGGAATATGATGCTGTACACGATCATCGAAGTGGAAGATCAGGAGTTGAAAGACAGGCTGGCGGTATCCTGCGACAACCAACCGTTCATTGCGAGCGCCCCCTATTTGCTTTTATTTGTGGCTGATTACCAACGCTGGATGGATCTCTTCCGTTACAGCGGCGCGGAAGACAAATGCGCAGAAAACGACCTTGAGCCGCGCCTGGCTGAGGAAGGAGACCTGCTGCTGGCGTGCTGTGATGCTCTCATTGCAGCTCAGACAGCTGTTATCGCCGCTGAATCCATGGGGATTGGGTCCTGCTACATTGGGGATATTCTTGAAAACTACGAGATTCATCGGAAAATGTTTGACCTGCCGAAATACACGCTGCCAATCACGCTCATCTGCTTTGGACATCCCGCCGTAATCAAGGAAGAGGTCCGGTTGACCAGGCGATTTGACCGGAGCTATATCGTCCATCAGAACCGGTATCAAAGAGTAGCGGATGCGGATTTTACGCAGATGTTTAAAAGCACTTCCGAACGACAATTTCCTGATCTTGCCCTCGATGAAGGCGCCAGGGAGTTTGCCCGGAACATGTACATCCGCAAGTTCGTATCTGATTTTTCCGTGGAGATGTCCCGTTCTGTGAAAAAGTGGATTGAGATCTGGACCGGGAAAGCGAACCCGGAGTAATTATTTCTAGAAATAATTTACGTCCTGACAGGTGAATGATGAGTGAAAATAATACCCCAGCGATTGAATATCCCATTCCGTTCCCACTTAAAGTGATCGGACTGGACGAACCGGATTTTGAGGAATTTGCAATTGCAATCGTGCGCCGGCACGTCCAGGAATTATTGGAAGAAAATATTACCAGCAAATTGAGCAACAGGAATAAATACCGGTCGGTGGCGTTTCAATTCATTGCTGAAAGCCGCGAGCAGGTGGACGCTCTTTACGCGGAGCTATCCTCCCATAAGCGCGTTTTGATGATCCTCTAGTTACTTTTTGATCTTGTATTCGTGACCGCCGAACTGGTTGCGCAGAGATGCCACCAGTTTGTCGGAGAATGGCGCAGCCTGGCGAGAGCGAAGGCGGCGCTGCAGGGCGGCAGTGATTACCGGAGTTGAAACATCCATGTCCAACGCTTCCATCACCATCCAGCGTCCTTCGCCGGTATCCTGCACGTAAGCTTCCACGTCTTCAAGGGTTGGTTCTTCAGCCAAAACTCGCTCGGTCAACTCCAGCAGCCAGGAGCGGATAACACTTCCGCGCTGCCACAACTGCGCCATCCGGTGGGCGTTGAACTGGAATTCCTTTTTGGATTGCAGGATCTCGAACCCCTCGCCAATGGCCTGCATCATGCCATATTCGATGCCATTATGGATCATCTTGGCAAAATGACCAGCCCCGGATTTACCCACGTACCCCCAGCCTTCAGCGGGAGAAGGTGCAAGTACTTCAAATAAAGGACGGACTGACTCGACGACTTCTTTTTCACCCCCAACCATCAGATTATAGCCTTCGGTTAATCCCCAAACACCACCGCTGGTACCCACATCCACCAAATGGATGCCTTTTTGGGATAGTTCAGCGGCACGTTTGATGCTGTCTTTGTAATAGGTATTACCGCCGTCGATGAGGATATCCCCACTTGTGAGGTGGGGGATAATCGATGCAAAAGCTTCGTCTGTTGACTTGCCTGAGGGTACCATCATCCAGATCAATTTTGGAGAAGGTAGAAGGTCAATCAACTCGGTGACAGACTCAGTTCCGATGACGCCTACTTTGGAGGCTTCAAGGACTGCGGAAGAAACGCGGGAATAGCCAACCACTTCATGCCCACCCTTGATCAGGCGTTGTGCCATGTTAGCGCCCATTTTACCCAGGCCGATCATACCGATTTTCATGATGTTCTCCTCCGTAATGGTTAATTAATTATAGCCTGAGATTAACCGGGCGACTTTTTTTCCCATCCCCAGCACAGGTGCAGCAAAAGCGTGTGATAATTGACATTGTTAATCAATAGGAGAAACCATGAACTTGCCATTATCAATTGTCATTTTTGGAGCTTCAGGAGATCTTTCTCACCGCAAATTAATCCCTGCTTTATACAACTTGTATCTCAAAAAGCGGTTACCCCAAAAGTTTAGTATCTTTGGTCTTGGTGGAAGAGAATGGACAGATGAGGATCTGCGTTCAACCGCGCGAACCAGCTTGAAGGAACTCTACCCGGACCTGGGAAATGAACAAGACTGGGAAAAATTCTCACAGGCCATCACTTACCGTTCCGGGGATTTCAGCGACCCGGCAGCCCACCAGCACTTGGCGGACGAACTGATGAAAGCGGAAAAAGGTGCTGCCGACCGCATGTATTACCTGGCCACGCCCCCTGAATTTTTTCTAGAAATAATTACGAACCTGGCAAATCAGAAGATGCTGGACGAGGTTGAAGGTTGGCGCAGGGTGGTCATTGAAAAACCCTTCGGGTCAGATGGCCCAAGTGCAAGAGATTTAAACGTAAACATTCACCGGGTGATGAGCGAAAACCAGGTTTACCGGATTGACCACTATTTGGGCAAAGAGACGGTTCAGAATATCCTGGTGGCACGCTTTGCCAATACGATCTTTGAACCTGTATGGAACCGGAACTATATTGAAAATATCCAGATCACAGTGGCTGAAACCGTGGGGGTGGAAAAACGCGGCAAATACTATGATAAAGCAGGGACTGTACGCGATATGTTCCAGAACCACCTGCTGCAACTACTTACCCTGGTGGCGATGGAACCGACAAGTTCTTACAAGCCGGATGCACTGCGGGACGAGAAGGTAAAGGTGATCAGCGCCATTCGGTCGATACGGTCAAAAGACGTGAATATGCATGCGGTACGCGGGCAGTATAAAGGCTATCGCAAAGAACCCAATGTGCTTCCTGACAGCCACACCGAAACCTATGCCGCCATCCGGTTTTTTATCGACAACTGGCGTTGGCAGGGTGTCCCATTCTATCTGAGATCGGGAAAGAAGTTAAAAGAAAAATCCAGCGAGATCAACATTGTTTTCAAAAGCCCGCCTCACATGATCTTCGCCAATGAGAAAAAATTAGAAGCACCCTCAAACATGCTTTCAATGTGCCTGCAGCCGGACGAGGGAATCCTTTTACGTTTTGAAGCCAAAGTACCCGATACTATCGCAGAAACCCGGTCAGTGGACATGGATTACCATTACGGCGATGAATTTGGACCCAAGGCAATCCCGGAAGCCTATGAGCGTTTGTTGCTGGACGTTGTCAACGGTGACGCTTCGTTGTTCACCCGCGCGGATCAAACCGAGATTTCGTGGGACATTTTCGATCCAATCCTTGATAGCTGGCAAGATCCCGCGGTCTCGCCGCTGCAGGAATATGAACCCGGCAGTTGGGGACCAGAGGTGGCGGATCAATTCATTGCATCAACAGGGCATAAATGGGTGCAGATATGTGGGGAACACTGCCGGGATGAAAATGAAAACGCTTCGCAAAATGATTAAATAAATCCGATTAACCAAGAACGATCCTGCCCATTTTGACAGATTTGATTGGCGAATGTTTCTTAATATACTCTTCAATGATTTCCGGCAGGACGATTGGAACTTCGTATTGCACTTCACTATCGGGGATGACAAGGTAACCAAGTATCTCCGAGATTTCCAGGTCGGTGGTAGCGACAGGATAGATTTCATCATCCCTTAAGGGTATGCCATCTATCAATACCCGCAGATCTTCCAGGTGAGCACGGTCAGCGACGACGCTCATACCGGCAATGCCGGGCATACCAACACGCACTCCCCGCAGCGGATGGGGTTGCCTGGAGATATTTTCCGGGTTGAGCGCGGCAATCAACCACTGCCTGATCTTGGCACCGGTGAGATTGACCAGGGCCGGGTTGCCGGCTGATCGGTTGGCGGCATAGAGCTGCCCCTGGGTGATCGTGCCCGCCTCAAGACCGCTAACCCAATGACCATTGACCATCATGGCTATCCGGGCACCTTTCACGTGCTCCAGGACCGCATCCGCCTGCAAGTTTCCTGCTGTGCATTCCTTGTTGTCAGAGACACTCAAAGGCTCGCGAATCTCTCCGATTTGTTGACGCATCATTTCGTCAATCAAGTGATTTTCGACACTGACAGCGGCGAGTACATCTGCATCTTCAGGGATTGCCTCGTCAATTGGGATCATGCTGGCAGTATGACCAATGACCTTTCCAGAATTGCTGTCAATTGTCAAATCAAGCCGGCCAAGCATTTGCCCATATTCGCCCGACTGGACTATCAGCGTATTGTTAACCACCATGGGGGGGTTGATGCGTTTGTGGTCATGCCCGCCGATAATGACATCAATACCGGCAACTTTTTCCGCCAGTTCAATATCATGCCTGGAGCTAATATGGGTGAGAGCCAGTATTGTCTTTGCGCCTTCATCCCGTGCTTTTTCCATTAGCTGTGGCATGAGATCGATTGGATCTTGTACCGGGTACCCAAAAAAGTTGGTGTAAAAATTATTCATGGGTGCAGTGAACCCCACGATAGCCACAGTCAGGTCATTGATTTTGAGTATAAAGCTGGGAGTAACTCCAGGGATCAAATCCCCTTCCCGGGTAAAGAGGTTGGCACATAGGAGAGGTTTACCAAAGTGCTTTGCCAGATTCTCCACAGCCTGTGGTCCGTACCGGATTGGAATGGCGTTGCCGAGTGCCACCTGGTCACAACCAGCCGCGCGTAGGAGAGCATTCATGGTTGAACCGCGCGTTAAGACACTTTCAAGCAGGGTGTTGTCCTCAGAATCACCGGCGTCAACGTAAAGGCAGTACCCGTCGTGTGCAGTAACCTCCTGCCTAACCTGGTGGACCAGCGTGGCAATACGGCTGAGCTGATGCACCCGCCCGTGAAGGTCATTGGTATGCAGGATGCTGAGATGTATGTCGCCGGACATCTAATTTTGAAGATTTATTTGATAATCCCGCAAAGATTGAGGAATTCCGAGCGTAAGGCGGGGTCATCGGCGTAAACGCCCCGGAAGACGGTTGTGCGTGTTGCGGGGGAGATTTCGCGCACACCACGCATTTCAACACACATGTGTTTGGCGCGCAGGAAAACCGCAACGCCGTGGGGCTTCATGATGGCTTCAAGGGTGTCGGCAATTTGGTAGCCAATGCGCTCCTGGACGGCAAAGCGCTTGGTGTAAATACGCACCAGGCGGGTTAACTTGGAGATGCCAAGGATGCTTTCATTGGCGACATAACCTACATACGCTTCGCCGTAGAAGGGGAAGACGTGGTGTTCGCACAGGGAGTGAAAGTGGATTGGACCTTCGATGACCTGGCTCAAGCGGCAATCAGGTTCGCCGCGGCACTCCTTGGGGAAAGCCTTAATGAGCTTGGGGTCGCCGTCGTAACCTGCAGTTGATTCAAGCATGGCTTCGATAAACCGGCGGGGTGTATCTTTGGTTGAGTCTGTATCAATATCCATCCCCAAGGCCGTAAAGATCTCAGCCATGTAACCCTCGAATTTTTTTGTATTCTCGGGTGTAATCTTGCGGACATTCAGCTGCAGCAACTCATCGATCGAAAAATCGTCCTCGTAGATTTCGCTCATTCATCCTCGCGATCATAATCATAAAATGAATTTCAACACTGAGTTTATTATAAAGGTGAAAACATCCAATTTAATGCAGGAAAAAATGTAAAATCATTATTATGAGTGAGAAAGAGCAACTCCTGAAAGAATTGACTTTTGCCTATATCCAATCCTCGGGTCCGGGCGGGCAAAATGTGAACAAAGTGGCAACTGCGGTTCAATTGCGGTTTGATATCAGAAATACCTCTATTCTGGATGAGGAAATCAAAGTTCGCCTGTTGAAAATTGCCGGTAAACGCGTAACCAGCGAAGGAATCCTGGTCATTGAGGCAAAACGCTACCGGTCACAGGAGAAGAACAAGGCAGATGCCATCGGGAGAATGTTGGCTTTGGTAGAAAAGGCTGAAACATCTCCGATAGTGAGGAAACCAACCAGGCCTAATACAGCGTCAAAAGTGAGGAGAGTTGAAGCGAAAAAGCGCCTTGGGGAGAAAAAACAAAACCGCAAAACCCCAGCAAATTGGGAGTGACAATCCATTTATAATTGAAGTATGTTCTACCAGACACAACATTAAGGCCGGGTGGAAAGCTCATGAGAGATATAAAAAAACCTGATCAGACCCTTCAAACAGATCAAAACGAAACGCCTGATCCGCAGGCACGGAGCGCTACGCCTATGGTGCTGATCCTGTGCAGCCTGGCAGCGTTAATCCTCAGCCAGGTGATAAGGGTGGGTATCGCCAGGGAGCTACGCCTGACACCGCTGCTGATCCTGCCTGTGGCGTTAATCCTGTTCTTTATTGGCATCCGCTCAATGGATAAGGGCAGTTTACCCCGGTGGATGGATAAAGTGCTGAACGCTTGTTCGTCCTGGCTGGGAATCCGGCCGGAACAATTCATCAGCCTGATGTATAGCGTGGTATTCAGCATTCTGACCTGCACCGCTGCCGGCTTTCTCTATCAAATGCGCAGTCCCGTAGCGGCAATTCTCTGCTGGTTGTTGAGCATAATGTTGGTGCTTCTTGGTGGCTGGAAAAAACCAGAAGTTGCTCTGAAAGTCTCAAAAAAAACCTGGATAAGCGCAGCGGTAATTTTTGTTATTTCACTAACAATTCGTGCCATCAATACCCCCACCATCCCAATTGTCCTTTCTGGCGATGAAGCTTCATCTGGATTATTTTCGCTCAAGTTTCTTTCAGGTGAGGTGAATAATCTCTTCATCACCGGTTGGTTTTCCTTCCCTTCGCTGCATAATTTTCTCCAATCTCTTTCCGTCAGGATCTTTGGGCAAACCACCGAGGCTTTGCGGTTGCTGGCAGCTTTTGGGGGCGCTCTAACGGTTTTGTTGGTTTACCTGGTTGGTAAGGAAATGTTCGGCAATATCGCAGGTTGGACAGCCGCAATTTTCCTCACCGGACTGCATTTTCATAATCATTTCAGCCGAATTGGCTTGAACAACATATGGGATGGGTTCTTTTTCATTTTTGTGTTGGGATGTGCATGGCTGGGCTGGAAGCACCATTCACGTATCGCCTGGCTACTCGCTGGGGTGGGAATAGGATTGGCGCAATATTTTTATGCTACCGGTCGGGCTCTCTTTGTCATCATTCCGGTTTGGGTGCTTCTCGTAGGATTATTTAACTGGAAGCGGTTTAAGCAGTCAGTTCCGGACCTTCTGACTTCGCTGTGGGTGGCAGTAATCGTGATGTTACCCCTGGCGTGGTTTTACTTGAATTATCCCAACGAATTTTTTGCGCCAATGAACCGTGTGTCCATTTTTGGGGACTGGTTGAATTTCAATGCGCAGGCGTTTGGAGGGTCAAAGGTCCTTGTAATCTTGAATCAATTAAAGCTGGGGATACTTGGATATTTTGAAGTGCCAACCCGAGCCTGGTACGAACCGGGGGTGCCAATTCTACGGGCGATACCGGGAGTCATCTTCCTGATCGGACTGGCTTTTACTTTCGTCCATCCGAAAGATGAACGTGGACAGTTATTGTGGGTGTGGCTGATCGCTAATGCCTTGGCGGTTGGTCTCAGCGAAAGCACCCCGGCGGCGCAGCGATATGTGGCCGCTACACCTGCCCTGGCATTAATGATCGGTTTTAGTCTTTTCCAATTTGTGCAGCTATTAAAAAATTGGCTGCCGAAATGGTCACGAATTTTTAGTATCGTTGTTATCGCGGCAAGTATACTTGTGGCGGTTGATGACCTCCGGTTTTACTATCTGCAATACACGCAAAATAGTGATTTTTCCGGTTTCAATGGTATGGTGGCACAAAAACTGGCTAATAAATTTAAAAATGAGCCTGCAGGTACACCATTGTTCTTTTGCGGCTACCCTGGTATGGGTTATGATTCCATTGCAAGCCTACCATTCCTGGCTTCGCAGATTAATTATATCAACCTGACTGATAACTGGATGCAATCTGACCTGTCGATCCCGGATACAAATGAGGCATTTTTTGTCTTCCTTCCGAACCATGACGCAGATCGTACTTATACGGAGAAGAAATTCCCCGGCGGTGTGTGGAGCGAAGAAAAATATAGAGAAGGTGAAACCCTATATTGGTTATACGAGTGGCAGGGGAAATGAAACTATCTCCAACTGGTATCGTATGTAAATGGAAATCAACACTGATTTAAGGTTGAAATCATCTGAAATATCATATAATACTTTAAGTTAACCAACCATTCAAAGGGAAAAAAGGAGATAAAAAATGTGGTATTACACGCTCAATAATCAACAGGTTGGACCCGTCGACGAAAAAGAGATCAAGAAATTGGTCGATAGCGGCGTGATCAACCAGGCAACCATGTTGTGGACCAATGGCATGGCCGGCTGGGCCCCGATCAGCCAGACCCCGTTAGCCTCATTAATGGGAGGAGTTGTTCCCCCGCCGATGGGCGCATATGTTGCCCCGTATGTGGCAGAGGATCCTGAAGTTGTGAAGATGAAGAAGCTTTTCATGTGGTTCTGGATCAGCCTTATAGGAATTCTTCTGTTTGGACTTGGTCTTATCGCTGCGTTTATCTTCTTCTTCATCATCATTTACAAGTCCTGGAAGCTCGTGCAACACGAGGGTGTACGCGGTGATGCTGACAAGATGGTTGCCTATGGTTTCATCCCCGGATGGAACTTCTACTGGTATTTCCCTGAATTCATGGGTCTGGCAAAGGAATTGAATGCCGCCATGGATAATGCAAATGTAACAGCTGAACGCATCAACCTTGATTTCGTAAAATGGATGCTCATACTCCTCTATGGCTCCGGAGTGACCTTTGGCTTATCCACAGTGGCTTTCTTTGTCATGTGGATCATGTACACTAACAAGGTCAAGAACGCTTACAACGCCCTTGTTGTCGTGAAGAAATAAGACCGTTTAATGCAATTTATAAAGCAGGGGCGGTTCATGAAACCGCCCCTGCACATTTTAAGGGGGAAATTAACTAAAAACCTATCAAGGTGGCTCTTGCCGCCAGTTCAAANAACCAGCCGGGGACAAAACTGAATACAAGCAGCGCCAATCCGGCAAAGATAGCCACGGCGGAAGTCCANAAATTCCAATGGAAGTTGGTTTCACCTTCGGTAAAGTACATCTTCACCACAACACGCAGGTAATAGAAGGCGGATATAAGCGAGGTAAGCAAGCCAATGATAGCGAGCCCAATAAAGCCGCCTTCGATAGTGGTGCGGAAGAGGTAAAACTTGCCCCAAAATCCGAGGGTGAGCGGGATGCCGGTAAATGACAGCATGAAAACCGTCATCAGCGCCGCGCTGATGGGTGATTTCTTCCCCAACCCGGCAAGGTCATCCAGGGTGTTGCCGCTGTATTTGTCACCTTCGAGTCCGATCAGCACTGCCCAGGCACCCAGGGAAGCCAGGCCGTAAGCCAGCAGGTAAAATAATGCTGCAGCGATTGAATTCTGGCGGGTGACGGCATCACCAAATGGGACGAACGCCATCAGCAGGTAGCCGGCGTGCGCAATGCTGGAGTATGCAAGCATGCGCTTGAGGTTGGTCTGGGATATTGCCACCACGTTTCCAACGATCATTGTGAGGGCAGCAATGACCCAAAAGACAGGTGTTAGCGCAGGGGCGAGTTGTGGGAAGATGAGCGAGAACACCCGCAACAGGGCTGAAAAACCGGCCGCTTTAACGCCAACGGACATGAACGCGGATACAGGAGAGGGAGAACCCTGGTAGACATCCGGCGTCCAGGATTGGAAGGGCACAGCGGCAACTTTGAATCCCAGAGCGATCAGAACCAGCACAGAGCCGATGATCATCAAGGTGGGGTCGTAAAGACCAGCGCCAACGAACTTGAAAATATCCAGGAGGTTGGTTGTGGTGGTAGCGCCGTAAATCATGGCAATACCAAAGAGCAGGAACCCGGAGGAAAAAGTGCCAAGCAGAAAGTACTTGAGACCTGCCTCNTCGGATTCAAGGCGCGGGTAAGCCAAACTGGCCATGATATACAGGGGGATAGAGAGTAATTCAAGCGACAGGAAGATCATGATCAGATCGCCGGCGCTCGACATTAACATCATGCCGCTGATACTGAAGAGGATCAAAATGAAATATTCACCGCGGTGGATATCGTGGCGCTTGAGGTAATCATAAGCCAGGCCAATAGCCAGGATACCGGTTATGGCAAACAATGGCTGCAGGAAATTGCTGAAGCCATCCACCAGGATGAAACCACTAAACCCGGAGAAATTCTCTCCAGCCTGAAAAACGGATGCAGCCAGTGACAGCAGTAATCCGACCACCGCCAGAACAGGCGTCCAACCCGGTTTGTACTTTGACAGCCAAAGATCAGCCATTAAGAGAAAGAGCGCCCAAACCAGGAGAACGATCACCGGGAGAATTGAGAAAAGGTCAATAATTGTCATCGATTTACCTCTCTCTTAATGCACAAGGCTGGCTGCGTTTTGGACCAGAACGGCAAGTTTTTCAACTGCAGGCGCCATGAGCATGAAGAAGGGTTTGGGATAGATACCGATCCAGAACGCCAGAAGCAGAATGGGAGCAAGCACAAGAATCTCGCGAACTGACACATCCTTGAGCTTCAGATTCTCATCGTGGGTTACCGGACCGAGGAACAACTTCTGGAACATATGAAAGAGGTAAACGGCCGCCAGGATCACCCCAAAGGTAGCCACCCCGGCAAACCAAGGTGAACCAAGCACGGTGGATTTAAAGGTGCCCAGCAATATGGTAAATTCCCCTACAAAGCCGTTGAGACCGGGCAGACCAACCGAGGAAAGCACGGTGATCAATGCCAGGGTGCCCATCACTGGCATCACCTTCCACAAACCGCCGAAGTTTTCCAACACGCGGGTGTGGCGTCGTTCGTAGAGAAGACCTACGACCAAAAACAAAGCGCCGGTTGACAGACCGTGGTTGACCATTTGCAGGATAGCACCTTGAATTCCCTGCAGATTGAGGGCGAAGATACCGAGGACAACGAATCCGAGATGGCTAATGGAGGAATAGGCTACCAGGCGTTTAACATCTTTCTGGCGGTAAGCCACAGCCGCACCGTAGATGATTCCGATGACCGCCACCCCTGCCATCCACGGAGCGAGTTGCATGGAAGCATTAGGGAAAAGCGGCAGGTTGAAGCGCAGGAAGCCGTAGGTGCCCATTTTGAGGAGCACGCCGGCCAGGATGACAGATCCAGCCGTGGGGGCCTCTGTGTGGGCATCCGGCAACCAGGAGTGCAGTGGGAACATGGGCACCTTGATTGCGAAAGCCAGACCGAATGCGCCAAAGAGCCACAACTGCGCGGTCGCAGGGATAAGCCCGGCACTTGAAAGCAGAGAGAGATCAAACGAGCCGTA
>JGI26437J51864_10000221_pt1 | contig 16520 bp, 15 predicted proteins | sample FrelakmetLWP11LW_FD_51864 | JGI IMG/M metagenome (IMG submission 51864)
TACACGATAAAATTGCAGCACAAAGGTCCTCAACATCCAAAAGTTGATATCGATTATTTCCAGATCCGATCATAGGAAAATTTTTTGCCTGGCTGGCCCATTCATAAAAAATTGCAAAGACTCCAAGGCGCTCTGGACCAACAAATGATTTTGGCCTAAATATTGGCACGCAAAGGCCTTTTTGTCTAAATTCGTTACAGATTTGTTCTGCTTCAACTTTGGCATTTCCATAAGGACCAACCCCATGAACGGGATCGGTCTCAAATAAGGGGTGATGGTCTGGAACACCATATACGGCAGTGGACGAGATATGGATGAAACGTTTAGCTCCATAAGCCATTGCCTGTTCCAATACGTTTCGCGTACCAACAATGTCAGTTGAGTAAATATCTTCAGGGGTGTAAAGTGGAAGGGCAGCAGCAGTGTGAATAATGATATCTGCACCACTCATTGATTTTTGAAGATCATCTTTATTCCGGATATCACCTTGTAAAAAATCTATTTTGTCCCGTTCCGGGTAATCAAAATTGACCAAATCGATGCCTGCAATATCCGTATAGTTGTTCGCCAGCAGATGCCTGACAAGGTTAATACTTAAAAACCCACTTATTCCGGTTATGTAAATCCGCATTAAAACTCCTCCAAGGGCTGAAGATTTTCAGTAGTATAGCATTTAAAAACAAAAATCCTTTTCAACAGAAAAGCATTTTTCATGTTGCCAAATTTAATTATTTCCGGTAAACCAATTTTCGTTATTACGAGCCCAGGGATAAAGTTCTTTTTCGTCAAACCATAAGAGAATTTCTATTTTGGCAGTTTCAACTGAATCAGAAGCGTGGGTGAGATTTCGACTGGTAAGGATCGCTAAATCATGTCGAATTGATCCTGGAGCTGCTTCGATTGGATTTGTTGCTCCCATAGTTTGGCGAATTGCAGAAATCGCAACAGGTCCTTCCCAAACCATTGCTAAAACAGGAGAACTGGTAATGTATTTGATCAAACCTTCATAAAAGGGTTTTCCTATATGAGTTTTATAATGTTCGCGGGCAAGTTCACTTGTAACAAGGATGAACTTACATGCAATCATCTGCAAACCGCGCGACTCTAAACGCTTAATAATTTCTCCGCACAGACCCCTTTGAACGCCATCAGGTTTGATAAGTACAAGTGATCTTTCCACAAACTCTCCTATTTACCCAATAATATTTTTTCTGCTTGTGTATACATTTCCATTGCTTCATCGAAGTGATCAAAGCCTGCCAGAGTATCACCTGAGAATTGGAAGAAATCAAAATCGCTAATTCTTTCATTCTTATAAGACGAGATTGTCTCAAGGATTCTATTAGCATCAAAACCAGCAGATTTTAGTTCAGCGATTAAAGAAGTTGCTTCAGTGTAACTTGAAGATGAAAGCAAGGATTGGAGTTTCTCGAGAAGAGATGGATAAACGTCAGCTTCTTGCAAGTCTACTTCTTTAACTACATCCATAATTGAGGGTTCAACTTCAATTTCTTCTTCTATTCCGAGTAACTTGGGAACTTCAGGTTTAGGTTCCTCTGCTGAAGGCGAGGGCTCGACTTCGTCAGGTTTTATTGTGGATCCTTGGGTTATTTCCGGTGAATTTCCTGAAATTTCTTCAAGCCGATTCAATGATTCCTCAAGAATTTCGGGAGTAGATGAAGTATCTGCGGTGATTTTATTTTCGAATTCGTCAGCGGATGTAACTTCTGATTGATCTGGATTTATTCCACGTAACCATTCCAGAAGTTCGTCACTTGCATCTTGAGAAATTGCTCCTTCCGTGGTTTCGATGGCAGCTTCAGGACTGCTTGTTGAAGAAATGTCGCTAACGGGTAAGTCTAACGATTCATCCGTTACATTAGGAAGCGAATCTATCGGAACCTGTATTTCAGGTGTTATTTCGTCCGGCTCTGATAGCACCGACTTAACCCAATCGGGCAATGTACTTTCTGAATTATCTGTAGAAAGTTGCGTGGTCACAATCTCTTCTTCGAGGAATGTTGATGGGGTTGGCTCTATCTTTTGGCCTTCGGAGGATGAGTTTTCAAACAAATTCAAAAAATCCTCGTCATTTGCATCGGGTTCTATAGAAATTATATTATCTTGAGTTGATTCAAATACTACATTAGCTGGGATTTTAGCCTCAAATGAAAATGGGGAATTCTCTGCACTCAATGAACTAAGATCTATAAAGTCAGAGGGGGTTTCCTGTTTTTGTTCAATTTTAGTGTCAAGTGATTCATTTTGGACAATCTGCGAATCAAGGTTTTTTAACCAATCTGGTACTTCATCTTCAGCATTAGTTTCAGCTGGGATATTGTCTTGCCCAAAAGATTTTAACCAATCAGGTAACACTTTTTCACTTTCAGGTTCTAAAGATGATTTGTTTGCTTCATCAAAAAACTGAGACATCCAATCTGAAGAATCGTCATTTGAAGGGGTGGGGTGGGGATTATCGGCAGTCATTTCTACCTCGCTAATAAAAGAAAGAGTATCTACTGGAATTATGTCAATATTTGAAACAGTATCTTCGTTATGTTCAGCTTCATTAATTATACTCAGAGGATCTTGAATTACAGCGGAAGAATTACTTTCGCCTTCAGTGAAACCAACCGTGGGCTTGTAATTTTTTAGCCATTCAGGAAGTTCACTTTTATCAGCCGGACTGTCTGAATATGTATCAGAGGAACTATCAAAGAATTCAGAAGATTCGGTTTGGGGATTCTCCGATTTTTCCCATCCTGCGTTTGACAAAAAATCCGGAATCAAATCTGGAGGATTATTCTGTAAAATAGATTTTTCCTTATTTTTCTCATCATTCTCCGAAGATTTAGAGATTAGGGGAGAGGGGTTTGTTTCGATTTCTGGAGGAAACCAGTACTCCTGAGGGGAAGAAGAAAAGGCAGAGGTATATTCTAATTTTTCAATTTCGACTTTCGAATTGGGAATATCCTCAACTTTTGAAGGAGTTGAGGTGACATATTTATAATAGGGGTCAAGGGATATTAACCTTTCTTGAACCTGAGTGGCTTGTTCGGTTAATCCATTTTCAAGATAAATCTGGTGAAGAATTTGGTTTGCCTCCAAACAGAATGGTAAAAGTTCCAAAATTTGGTTGCAAACTTCAACTGCTTGGACTTTGGCATTTGATTGAGCATAGACCTTTGCGAGTAAAACCTTGATATCGATTCGTTCAGGTGAAGTTTCAAGTGTGGCTTTAATTTCATTTAGAGCTTGCTGGAAAAGATCCCCTTTGATATACATTCTTATTAAAGCGCCTTTGGACAAATTTATTTTTTGGGGTTTTATTCCATCGCGCTTGTTGATCAACCTTTTTAACTCTTCCTGAACAATTACATTTGAGGGTTGAGAGTCAAATGCCATTTCCATATGAAATATTGCACCTTCAAGGTCGCGATCTTCTTCTTTGATTGAACTAATTCCGACATGGGCAACAAAATCGTCAGGAACATAGGACAAAAGTCTTTCAAGGGAAATTGCTGCTTCACGAAATTTCTTTTCCTCAAGGTAAGCCTGACCGAGGAATCGGATTGCATCGATCGAATTAGGATAAGATTTGAGAATATGCGAGGAATGAGAAATTACCTGATCCAGCATATTTTGCTCAATAAAACTTTCAATTTCTTTTAAATAATCACGATAAGATACCACAGGATTCCCTTTGTAGCGATAGTATGCACCAAAAAGGAAGATTATGCAAGCAAACTAACAAAAAAGCAACGTAGAATTACGTTGCTTTAAAAAAATTATTCGCCAAGATAATCTCTTAATTTTCGCCGGATTGTTGGATGACGTAGACGACTGAGTGCCTGGGCTTCAATTTGACGCACTCTTTCTCTTGTAACTCCCATCTTACGTCCTACTTCTTCAAGAGTGTAAGCCTGACCGTCAAGAAGACCATACCGTAATTGTAGAATACGGACTTCACGAGGTGGTAAACCATTTAATACTTCTTCAAGATGTTCACGTAAAAGATTATAAGTTGCCGATTCATCAGGTGGCAACGCCTCTTCATCTTCGATGAAATCTCCCAAAACGGAATCTTCTTCATCATCAGTAGGGGTTTCAAGTGACAATGGTCTTCGGGCTACTTGGATCATATTTTCAACTTTTTTGGGCGGTACGTCGAGAGAAATGGCCAATTCCTCAACGGTTGGTTCGCGGCCAAGTCTTTGGGTCAATTGATGTTGAATCCGCAAAAGTTTGTTAATTTGATCACCCATATGTACTGGAACTCGAATCGTACGTCCCTGGTCTGCAATTGCGCGAGTTACTGCCTGACGAATCCACCAAGTGGCATAAGTACTGAACTTATGACCACGGCGATAATCAAACTTTTTCGTTGCGCGAATTAATCCGATATTCCCTTCCTGGATCAAATCAAGAAATGGAACTCCACGTCCCATGTATTTTTTTGCAACACTGATGACTAATCGAGAGTTAGCGGTTATTAGGTGTTCACGGGCTGCCCAACCATCTTCAATTAACTTCCGTAACTGTAATCTCCGATGACCATTGACGTTGCCGCGCGCGAGCTCCTCGCGAGCCATTCTCCCGCGTTCAATACGTTGTGCTAATTCCACTTCTTCTTCAGCGTTGAGTAACGGGACTCTGCTAACTTCCTTAAGATATAACCCGATCGTATCGTCGGTATCAATATTCTCAAGGTCATCAGTTAACAAAACGCGCGGTTCTTCGGCTTCTTCAGTAACAGTTAAGTCATCATCGCTTGGTTCTTCGTGGATGGCTTCATCTTCAACATATGGGATACCAGCACTCATTAATGCTGCAAATGTTTCCTCTAGTTGCTCAACATCAGTTTCTGCTTCCGGAAAAAAATGAAGAATGTCGTCAATGGTTACATATTTTTTCTGCCGGCCAACCTCAATCAACCTGGCGATCGCAGGGTATTCTTCGTCATCGTCTTCTACTAAATTAATTATTGGATTGTCCATTAATTGTCCCGTTATTCCTAGTATTAAGCAGGATTATTTCTTTCAACTTAATATGCTACTTCATCAGAATACACAATAAGTGTAAAAATTTCAATAGAATTTAAAAACTCACAAAGGCACAAAAAAAACGGAAGCTAACTTCCGCTAAATGATGGGCATCCCAAAACTCGCCAGATAATAATATACATCAAATTATCATGAAAAGTCAACTAGCAATAAATTTTCTAATATAATATTAATAAATCGCCGAGGTCTTGGCGATGAGTTTGTTTTACTGATAGGTCTAAAAAAGAATAAAAATAATTAGGAGGTAAAAAGATGGATATTTTAGGAATGGCTTCAAGGCATGGTTTGAATTCGTTTGAACAAATTGCCATACTGGGCGTTTTAGTTGTTGCTTTCATTAGCCTTATTTACGCCTGGCTTCTTCGGAACACTGTCCTTAAAAAAGACAAAGGTACAGAAAAAATGCAAGAGGTATGGGAAGCGATCAAAGTTGGAGCCGACAGTTATTTAAAAAAACAACTTAGGACCATTTTTCCTGCAGTTGGGATTTTGTTTGTTGCCTTGTTCTTATCAGTATATGTGGTTCCGCCAACCGCAGAGGCGCTTAAAGAATTTCCCAAAAACACGACACTAATTATTTCTTTTGGGCGTGCAATTGCTTTTGTTTTGGGTGCGTCATTTTCTTTAATTGTTGGGCAGCTTGGCATGAGAATGGCAATCCAGGCCAGTGTAAGGTCGGCTTCTGCAGCCAGGCGCGACTTTAATGAGTCATTATCCATTGCCTATTATGCCGGCACAATTACTGGCATGCTTACCGACGGACTTGGGCTCCTCGGCGGTACAGTGATTTTTATGATATTTGGTAAAGCGGCACCAGATGCATTACTTGGTTTTGGCTTTGGTGGTACTTTGTTAGCTTTGTTCATGCGCGTTGGCGGTGGTATTTATACAAAAGCCGCTGATGTTGGCGCAGATTTGGTTGGCAAAGTTGAAAAGGACATCCCTGAAGATGATCCACGTAATGCAGCAGTAATTGCGGATCTCGTTGGTGACAACGTTGGAGATTGCGCAGGCATGGCAGCTGATATTTTCGAAAGTTACGAAGTAACAATCGTCTCAGCGTTAATCCTGGGACTGGCATTAATGAATGCCGACCCAACCTCAGGTCTGAAGTGGATCGTTTATCCACTAATTATTCGTGGAATTGGCGTTATCAGTTCAATCCTCGGTACGTTCACGGTCCCCATTTGGGAGAAGTTCCCAATTAAATTCCTGCGAGCGCATGACGCAGAAGAATCAATGTTCCGGTCGTATGAAGTTTCGAGCATTAACACGGTAATCTGGTCCTTTGTTGTTGCCTTTATCTATGCAAATGATTGGAAACTGGCCATGTTAACGTCAATTGGGGTTGGCCTGGCGGTCGCATTTAACCCATTGACTTCGCACTTTACCTCCACAAAGTCAAAAGCTGTAAAAGAAGTCCTGGAGTCAACCAAGACAGGTCCTGCCACGACTATCCTTTCAGGACTTTCTCTTGGAATGGAATCAAGTGTTTGGGCTTTAGGCGTGATTGCTGTCAGTTTTATGTGCGCCTTATTACTTTATCAGGGTGAATCTTCCTTGATGGTCTTATACGGTGTGGCCATGGTTGGTATCGGTATGCTTAGCCACACAGGAAACAATGTAGCCATGGATTCCTTTGGTCCAATTTCGGATAATGCAAATGGAATAGGTGAAATGGCTTGGCATGATCAAACGGATGAAATTACAAAAAAAGCACGCCAGACAATGGCAGACCTCGATGCAGTCGGCAATACAACGAAAGCAATTACAAAAGGTGTAGCTATTGCGTCTGCGGTTATTGCTGCGGTTAGCCTCTTTTCATCTTATATAACTGATGTTAAAAATGTTCAAGAAGGGCTGATAAAATTAGGGTATGACATTCAAGTTTTAGATTCAATCAGGGTGTCAGACACGAGAGTGTTCATCGGTTTCCTTTTAGGAGGAGCCTTACCCTGGTTGTTTAGTTCACTTTCGATTCGTGCGGTCAGCCGTGCAGCTGAAAAAATTGTTGTTGAGGTGCGACGTCAATTTAGAATACCAGGCATTATGGAAGGTACCAAAAAACCAGATTATGCCCAGGTTGTAGGAATTTCAACTGCATCCGCCCAAAAAGAATTGATCCCTTTGGCGACAATTTCCATACTCATGCCTCTTGTTGTAGGTCTTGTTTTGCAGGTTGAAGCACTTGGAGGATTCCTCGCTGGTGTGATCTTGAGTGGTCAGTTGCTTGCTGTTTTCATGGCAAACGCAGGTGGTGCCTGGGATAATGCTAAAAAAATGGTTGAGGATCAACCACGAGATTTGGAAGCGAATACAGGAAAAGGGTCAGAGCGACACAAGGCAGCTGTTGTAGGTGATACAGTTGGCGATCCCTTGAAAGATACCGCTGGGCCAGCCCTGAATCCAATGATTAAAGTAGTAAACCTGGTTAGCTTGCTTGCAGCACCTGTAATTGTGAAATACCAGGATTTAGGTGTAATTGGCTGGATTGTTGTTGCTCTTTTATGTGCCGCAATAATATGGGCGTTAATGGTTAGTAAGAAACCAATGAAAGCTTAGCGTTTAATCAAAAAACTGGGCGAAAGCCCAGTTTTTTATTTAATCAAAGATCTGATGGACAAGAAATCAGATGGATAAGGCGCGTTTATTTTTATCGGTTCGTTGGTAAAGGGATGAATGAACTCGACAGATGAAGAGTGTAGCGCAAGCCGATTGATTAATTCGGGAGAAATATTAATCGACACTTTAGAAGAATATAAAGAATCGCCAACGATTGGATGACCAATGTAGGAGAGATGTGCTCGGATTTGATGCGTATAACCGGTATGAGGCATTGCTTTAACTTCTGAAATAATCCGATTGGAATGTAAAAGTTCTATTGAGGTTGAGGCTGCTTTTCCTTTTACCAAATCTATCCTGGTCCTATGTTTTCGGTCACCATTAATTATTAATGGAAGATTAATAATTCTTTGAGTTTCAATCAGCTCTCCATACACGATAGCGTGATATGTTTTATTAATTTTTCTTTGCTCAAACAGGACCGAGATAACCCGATGGCTTTCTTCAGATCTTGANAGAATTAACACACCACTGGTTTCCTTATCGAGCCGATGGACAACCCAACATTTCCCATACTCAGGTTCAATTAATGTCCGAACATGAGGTAAGGATAAATCGTAACCATCCTGAATCGAAAGTAGACCAGAGGGCTTATTAATAACGATTAACCACTGATCTAAATAAAGAATATCCACTCGAATTGTTTACTGTGTGAAAAATGAAACTGCAACTACACCGGGACCAGCATGTACAACTATTGCTGGTGGAAGATTGGTTATTGAGATTTCTGAAGTTCCAGAAAAATCCTTAAAATCTTCTTTAAATGCAAGTGCATCTTCCATAGCATCTGACTGAAAGATTGACAAATTATTTTCAACTGAATTAGGACAGCCCTGTTTCACTAATTCAGAAATTCGTGCCATAGCGCGTTTTTTGGTTCTTTGACTTTCGAAAGGATTTACCTGACCATCTTTGAAAAGCAAAATTGGTTTAATTTGAAGTACGCTACCCATAAGGGCTTTTGCCATTCCGATACGGCCACCTTTTTGAAGATATTCGAGTGTATCAACATAGAAATAAATCACGAGCGTTTTACATTTATTTGATATCCAGTTAGTGATTTCATCAAGGGAAGCCCCAGTTTTGATTTTTTCTAGTGTCTGGCGAATAACGTACGCAAATGCAGGTCCAATTATTTCAGTGTCAATGATAATTATTCGATCTGATGGGAAATCTTTAGCAGCAACAGTGGCACTTCGGAAAGTTCCACTCACTTTTGCAGATGGGGTTAGAACCAAAACGATATCACCGTTTGCAATTATTTCCTCGTAGATTGGAGAATACAATGCTGGTGAGGGGGCTGCAGTATGAGGGAGGCTGGAACTCTCTTTAAGTTTTTTCAAAAATTCTTCCGAGGAGATCTCTGTGTCATCACGATATTCTTTCTCGCCAAAGATAATAATCTGGGGTAATAGGTAAATACCCATTTCTTTTGCATCTTTTACTGTCAAGGTGGAGGTAGTATCGGCAATTACTCGAATCATTGTCTATTCTCCTTCGAAATAATCAGACTGGTTTTCCACAATTAATGCAAATATTTTCTTGTTTATATACAACATAACCACAATTTCGGCAGGTTCGAGGTTGAATGTCTCCTAAGGGTGCACCACACGCTATACATAATGATTCACCTGGTGGATTTGGAGTTGTGCAATAATCACATATATAGCGGTTTAACCTTTCAGATAATTCAAAACCTGATCCAAGAGATCGGGCAGTTGTATCCAAAACATGCCATACATTTTCTGAAAGCTGAACGTATTCAATATCCTGGGCGATATCGTCAAGCCTATTTAGTAAATTCCACGGATTGCTTAATGCAGCTACCGTCGATACTCCCAAACTAGCAGCGATTCCCAACCAGGCTTGCTTACCAACTTCAACAGAGACGCCATCCTCAACATTTTGAAGATGCACTGCCAAAGCAGTAGTCCCTCCGGAAGTTGAGTAAGGAGAGGAGACAATTTGGACAACCATGTTATTGTCAGAGCCATACCGTGATACGCGCAAATTTCCACGGCTAAAATAGGCGATTAATGCCTCACATAAATCTGAACTGCTAAATTTCCCATGATAAATTCGTTGTGGCATATATGAATTATAATCATGTTTGAAAAAATATTGAGGTTACAAATGTCTTTAAGAAAATCTTTAATTATGATTACAGGTACGATCCTGGTTCTTGCGTTTATTATTATGAATTCAAATAAGGATATTCGAAATGTAAATGCACAGCAACCTACTGGATCAATACCAACTGTAACCGGAACTCCCAAAGGACCGATGGCATCATTAAAGCCAGGAATTACTGAAAATTTTGTAAATGTACGTTCAGGTCCCAGTAGTGTGCAGTTTGATATTATAGGAATTATTTATATAGGAGAGTCAGTTCCAGTTAAAGGTAAATCAATTGGAGGCGATTGGTTGTTAATAGAATATCCTGGAGTCGTAAATGGTGAAGGGTGGATATGGGCATTATATATGGACATAACACCCGGTGAAATTCCTGTTGTGGAGATGCCACCAACCCCGCAACCCAAAGTGACTTTTACCATTGACCCTACGATGGCCTCACAATTTATGACAACTTCCATCGCTACCCGGTTGCCGACCTTTACACCACCTCCGGCACTGGTTATTCCTACTTATGAACAAGATAACCCACAGAAATTTGCAGGAGTACCAATCGGTTTCATAATCATTATTCTCTTGGGATTGGGAATAATTACCAGTCTATTTACATACTTTCAATCCAGATAAAATGACCTCTGAACCTAAAAGCATTGCTAAAAACCGGAAAGCCGAATTCGAGTATTTTTTATTAGAACGATTTGAAGCTGGAATTGCATTGCAGGGAAGCGAGATCAAATCAATTCGGTCTGGTCAGATCAGTCTACAAGAAGCGTTTGTTTACGTAACTGAAAATGAAGCCTGGTTAAAAGATGCTCATATTGCCACCTATAACCCTGCTAGTTATGCCAATCATGACCCGAAAAGACAGCGGCAATTGCTATTAAATAAAAAAGAAATTCACGAATTATGGACAGCGGTTCGTCAAAAAGGCGTTAGCGTAATTCCAGTCAAAATGTACTTAAAAGACGGTAGGGCTAAGCTAGAAATAGCGATTGCAAAAGGTAAAAAACTTTACGATAAAAGAGATGTATTAGAGAAAAAAGACGTTGAGAGAGACATTTCGCGATCCTTAAAAGGCAGGGAATAATCCAGTTATGATAACCATCGGAAATCACCCCTTAACTATCGAAGAAATCATTAGAGTATCAAAGAAAATGGAAAAATGTAAGCTCGGTGAAAATGCATTAAATAGAATCGAAGAATCAAATCAAAGATTAAATCAGATACTTAAAGCCGGAAAACCAGTATATGGAATCAATACCGGATTTGGTGTCTTTGCAGATAAAGGTATTAAAAAGAGTGAAATCCAACAGTTAAACCGGAATTTGATACTCAGCCATGCAGTAGGGACTGGCGATCCGCTAGACGCGGAAATTGTTAGAGCAGCTATGCTTGTTCGAGCGAATACCCTGTCAAAAGGTTTTTCCGGAATTCGCCTGGAAGTGATCCAAAAGATTCTGGATGCAGTTAATGAGGTTGTCACCCCTCATATTCCAAGTCAAGGATCTTTGGGCTCATCGGGCGATTTATGCCCTCTATCACATTTGGCATTGGTGCTCACTACTGATGAAAAAGATTTAGAAGAAGAATCAGGAATGGCAGATTTTAAAGGAATTGTCTATTCCGGAAAAACTGCCATGGAAAAGGCCGGGATCGAGAGAATTATCCTGGGTCCTAAAGAAGGTCTGGCATTAAATAATGGCGCTACTTTTTCAGCAGCCATGATGGCATATGCAGTCTTTGAGGCAAATTACCTGGCAATTGTTGCGGACAAAGCCATAAGCTTGACTTTGGAATGCTTACAAGGTTCACCGGATGCTTTTGACAAGCGTATTCATGACGCCAGGGGTCTTCAGGGGCAAATTCAATCTGCAAAAAACATATCTGAACAAATAGCAGCAAGTGATTTTGTAGGATCTACGACTCGAGTTCAAGATGCATATTCACTGCGTTGTGCTCCTCAAATTCATGGAGGGGTCAGAGATACGATAGATTTCATAAAATCTATCGTAGAAAAAGAAATCAATGCTGCTACTGACAATCCACTAATCTTTGAACCTGCAGTTGCTTTGTCCGGAGGAAATTTTCACGGGGAACCAATTGCGTTAGTAGCCGACTATATGGCAATCGCGCTTTGTGAGTTGGGAGCAATTTCAGAGCGACGCATATATAGGATGACCGATGGCAAAATGAATGATGGGTTGCCGGCAATGCTGGTAGATTCTGATGAGGGCGAAGGCCTTAATTCGGGGGTTATGATACTTCAATACACTGCTGCTTCTTTGGTTTTGGAAAATCAGACGCTAGCTACCCCCGATTCCGTTCATTCTTTACCGACCTCCGGTGGACAGGAAGACCACAATGCAAATGCAATGACTGCAGCGAGACATGCACTTCAAATTATTGAGAATCTACAACATATATTAAGTATCGAACTTTTTGTTGCAGCAAGAGCAATAGATCTGCGTATGAAAAAAAGGAAGGGAAAATTAGGGGTTGGAAATCAAATAACTTATGATAAGATTCGCTCCCTTGTTCCTTATATCGGCAAGGATTCACTGTGGGGTGCACAGGTTGACAAAGTAAAAGAATTGTTGAAAGACCATCTTTTATAGGACTATTTAGTGAAAAAGATTTCGAGAAGAGATTTTCTAAAAGTGTCTGCTGCCGGGCTTGGGGCTGTATTATCCCAACCAAAATTTACTTCGGTTAATGGTTTTCTGCCGGACATTAAGCCTTCTTATCGCCTTGGAAGAGTTTTGCCGTGGTATGGAACTGTTGATATTAAAAGTAAACCTGATCCCGACAGCACAACCATTGAAACACGTTACGAAGATGATATTTTAATATGTGACCGCGAAATAAATGGTAAGTCCTATCCTATATACCCGAAAAGTACATTGTGGTATGAAACTCCAAATGGGTATGTTCCAGCCTTTAAATTGCAACCCGTTATGATGGAACCTAATGTGCCAATAGTAGAGTTACCTATTTACGGCGAAAAACCTGGAATGTGGGCTGAAATCACAGTCCCATATGTTGATATCTACCAGGACAACCTACCAGCAAAATCACCATTATTAAAGATAACTACTAAACCAAGGTTTTATTACAGCCAGATATTGTGGATTGACGGAATAAAAGAGGGGCAAAACGGCAATCGTTTGTATCACGTAACCGAAAAATATGGATCGTATGGAGATACTTTTTGGGCAGAGGCAGAAGCTTTTAGACCGCTTACTCCCGAAGACTTATCTCCCATCCGACCAGAAATACTAGAGAAAAAAATCGTAGTGGATGTTCACCATCAAACCATGAGCTGTTATGAACGGAACCAAGAAATATTATTTGCAAGAGTGGCCACAGGTGCTTTGTGGCTAAACGATGGCTCCCAAACAGAAGCTTACTCAACCCCTATCGGAGATTACCATTCAATTTCGCGAAAATATGTTTCACTCCATATGGCTGGAGGCTCAAAAGCTTCAGGATGGGAAACCCTTGCAGTTTCCTGGTCTTCTATTTTCGCTAATGGCGGAGTCGCAGTACACTCCACATTCTGGCACAACAATTATGGCTATCCCATGTCACACGGGTGTGTAAATGTTCAACCGGATGTGGCAAAATTTGTATTCAGATGGTCTCAACCAGTGTGTCAATACGATCCTGGAGTGATCGAAATTACTGATTACTCAGGAACTAATGTTCAAGTTACTGCATACTAAGGCAAAAATCAATATCCCAACGTCTTATAGAAAACAGGTAGCCTAATGGCGAGAGTAATTTTATATTACAGTAAAAAGGATTTTGAATTTGAAAAATTAGTCAAAGGTATCGCTGATATTTGCCAGCGGTATGAATTGTCCTTTTCACCCATCGAAATTGACGGTATAAAAGACAAAGAAAATATTACAATAAAAACCACGCCTAATCTAATCGTTGGCCCATATAATCTAAAATATCCTTTTACACTTCAAGACACCGAAATTGCAATTAGTGCTGCTGCAAAAAGACCTGATTTATCCAGAAAATCTTCTACCGAAACTACAAAAATCAAGAATAGTATTGGAATATTTCTTTCGAAATTCTATCCAAGCATCATTGCGTTATTATTGACAATATTTATTGGCGGATCATTTTTAGCACCTATCCTCATGGAAAAGGGAAAAGTTAAAGCTGCTGATGCGATTTATCACATATATCGTATCTTTTGTCATCAACTTGCATTCAGGTCCTTCTTTATATACGGCGAGCAAACAGTTTACCCGCGCGAACTAGCCCACATTGCCAATGTGACCACTTATGAGCAAGAGTTTAATGACTCTATCTTAGATATAGATTTTGCACGAAAAGAGGTAGGGAACCGGGATGCAGGATATAAAATAGCGTTGTGCGAACGGGATTTGGCTATTTATTCTTCCCTTGCGCTATTAGCAATACTATTTCAATTGTCTGGAAGAAAGATTAAACCTATTCGAGGGTATATATGGTTTATTTTTGCGTTAATTCCTATTGGGATTGATGGATTCAGCCAAATACCAGGGTTGTCATCAGGTTGGCCAACCTGGTTCCCTATTCGCGAGAGTACNCCCTTTTTACGGATTTTAACTGGTTCTTTATTTGGAGGCATGACCGGGTGGTATATGTTTCCTTTAATGGAAGAATCTATGAGGGACACTAACCAACAACTGGTTACTCAACGGGAAATAATCAACGCGACTTTGATGGAAAAGAAACGAAATGAAAAAAGTTAATTCCAGAGGACTCGATTATTATATTTTTGATCAGGAACCCTTTTCAAAAATACCACATGGGTTCTTTACTCGAAACGGGGGAGTGAGCCCAGAACCATGGGAATCGCTTAATTTAAGCACAACAGGTGGAGATTCAAAAGAAAATGTAGTTAAAAATAGAAATAGAATATTTGAGAGTATTGGCAGACCGGTAAATTCTGTTTTCGACACCTGGCAAATTCATAGTACAAAAATAATTGAAGCTAAAAATCCCAGAGGTCTAGAGAACGAACCGGATAAAGCGGATGGAATTTTGACTGCTCAAGCTGGATTAACTTTGTTTATGAGATTCGCGGATTGTGTTCCAGTCTTGTTTTACGACCCTATTAGACACGTTATTGGAATTGCTCATGCTGGTTGGAAGGGAACTGTTAACGGGATCGTAAAGAAAATGGTTAAATCAATGGTGAAAGACCATGGTTCAAAACCATCAGATATCAAAGCAGGGATTGGCCCATGTATTTGTAAAAAACATTACCTTATAAAAGACGATGTGTTACTAAAAGTTCAATCCCACTTTCCTAAAGACTGGCAACAGATCATAACAATAGAAGGTGAAAAGATGCATTTTGACCTGGTTTTGGCAAACAAGATACTTTTAGAGAAAGAGGGTTTGTTAGATATCCTTGCTTCTAATCTTTGCACCGCTTGCGATACACAGGAATGGTTTAGTCACCGGGCGGAATTAGGTACTACTGGTAGATTTGGGACATTCATTGCTTTAGTGTAAATATGGTTGAGACGATTAGATCAAGATATGCAGAAGTCTGTGATAAGGTAAACACTTTATCAAACAACAGAGACTGGCAAAAAGGAATTATAAGAATTATTGTTGTTACTAAAAGGCAACCAATTGAAGCTTGCCAGGAGGTAATTGATGCAGGGGCTACCAATATCGGGGAAAATTACGTAGAAGAAGCAAATGAAAAATACAATACTGGGATTTCGTACAAGGTAAATTTTCACATGATTGGGCACCTACAAAGTAGAAAGTCAAAACTTCTGGATCCACTTTTTTCTTTTATGCACACAATCGATCGGTTTGAAATAGCCGAAAAAGTAAGTAAATTATATGAAGAAAAAGAAAAATGCTTAAAAGTCTTATTGGAGGTGAATTTCACCGAGGAGCTCTCCAAAAGTGGCTTCAGGATGAATAATGATTATGAGAAAAAGGTTTTTCTAAATAACTTTGACACAATTCGTAATCTACCAGGGATTTCAATTTGCGGTTTGATGACAATGGGACATTTTCCATCTACCCCTGAAAGAAATCGGGAAATATTTAGAAAATGTAGAATTCTTTTGGAAGAAATTAATAACAAGTACTCGCTCAATGAATTTAAAGAGCTTTCCATGGGCACAAGTGGAGATTACCCGACTGCCATTCAGGAAGGTGCCACGTTTGTAAGGATTGGAGAATTGATTATGGGACGAAGAATGGAAATAAGTAGACTATGACAGTTACGATAATTCGAATGATTTTCAATATTCTAAATTTTATAATATTGATCGATATAGTTGTTTCATTTTTCCTTTCACCATATCATCCTATTCGGGCAGCACTTGATCGCATAGTAAATCCCTTATTAGCACCAATACGAAGAATACTACCTCAAACTGGGATGTTTGATTTCAGTCCAATAGTGCTTGTTTTGATACTCCAATTACTTGAATATTTAATCCTTATTCCCTTCAAATAAAAATGGATAATCGACTAGGATTCAAAAACGGAAAAGCAGGGGCTGCTCTCACGATAAGGGTAAGTACGCGAGCATCTACTCCAGGTATAACCGGCATAATAGAGGGTGGAATTGTGAAAATTCGCCTTTCGTCTGCACCAGTTGATGGAAAGGCTAATGATGAATTGATCAAGTTACTTTCAAAAATCATGAAAGTCCCAAAAGCAAATCTC
>JGI26437J51864_10000229_pt1 | contig 16148 bp, 11 predicted proteins | sample FrelakmetLWP11LW_FD_51864 | JGI IMG/M metagenome (IMG submission 51864)
AAGGGCGAGGTGATTTCAGACACCTTCCCGAACAAGACCTACCCGGGCACAGTGACCTACATTTCCCCTGAAGCCGAGTTCACCCCAAAGAATGTGCAGACCAAAGAAGAGCGGGTCAAGCTGGTCTACCGGATCAAGGTGACGCTTCAGAACCCCAAGCAGGAACTGAAGGCAGGCATGCCTGTGGATGTGGTTTTAAAGTAACCGGAGTACTGGAGTGATGGAGTGAACTCGTGGCCCTTGTTGAAACTGAAAACCTGTGCAGATCCTTCGGTCCGGTAAAGGCACTCGACGGCCTGAACTTCTCCGTAGAGCAAGGCGAGATCTTCGGGCTCATGGGGCCGGATGGCGCGGGCAAAACCACCTGCCTCCGCATCCTTTGCGGTTTGATGCGGCCCACAAGCGGCAAAGCCATGGTTTTAGGAAGTGATGTGGACAAGGATCCTGAAGCGATCAAGGACCAAATCGGCTACATGGCCCAGCCGGCCAAACTCTACGAAGACCTCACGGTCAAGGAGAACATCGAGCTCTACGCGGACCTCTACCAGGTTCCCAGGGACCGCTACGAACAGAGGATGACGCGGCTTCTTGAATTCTCGGGGCTAGCCCCTTTCACCGGCCGTCTTTTCAGACAACTCTCCGGAGGCATGAAACAAAAGGTGGGCCTGAGCTGTGCTCTGATTCACACCCCCAAGGTCCTGTTCCTGGACGAACCGACCAACGGAGTGGATCCCGTGTCCCGAAGGGATTTCTGGAAGATCCTCTACGAACTCCATCGGGAGGGGGTGACGATTCTGGTTGCCTCCACCTATCTCGANGAGGCGGACCGCTGCCACCGGGTCGCGCTTTTCGACCAAGGAAAGGTGACGCTGGTCATGGAACCTCTTCACCTGAGAAGCCTAGTCAAAGGCCAGCTTTTTGAGCTGAGAACCCCGGAACGCCGAAAGGCCATGAGAGTGCTCAAGAGCTCCCCAAGAGTGGTCCAGGCAAGCCTCTTCGGCGCCGGAATCCATTTCTCTCTCAGGGAGGCTGAAGACCTCTCTCCTGTAGAAAACGAACTCACCTCTTCCGGCCTCGGCGCCTTTCATCTCGAACCCATTCAGCCGAGCCTGGAAGACGTTTACCTTTCCCTTGTGGAGGGAAACCGAGACCCATGCGTGACGCGGCAGTGATCCTTAGGGATGTGGTCAAACGCTTCGGCAGCTTTGTGGCTGTGGATCACATTTCTCTTGAAATCGGCTCAGGGGAAATCTTCGGTTTTCTGGGACCCAACGGCGCGGGCAAATCCACAACCATCCGCATGCTCTGCGGCCTTCTCAGACCCTCTTCGGGTCAAGGGTGGGTCAACGGGCTGGACATCGTCAGCCAGTCTGAGCAAATCAAGTCGAAACTCGGGTACATGTCCCAGCGATTTTCCCTTTACGACGACCTGCGGGTCGAAGAGAACATGGCCTTTTTCGGGGGAATCTACGGGCTCGACTCATCGACCTGTGAAACGCGAATTCGGGATGTGCTGGCCCTGATCGGCCTCGAGGAAAGACGCCGCTCCCTCACCCGAGAACTCCCCACCGGTCTCAAGCAGCGCCTGGCCCTGGGGTGCGCGCTTTTGCACCAGCCTCCCATCATCTTCCTGGACGAACCCACCTCCGGCGTGGACCCGGGGACCCGGCGCAACTTCTGGGATTTGATCTACACTCTGGCGGACGGCGGAGTCACGGTCTTTGTCACGACCCACTACATGGAGGAGGCGGAGTACTGCAATCGAATCGGCCTCATTGATCACGGCCGGTTGATTGCCCTCGGATCTCCTGCTGAGCTCAAATCCAAGCACCTTGCAGGAACCATCTACGAGATTGCGACAGACCAAGTCCTTGCTGCGGTCGAGGCCCTTGCCCCTGCGGAAGGCGTNCTCGACGCAGCGGTTTTCGGCCGTGCCCTTCACGTACGGCTGAAACAGGACATCGACGCTCTGGCTTACCTCCCCGGCTTTCTCCATTCATCGGGCCTTCTCGTGGATTCCATCCGGCCCATCGAACCCACGCTGGAAGACGTGTTCGTCGCTCTCGTGGGCCACAAGGCAGGGCAATCCTCATGAGCATCCGAAGAATCAAGGCTTTGACCAAGAAAGAATTCATTCAAATGAGCCGGGACATACGGAGCCTCATGGGCGCGCTTTTCAACCCCCTGCTCATGATCTTTCTCTTCGGTTACGCCCTGAGCCTGGACGTGGACCGCATCCCCACGGTGGTCCTGGATTTGGACCGGACTCCTGTGTCTCGCGAGTTCATCCATCGGCTCACCGATTCCCGCTATTTCACCCTGGTCAGGTATCTGGACAGGGACGCAGACGTGGATGCCAGCCTTGCAAAAGGCGAGGCNCTCATGGCTCTCGTCATCCCCCTAGACTTCGCCTCCAAGGTGAAGCNGGGGGTCCACGCACCCATTCAGGTGGTCTTTGACGGAAGCGACTCCAACACCGCCACCATCGCCCTCGGGTACCTCAAGGCCGTGGCTGCGGGTTTTGACATTGCCTTGCAGAAACAGCGCATCCGGCGCGCAGGCCTCAAGATGGTGGACATGCCCCTTGAAGCCAGAATTCGTGTTTGGTTCAACCCGGAACTCAAGAGCAAGAACTTCATCATCCCCGGCCTGACAGGCGTCATCATGATGGCCATTTGCTCTGTCATGACCGCCTTGAGCGTATCCAAAGAGAAAGAGACCGGGACCCTGGAGCAGCTTATCTCCACGCCCATCACGAGCCTCGAACTTCTCCTGGGCAAGCTCCTCCCCTATCTGGCTGTCGGTCTGGTGGATCTTGCCTTGGTGGTCGGTGCCGCAGTGCTGATTTTCGATGTCCCCTTTCGCGGCAGCTACATCAATCTCTTCATCACCTCTCTGATCTTTCTCATCGGCTCCCTCTCGTGGGGTCTTTTCGTGTCCGTGGTCGCCAAGAGCCAGATCCAGGCCAGCCAGATCTCCGTGATCAGCGCCTTTCTCCCCTCCTTCCTTCTGTCCGGATTCATCTACCCCATCGAAAACATGCCGGTGGTGCTCCAGGCCCTCACCTTCATCGTGCCTGCCCGCTATTATGTGGAAGTCCTCAAGGGCCTGTTCTTGCAGGGAGTGGGGCTCACGGTGCTGTGGCCGCAGGTCCTGGCCCTGGTCCTCTATGCCGTGCTGGTGCTCAACCTCGCTCGAAAACGCTTCACCAAGAGGATTCTCTGATGCGAACGATGCTCCTCCGGGTCAAAGTGCTCCTGATCAAAGAGATCATCCAGGCCCTTCGGGATCCCCGCCTCAGGTTTCTGGTGTTCGTCCCTCCCCTGCTGCAGCTCGTGGCCTTCGGCTATGCCGCCAACCTGGATCTCAAGAACATCCCCATGGCGCTCTACGACGAAGATAACACCCCTGTCTCCCGTGAGCTGGCCTTTGCCTTTGCCTCTTCCGGCTACTTCAAGTTCACGGAGACCATCCAAAGGCCGGGGGAGATGACCACCCTGATCGACAAAGGCACGGTGAAAGCCGTGCTTCACCTCGGTCCTGACCTGGCCGCCCGCGCGGGAAGCGGCCGCACAGCTCTGGTCCAGGTGATCGTGGCAGGGACCAATTCGAACACCGCCTCCCTGGTGCAGAGCTATTCGCTCCAGATCATCGAACGGTTCAACCGGGCAAAGCTCAAGAAGCGGCTCGAAGACAATCCGCCTCTTCGGAAAATCATTCCTGCAGGATCGCAGGGAATCGTTCAGCCCGAGATCAGGGTGTGGTACAACACGGAACTGCTTTCAAGAAACTTCTATGTGCCGGGCATTATTGCTCTGGTCATCATGGTGTCGGTCTTGAACCTGACGGCCATGGCCGTGGTGAGAGAAAAGGAAGTGGGCACCATGGAGCAGATCATGGTCACCCCGATCCGGCCGGTTGAGTTCATTCTGGGAAAAACCATCCCCTTTGCTCTGATCGGCATTTTTCAGGTGGCTCTGGTGAGCAGCGTGGGGGTCTTCTGGTTTGGTGTGCCCATGAGAGGGAGTGTGGCGCTTCTGTTCTCCTGCCTGCTCATCTATCTTCTCTCTTTTCTCGCCCTGGGTCTCTTCATTTCCACCATCAGCCGAAACCAGCAGCAGGCCCTGGTCACCACTTTCTTCTTCACCTTTCCCATCATTCTCCTTTCGGGCTTCATCTTTCCCATCGCCAACATGCCCCCGGTCATCCAGTGGGTGACCTACGTCAACCCTCTCCGCTACTTCCTGGTGATTATCCGGGACATTTTCCTGAAAGGGTCGGGCATCGATATTCTGTGGCCCCAGATGCTCGCCCTTCTCTTTATCAGCGTCTCCGTGATGCTGCTCGCCGTGCGAAGAGTAAGCAAGACGCTGGACTAGGGAAGAGTGGAAGAATGGAATATTGGAATGATCGAGGAATCGGATAAGGGATCTATTTTCTTCAACGCACCCAGAGCAGCACGCCCATCAGCCCGATCACGATCGAAAGAATCACTTCAAAACGGCGCTGGCTCATGCGCCGATTCATTCTGATCGCGAGAAGGATGCCTCCAACCGCAAAGGGTGCGGCCACTCCGGCTGTTGTGAGCACGGATGGAGTCAGCAAGCCGTGCACCCAATAGCTTCCAAGAATAACGAAGTTGGTGATCAGAAAAAAACTCTGGAGCATTCCCACGACCTGCTCTTTGCTCCACGGTTTCAGCGCCGCGTAGACCACCACGGGCGGTCCGTCCGTTCCTATGGCCGCTCCCAGAATACCGCTTAACAGGCCTGTCGGAAGCGCCCACATCCCTGAGAAAACCAGTTTGAATTCAGGTGCGAGGACTTTGTAAGCCGAAAACAGAATGAGCACCGTACCCATGATTTTCATGATGAGGCCCGGCGGCATGCTCTTGAGGAGGAGTCCGCCGAACAAGGCCCCCGGGATCGCCGCAGCGATCAAAAGGAGCGAATGGTCCCACATCAGGTTCCTTCGCAGCACGAACATGGCGGGAACCCGGTTGATCGTGTAGCAGAGAACGACCACAGGGGCCGCCCATCTGGGCTCTGCGTAGAGAAGAATTAAGGGAATGGAGACGAGGGCACCGCCGAAACCGGCCAATCCCTGGAGCAGGGAACCGGCGAAGAGGATGAGCGTTGTGACAAAGACATGTTCAAGCATTGGGAAACCTCAATACCACAAGCGACTTAAAGAGGAAAGAGGAGATCGCTCAACCCGGCGGAAGACGGCGAATAAAACCTTGACTTATGTCTGCCGCTTTTCTAAAAGGGATAAAGCTACCTGCTAGGTATCCGGTCTAAAGCCGCTCACTGCTGGTCTCCACAGTGCCGATTCCCCATTCGTTCCCTCCCTGTTGGGGCACTCATGTTTCCGGCAACGATACACACCACCCTCTGGCCGGCTAGAGGTTCGTTTTTAGTGTGGAGTGCGGGTTGAGGTCTTTTGACGAAGTCGTCTCACCGAACTCATGGGTTGAAACAGCTACCAATCATCAATGGAGGTCATGACAATGAAGATTTACGTGGGGAATTTGTCCTTCGAGGCCAGTGATCAGGATCTTAAAGATGCCTTTGCGGCTCACGGCCAGGTCGAGACGGCAACCATCGTCAAGGACTCTTTCAGCGGCAGATCCAGAGGCTTCGGGTTCGTGGAAATGTCCAATGAAGCCGAGGCCCGCGCTGCCATCAGCGCCTTGAACGGCAAGGAACTGAAGGGCCGGGCCGTGAAGGTCAACGAGGCCATTTCCAAATCGGACGGCCGAAGAGGGGAAGGCGGAGGAGGACGAGGACGAGGCGGACAAGGCAGAGGTGGCCAGGGCAGAGGCGGTTGGGGAGGGGGAGACAGAGGACGCTCCAACTACTGATCTTCGGCTTCAAAGGCCGTTTGAAAAAGCGTTTCCAGCCCCTGTTCCCTTTTTTGGGAACAGGGGCTGGAAAGATGCAGGAGCTCTGTGTCCAGCAAAAGAAAGAAAGACGTCCTGTGCTATGGTGTCCACGCCTTATCCTCCGGCCATCATGACATTCGGATTCTCAAAAGACAGCACGCCCCTAACTGGTTCGGGTACAGGGTTTGGGCGTCAAGCTGGCTATTGATGGATTTCCTGAAACGCTGCACGGTGCCGGCCGGCAGTCAGGTCATGGAGCTGGGCTGCGGTTGGGGACTGGCCGGCATCTATTGCGCCAAGACGTTCGGTGCCGCGGTGACCGGAGTGGACATTGACCCGGAGGTTTTCCACTATCTGCACAGACACTCAGAAATCAACGATGTGGAGATTGCCACCATCAACCTTGGTTTTGAAGATCTCACCCGCGAACATCTCAAGGGCATGAAAATCCTGATCGGAGCCGACATCTGCTTTTGGGACAGCATGGTGAATCCCATTCGCTCTTTGATTTCCCGAGCCATGGATGAAGGCGTGAGCATGGTGATCCTCGCTGATCCAGGTCGCTCCCCCTTCAGCAGGCTTGGGGAATTTTTCGACAAGGATCGAGGAGGAGAGATGCTGAACTGGTCTACCCTGCAGCCTCACCCCATCGACGGTCGGATCCTCAGAATCACTTCTCCCACCCATCCCGTTCATTGACGATCGCCGCCTTTCAAGAACAGATCTGCCCCTCCCGGCAGCTCGAAACGGCAAAGGGCGAATCATGACTTGACTCCCTCTATGCTTTATTGTGAAATTACAAAATCCTGGCCTGTCCGAGGTGCCCGACAATGGACGCTGCTGAGATCAAGGACATCGTGAAGAAATCCGAGATCTTTAGGACGCTGAATGACGAAGAGCTCGACCTGCTTCTCTTCTACGGCGAAGAGAAGGGACTTGCCCCAGGAGTGACGATCTATAGAACCGGAGAAGCCGCGGAGAGAACCTTTTGCCTGATTCTATCCGGTGGTGTCGAGATCGTCGCTCGAAGCGGCCGCGTGATCCGCAAAATGGGCACCGGCGAAATCATCGGCGAAATCGGAGCCACTGGCCCACAAAACAAACGCACCGTCACTGTCCGGGCGATTGAACCGACCCGGCTGCTCGAATGGGATATTAAGTACATCCACACTCGTTGGCCTCCCCTTCTGAAAAAGCTGAAAGAACGGGCGTGGAAACATCTTGCCCAGTATTACGAATCCACAAAGTAGGTGAGAAAGAAGCAGTCGATCCTTAAGGCCGGCAAATAGCATTGTCCCTTGGAAGGCTGCAACCTCCCACTCGCTGTATGCGCACGGTTCAATCTTCCAACCCCTTGATACGCCTGTCTGATTTCATGGGCCCCGTCAAATCATGTCAATTATGGTTGCATCCTTCGGCCAGGGCAATCCCCTTACCAACCCAAAAGAGAGGCGATTTCCCATAGCCCCTTCATCCGGTTCTCTCGATTGCCTATTTGTAGCCTAACCTCTTGCCGATACTAGATTGTCTCCGAGGCAGCAGACAGGTCAGCGCACCTTTCACCCATCAGAAACGCTCGTTCGAAAGAGCGAATCGCGGTTGGAATGCCGCTTGCTTAGGCATGTTATCAGGTCGCACTCGCCTCTGTGAAAGAAAAGAAAGGGACAAACCATGACGGCTCAAATTTTCCCAGCCTCAGCAAAGTTGTATGTGGGCATTGACGCCGGATCTGTGAGTGTCAATGGCATGGTCATCGATGAGAGAAAACGGATCCTCTACGAGTTCCCTTACGTACGCCACATGGGAAAGGCGGAGGAGACAATGGCCGCCCTCATCCGCGAACTCTACGAGCGTTTCGGCAAGGGGAGCATCGCATCCGTTGCTTTTACCGGGAACCACGGCAAGAACCTCAGCGAAAAACTCGGAACCTTCTACGAGTTCGAGATCATCAGCCAGGTCCTGGGAGCGCTCCACCTCCAGCCGGATGTGAGGACGGTGATCAGCATGGGCGGGCAGGACACCTCCCTGGCCCAGATCAACCATCGCGAAGCCGGCTGGGACCTGGCCACCTTCAACACCAACGGCCCCTGTGCCTCAGGCACGGGATCCTTCATCGATCAGCAGGCAGAGCGTCTGGCCACAGCCGTGTACGAGAAGAAGAAGGGCACGGACCATCGGCCTCTCGATTCCATCCTTGGAGACTTTATCTCCCTGGGGCTGAAGAGCCGAAAGCCTGCCAGTGTCGCGTGCCGCTGCACCGTCTTCACCAAGTCCGACATGATCCACCTTCAAAACAAAGGGGAACTCCTTGAAGACATCATCTACGGCCTCCACATCGGGAATGCCAGGAATTACCTGAGCACCATTGTGTCGAAGTGCTCCCTCCTGGACCCTATCCTTTTCATCGGAGGGCTGTCTCTGAACGCCCTTCAGGTGAGGGCCTTTAGAGAATATTTTCCAAGTCTCATCGTCCCCGCGCACAGCACCTCGATCGGCGCTTTGGGCGTTGCACTCCAAGCCCTTCAATCGGGAAGGAAAGATTGCCCTGACCTTGAAAGGGTCTTGGTCAAAGATCCGGGGCAGACGCTCTCCGTGCCTGTAGGGTCAAGGCTTGTGCTTGAAAAAACCGTATTTCCTGAAAAGAACGAGATCCCCTGGAGACCTCTCGGCAGGAGTCCGGCCGCTTATCTGGGCATCGATGTCGGCTCCACCACCACGAAGTACGCGCTCATCAATGACCGTCAGGAGATTATCCATAAACGTTATGTTCCTACCCAGGGTAAACCCATTGAGGTCACCCAGGCACTCCTCCGGCACCTCAGAGAAAAGATCAGGGATCAGGTCCAAATCCTGGGAGTGGCCACCACAGGTTCAGGAAGAAGCGTGGTGGGAGACTTTTTGAATGCGGATCTCATCATCGACGAAATCACCGCTCACGCCAGGGGCGCAGTGGAGATTGATCCCGAGGTGGACACCATTTTTGAAATCGGAGGCCAGGATGCCAAATACATCTCCATTGCCAACACCCACCCTCTCGATTTTGACATGAACAAGGTATGCGCTGCAGGGACAGGAAGTTTTCTCCACGAACTGGCCAACAAGTACGGCATTGACATTGTCGGTGAGTTTCAGGAGATCGCCCTTTCTTCGAGCCGGCCCGTGAAGCTTGCAGAACGGTGCACCGTGTTCATGGAATCAGACCTCGTCTCTTACCATCAGAAGGGAGTGCCCAGGGAGGACCTCATCGGAGGGCTCTGCTATGCCATTGTCCACAACTACCTGAACCGTGTGGTGGGAAACCGGAAGATCGGGGAAAAAGTGATGTTCCTGGGCGGCCCCTCCCTGAACAAAGCCGTGGTTGCCGCTTTCGAAAACATTCTTGGCCAGGGCCTTGTCGTGCCTCGCCACAGGGAGGTGCTCGGCGCCTTCGGTGCCGCCCTGAGCCTCCAAGAGAAGATGCGTTCCGAGGGAAAAAAGGAAAGCACCTTCCGGGGAATCGACAGTGCCATAAACGACCGGATGAGCCACTCGGAGAGGGCCTGCCGCGCGGATGCCGAGTGCCACAACCAGTGCAAGCTCAAAGTTTACAATTTCGACGGTCGCAAAAGCGTTTGGGGCGGAGAGTGCGGGAGGTATGAGCGGAGCAGGCGAACAGAGGAAAGGAAGGAAAACCTTTTCGAGGTGCGGCAAAAGATCTGGCAGAGCCACGTGCAAGGGATCTTCGAGCCGGTTCAGGACGACCCTTTGATGGAGGTCGATGGAAGACCCACCGTGGGCATGATCAGGGCTCTTTATGGGCTTCAGAGCAGCGTGTTGTGGGCTCATTTCTTTGATCACCTCGGTTTCCGGCTCGTGCTCACACCGCCTACGAACGAGCAGATCTCCAGGATAGGCATTGAGACCATGACGGCGGAGACCTGCTATCCGATGAAGGTTTCCCACGGTCATGCCAAGACCTTGATGGGGAAAACAAGCTATCTGTTTCTGCCGACGCTCATCGACATGGCCACGCCCAAGCCTTCAGAGAGGGGATATTACTGCCCCATGGTGCAGAGCAGTTCTTTCATGATTCGCTCAGCCCTGGGAATCCCCGGGAGCGATCTCCTGAGCCCGACCCTCAACCTCAAGTCTGATCCTGAAATAATCGCCCTGGACCTTTACAAGCAGCTCGTTGGGAAACTCGGCTGGAAAAGAGGACAGGTGAAAGCCGCCTTTCAGTATGCTCTCCAGAGGCAGGAGCAATTCGAGACAGAACTTCACAGGCGGGGGAGAGAGTTCCTCATGACCCTCCCTCCGGAGGAGCCCCTGGTGGTGGTGACAGGGCGAGCCTACAACCTTCACGATGAAAGGCTGAATCTCAGACTTGGACAGAACCTTGCCAAGCTCGGGGTGTCGGCGTTGCCCATGGATTTTATGGATGTATCCGATGTGAATCTCGCGGAGTTCCCCTCCATGTTCTGGGGTCTCGGGGCTCAGATTCTGAGAACCGCCAGACGCATCCGGAAAGCACCCACCACTTTCGGCCTGCACCTGACCAATTTCAGCTGTGGAGCAGATTCTTTTATTGAGCACTTCTACAAACACATCATGGGCGGCAAGGCGTATTTGATCCTTGAGATGGATGAACACAGTGCGGCGGCCGGTGTGATGACAAGGCTCGAGGCCTACAAAAACGTCATTGAGAACAGTATGCGTAAACTTGCACCGGGATTGAGCCGCAGGGTCGCTCACTAGAGGAAAGGGGGAAAGGCTATGGAAGCAAGCAACATCATTGAGTTCCCACCCCTGTCGGAAACTCTGGGGAAATTTCATCTCACCAAGAAAAAGGTGTTGATCCCGGAGATGAACAGAATGACCGCCCACCTTTTTGCGGCGACTTTCAGATCCTTCGGCATCGAGGCCCAGGTCTTGAGAACATACGGAGGGCTCGATCTCGGAAAGAAAAACACCTCAGGGAAAGAATGCTATCCGTGCCAGGTGACCTTGGGGGATATCCTTTGCTTTGTTAAAGAAGAAAGAGAAAGGCTGGGACCGGCCTTCAGTCCTGAAGATTACATTTACTTCATGCCCGAATCCGAAGGGCCTTGCCGTTTTGGCTTGTACAACAAGTACCAGAGAATCGTGCTGGACTCATTTCCCGGATTGAAGAAGCTGAAGATAAGCTCTGTGACCACGAAAGACGGCTACTCCGTAGACGGCCTTCTCGAAAAGGAAAAGGTTTTGGGTTTCAAAAAAGCAGGTTTTCTCTCCGTCGTGGTGGCGGACATCCTGGACAGGCTCACCTGGAGGGTCAGACCTTATGAGAAGGAGCAAGGCATGACCGATGCGTTCATGGAGCAGGCGATGCACCGCATGGCTCACTCTTTTGAGACTTACGGAGTTGCAAATGACTTTGACCCTGTCCTTTCGGAACTGGATGGGATACTCCATGAGGCGAAAGGCATCATAGACCCCAAAATCTCACCAAAACCTCTCATCGGGATCGTAGGGGAAATTTTCCTCAGGATGCACAGGGATTCCAACCAGGATCTTATCAAGGTTCTGGAAAAATACGGGGCAGAGGTGGAAAACGCTTCGATCTCCGAGTGGGTGAACTACGTGAGCTATGCCGGGCTGAGGCAGGCGAGAAAGAACCTTGCCCTCAATCTCAGACTGCTTCGCCTTGCAGAGGTCAAGGCTTGCGCCAAGGAGATCCTGAACTTCGGGATGAATCTTCTCTTCCAGGAGAGGACCCAGAAAACGCTGTACAAGCGGGCACAGAAGATCACCGATCTGGCCGGCGATCACAAGATCTCCCACTTGGAAAAAACGTTGGACCGTTCCGGGATCTTTTCTTTCGACGTGAGCACTGAGGCTTGCCTGAGCATCGCCGGCATCCTTCACTGCGCAAAAGAAGGGTACAACGGCGTGGTGAACGTCTACCCCTTCACCTGCATGCCGAGCATCACCACCTCCGCGGTCGTGAGGCCGCTCATGAGTGAACGGCAATTCCCCTACCTGGACACTCCCTATGACGGAAGTTTCCAGCCCGGCAGGGAAGCCTCGCTCAGGACTTTCATGTACCAGGCCCACCAGCATTTCATGCAACACGGGAGAAAACTCACGGGAAACCGCACCGGCCNTCAATGAAGCTCCCCGCAGCAAGCTGCGGGGTATCTCTGGAGCGNAATTGCGCCGAAGCCCCACCCGCCTTCGCTCTCACGAGCTACGGCGCGGTCGCCTCGCCNTTCCTCTCTGCAGCAAGCTGCAGAGTATCCTGGCGAAGGCGAATGAAAGAACTGGAAAGAAAGGGTGATTTTGTGGTAAAAGGAAAAAGTGGAGCCGAAGGAGCCTCTTGGGAAAGCGTGGCCGCAACTCAATGGAAGAGGAAGGGACTTGTTCCGTGACTCCTTTAATTTGAGAGGGCCTTACCTGGATATGAAATCTCTCCTATCCGGAATACTGCTCATCCTTGTGGTGCCGCTCCTGCTCTTCACTTCTGCCTGCCGCTCCATCCACGACGGGAAGACCCCTCCCAGAGCCGTAAGAGGGGTTCTGGACCTCAGCCATTGGGATTTCGAAAAAGACGGCCCTGTGGATCTCAACGGAGAGTATGAGTTTCACTGGGAGCGCCATGTACCACCTTCCGACTTCTTGAGCCCTTCTCATGAGACACACGGTTTTATCCCTGTACCCGCGTATTGGAGCAACCAGCGCTTAGGGGCTGGAAAACTTCCCGGGCAAGGATACGCTACTTATCGCCTCAGGGTACTGCTCACCGGTGTGCAACAGTCCCTAGCCCTTCGATTTCAAGACATGGGAACAGCCTACAGGGTGTACGTGAACGGAAGGCTCCTGGATTCTGTGGGAGTGCCGGGAAAAGATCGTGAAAGAACAGTTCCCAGGTACTATCCCCAGGTCTTAGGCATCAACGAAAGCGTCGATCGTCTTGACATCGTGTTCCACGTGTCGAATTTCCATCACCGGCGAGGGGGAGCCTGGGAAGCGATCCAATTAGGACAGGAAGGGCGGCTGAGAGATTTGAGAGAGCGACGGGTCGGTATGGATCTCTTTCTTTTCGGCAGTATTTTCATCATGGCCATCTATCACCTCGGCCTTTTCTTTCTGAGAAAAGTGGATCGGTCACCTCTCTACTTCAGCCTTTTCTGTTTTGTGGTGGCCGTGCGGCTCCTGACCACAGGGGAAAGGTACCTCACCCACCTTTTACCGGCTCTAAGCTGGGGCCTGCTGCTCAAGCTGGAGTATCTCTCCATGTGTCTCGCTGTTCCCGCTTTTGCTCTGTTCATGCATTCCCTCTTCTCAAAGGAATTCTCCCGGCTTTTTCTGCGCTTCATCGTGGCTGCTTCATGCGTCGTTTCTTTGGTCATCCTGTTCACTCCGGGACGGGTGTTTTCTTACCTCCTCCCTGCTTGCCAAGTGCTGCTCCTCGTGACCTCCCTCTACGGGCTCTATGTTCTGGTCCTGGCTTTGAAGCACAAAAGGGAAGGGGCCTTCATCTTCCTCGCCGGGTTCATCATCCTTTCTCTTGGAACCATAAACGACATCATTCATGTGGAGAAGATGATCCAGACAGGGTATTTCGCCGCCTTCGGTTTTTTCGTCTTCATTTTTTCTCAAGCCTGTCTCCTGTCCCTGCGTTTCTCCAGGGCTCTTGCAACCGTGGAAGTGCAGCACAAAGAATTGATCACCGTGAATGAGGCCTGCAGGCAGGAGATCAAGGATCGTGTGCTCACGGAGGATGCTCTGCGCCAGAGCGAAGAGAAATACCGAATCATTCTTCAAAGCATCGAAGATGGGTACTATGAAGTCGATCTGGCCGGCAACATGACCTTCTTCAACGATGCCATGCGCCGGATCCTTGGCTATCCCAGGGATGAGCTGACGGGACTGAACAACCGGGCCTTTATGAGCGAAGAGACGGCGAAACGGGTTTATGAGACCTTTAACGAGGTCTATCGCACAGGACAGCCGGCCAAAGTTTTCGGCTGGGAGACCCTCCGCAAGGACGGCTCAAGGAGATACCTGGAAACTTCCGTGTCCCTCATGCGTGACGGGAGGGGAACTCCGACTGGCTTCAGAGGGCTCGCCCGGGATGTGACAGACCGCAAAGAGGCCGAAGATAGAGAGCGGATGCACCATCAGCAGCTTTTGCAGGCAAGCAAGATGGTGGAACTAGGGACCCTTGTGTCCGGAGTTGCCCACGAGATCAACAATCCCAACAATTTTATCATGTTGAACGCTCCTCTCCTGGTGGACTCATGGCAGGCGGCGAAGCCCATCCTGGAGGAGTACTACAAGGAAAATGGAGACTTCCTCCTGGGCGGCATGTTGTACTCAGAAATGAGAGAGAATATCCCCAAGCTGTTTTCCGGGATCCTCGAGGGATCAGAGCGCATCAAGCAGATTGTGGCTGACTTAAAAGACTATGTGAGGCCCGACACCTCTGATTTGACCCAACCAGTGGACCTCAACACCGTTGTCCAGTCCGCCCTCTCCCTCCTCTCCAATATGGTCAGGAAATCAACGGATCGTTTTTCACTGGATCTTGAGAAAGATCTCCCCTCCGTGAAAGGGAATTTTCAGCGCCTCGAGCAAGTGGTCATCAACCTGGTGCAGAACGCCTGCCAGGCCCTTCCGGACAGAAAAAAGGGGATTCGTGTATCGACCCGGTGGGACGAAGTCAACGGCAACGTTGTTCTGCAGGTGCAGGATGAGGGAGTCGGCATACCGCCCGAAAACCTGTCTCGCATCACGGATCCGTTTTTTTCCACCAGGCATGATTCCGGGGGTGTGGGCCTGGGATTGGCTATTTCCTCAAGAATCATCAAGGAACAGGGGGGCATGCTGAATTTTGCATCCGAGCCTGGGATCGGAACGAAAGCTGCGGTTTTCCTCCCTGTGAACCGGAGCCTTGATACTGGAAAAGAGGTGACCCGATGATGGACATCACATCTCCTCACCGTCCTGTGCTGCTGGTCGATGACGAAGAACAGTCCCTCACCAGCTTTGAAATGGCCCTTCGCTCTGTGAGCCTGAACAACTTCATCAGGTGTCTGGACAGCCGTGACGTGATCCCCCTGCTCACTGAACAGGAAGTGGAAATCGTGCTCCTGGACCTGAGGATGCCCTACATCGCAGGCGACGAACTGCTTCCTGCGATCATCTCCGATTTCCCCGAGATTCCCGTGATCATCATCACAGGGGCAAATGATGTGGAGACGGCGGTGAAGTGCATGAAACTGGGGGCCTTCGACTATATGGTGAAGCCGGTTGAGAGGAGTCGGCTTATCGGGGGAGTGAAGAGAGCCCTTGACCTCCGGGAGTTGCAGAGGGAAAACCGGTTGCTCAAAGCCCAAGTGTTGTCGGACAAGCTTGAGCATCCCGAGGTCTTTTCAGAAATTGTGACGTGCAGTGCCAGGATGCGATCGATTTTTCAATACGTAGANGCCATNGCAGCGAGCCCCAGGCCGTTGCTGATCACCGGTGAGACAGGCGTGGGCAAGGAACTGGTGGCCAGGGCGGTTCACCGGCTCAGCCGCCGCAAAGGAGCCTTTGTGCCGGTGAACGTGGCAGGCCTCGATGACAACGTTTTTGCGGACACTCTCTTCGGGCACAAGAAGGGGGCCTTCACCGGAGCGGAGCAGGCCCGTGGCGGAATGCTGGAACAGGCGGCAGGTGGAACCCTCTTCCTGGACGAAATTGGAGACCTGAGCCATGCCTCACAGGTGAAACTCCTGCGGCTCTTGCAGGACGGGGAGTACTTTCCCCTCGGGTCGGATCTGGCCAAGCGATCGGATGCGAGAATCGTTGTGGCCACGAATCAGGATCTGAACACGCTCCAGACCAGCGGGCGGTTTCGAAAGGATCTCTATTACAGGCTCTGCGATCATCACCTCCACATCCCTCCTCTCCGAGAGCGCATGGAAGATCTGCCTCTGCTTCTCAACCATTTTCTTGAAAAGGCCTCGACGACCCTTGGCAAGAGCAGGCCCACACCGCCCGAAGAACTTCTCACCTTGCTTTCGACTTACCACTTCCCGGGCAACATTCGAGAGATGGAATCCATGGTGTTCGATTCTGTGAGCAGCCACCGCTCGGGCAAGCTCTCCATGGACCTTTTCAAGTCCCATATTTTTCAGAAGCCGCCTGCGCCGGAGAAAGATCTGACTCAACAGGTCCAGAGGGAGGGTGTCTCTGTCTCTTTCTCGGACCGATTGCCGACGTTGAAGGAACTGGAGCAGAACCTTGTGGACGAGGCCATGCG
>JGI26437J51864_10000232_pt1 | contig 16097 bp, 13 predicted proteins | sample FrelakmetLWP11LW_FD_51864 | JGI IMG/M metagenome (IMG submission 51864)
CCCGACACATAGCCTACCGGCTTGTTCAGCAGGATGGTGACGCGCTGCTGCTGCTGCGCACTGGCCTGTGTGTCGAGGCGAATTGCACAGCCGGGATCGACCTTGGTACCGAGTTCGCTCACCCGGCGGCCGTCGACGAACACCAGGCCGCGCTCGATATAGCTGTCCGCTTCGCGGCGCGAGCACAGCCCACGCTCGGACATCAGCTTGGACAGGCGAACCGGTTCACCCATGGTTCAGCGCCGCGACAGCACCGGCTGCAGATAGCGCCCGGTGTGGCTGGCAGGGTTGGCCGCGACGGCCTCGGGGCTGCCCTCGGCGAGGATCAGGCCGCCGCCGGCGCCCCCCTCGGGGCCAAGATCGATGAGCCAGTCGGCGGTCTTGATGACGTCGAGGTTGTGCTCGATGACGACCACGCTGTTGCCGGCCTCGGAGAGGCGCTGCAGAACCTTCAGCAACAGGTCGATGTCGGCGAAGTGCAGGCCGGTGGTGGGCTCGTCGAGGATGTAGAGGGTGCGGCCGGTATCGCGCTTGGACAGTTCCAGCGACAGCTTGACGCGCTGCGCCTCGCCGCCCGACAGCGTGGTCGCGGACTGGCCGAGGCGGATGTAGCCGAGGCCGACGTCGATCAGGGTGGTGAGTTTTTTCTTCACTACCGGCACGGCGTCGAAGAACACGGCAGCATCTTCCACCGTCATTTCCAGCACGTCGCGGATCGTCTTGCCCTTGTACTGGATTTCCAGCGTCTCGCGGTTGTAGCGGGCGCCATGGCAGACGTCGCAGGGGACGTAGATATCGGGGAGGAAGTGCATCTCGACCTTGACCACGCCGTCGCCCTGACAGGCCTCGCAGCGCCCGCCCTTGACGTTGAAGCTGAAGCGTCCCGGCCCGTAGCCGCGGGCGCGTGATTCGGGCACCCCGGCGAAGAGTTCGCGGATGGGGGTGAAGAGGCCGGTATAGGTGGCTGGATTGGAGCGCGGGGTGCGGCCGATCGGCGACTGGTCGACGTTGATCACCTTGTCGAAGAACTCCAGGCCGTGGATTTCGCCGTGCGGCGCAGGCTCGGTCGACGAGCCGTAAAGATGGCGCGCGACCGCGGCATACAGGGTGTCGTTGATTAGCGTCGACTTGCCCGAGCCCGATACGCCGGTGACGCAGACGAGCAGACCGACCGGCAGCGTCAGGGTGACGCGTTTGAGATTGTTGCCGCTCGCCTCGGTCAGCACCAGTTGGCGCTCGGGGTCGGGCTGGCGGCGCTTTTCCGGGATGGCGATGCGGCGCCGGCCGGACAGGTATTGCCCGGTCAACGACTGCTCGGCGAGGCGGATTTCCTCGGGTGTGCCTTCGGCTACCACTTCACCGCCGTGCACGCCGGCGCCGGGGCCCATGTCGACGACGTAGTCGGCGGCGCGGATGGCATCCTCGTCGTGCTCGACCACCAGCACCGAGTTGCCGATGTCGCGCAAATGCTTCAGCGTCGCCAGCAGGCGGTCGTTGTCACGCTGGTGCAGGCCTATCGAGGGTTCATCCAGCACGTACATCACGCCGGTCAGGCCTGAGCCGATCTGGCTTGCCAGGCGGATGCGCTGCGACTCGCCGCCCGAGAGGGTGTCGGCGGAACGGTCGAGCGACAGGTAATCGAGCCCGACATTGTTGAGGAAGCCGACGCGGGCGATGATTTCCTTGACGATCTTGTCGGCGACCTGGGCACGGTGGCCTTCGATGTGCAGATTCTGGAAGAACGCCAGCGCCTGCTTCAGCGGCATCGCGCTGACTTCAAACAGCGGCAGACCGCCGACCATCACGTGGCGCGCCTCCAGCCGCAGGCGCGTGCCGCCGCAGGCGGGGCAGGGCTTGTTGTTCTGGTACTTCGCCAGCTCCTCGCGCACCGCGATCGAGTCGGATTCGCGGTAGCGCCGCTCCATGTTGGCGAGCACGCCCTCGAAGGGGTGCTGGCGCGTGGTGAAGCCGCCGCGCGGGGCAAGGTACTGGAAGGCGATCGGCTCCTTGCCGCTGCCGTGGAGAATGATGTCCTGGATGCGTGCGGGCAGATCTTCGTAGGGCGTGTCGAGGTCGAAGCCGTAATGCATCGCCAGGCTTTGCAGCAGCATGAAGAAAAACTGGTTGCGCTTGTCCCAGCCCTTGATCGCGCCGGAGGCCAGCGACAGATGCGGAAAGGCCACCACCCGCGCCGGGTCGAAGAAGGTGATCTGGCCGAGGCCGTCGCACTGCGGGCAGGCGCCCATCGGGTTGTTGAACGAGAACAGGCGTGGCTCCAGTTCGGGCAGGGCGTAGCTGCACACCGGGCAGGCGAATTTGGCGGAGAAGAGATGCTCCTCGCCGGAATCCATTTCCACCGCCAGCGCGCGGCCGTCGGCGTGGCGCAGCGCAGTCTCGAAGCTTTCGGCGAGGCGCTGCTTGGCATCCAGGCGGACTTTCAGACGGTCGACCACGACCTCGATGGTGTGCTTCCTGTTCTTGTCGAGTTTGGGCACGGCATCGATTTCGTGCACCTTGCCGTCGACCCGCACCCGCACGAAGCCCTGCGCCCGCAGTTCGGCGAAGAGTTCGAGGTTCTCGCCCTTGCGCCCCACCACCAGCGGGGCGAGGATCATCAGCCTGGTCTCCTCCGGCAGCGCCAGCACCGCGTCGACCATCTGCGACACGGTCTGCGCGGCCAGGGTGATGTGATGCTCCGGGCATTGCGGGTCGCCCACCCGCGCATACAGCAGGCGCAGGTAGTCGTGGATTTCGGTGACGGTGCCGACGGTCGAGCGCGGGTTGTGGCTAGTGGCCTTCTGCTCGATGGAGATCGCCGGGCTCAAGCCCTCGATCAGGTCGACATCGGGTTTTTCCATCAGCTGCAGGAACTGCCGCGCGTAGGCCGACAGCGACTCGACATAGCGGCGCTGGCCTTCGGCGTAGAGCGTGTCGAACGCCAGCGACGACTTGCCCGAACCCGACAATCCCGTGATCACCACCAGCTTGTTGCGCGGCAGGTCGAGGTTGACGTTTTTCAGGTTGTGGGTTCGGGCGCCACGAATGCGGATGAATTCCATGAGTACAGCGGGGGTGTCTGGCAACCTGATAATATAGCCGACTTCGAGAATTCGCCGTAATCCCCGCCGTGTCCCAGATCGAACTGTCCGAGAAAATGACCGGGTCCGAGAAGCGCGCCGCTTCTGGCCTGGCAGCGATTTTCGGATTGCGCATGCTGGGCATGTTCCTGATCCTGCCGGTGTTCGCAATCTATGCCGAACACCTTCCCGGCGGCGACAACCACACCCTGGTCGGTCTTGCCCTCGGCATCTATGGCCTGACCCAGGCCGCGTTGATGATTCCGTTCGGCATGGCCTCCGACCGCATCGGCCGCAAGAAGGTCATCATTTTCGGCCTCATCGTTTTCGCTGCCGGCAGCCTGCTCGCCGCACTGGCGACCGACATCTACTGGACCATCGCCGGGCGTGCGCTGCAGGGCGCGGGGGCGATTTCAGCCGCCGTTACCGCGCTGCTCGCCGACCTCACCCGCGAGGAACATCGCACCAAGGCGATGGCCACCGTCGGCTCGACCATCGGCATCGCCTTTGCGGTCTCGCTGGTGGCGGGGCCGGCGCTCAACCGCGTCATCGGCGTGCCGGGAATATTCGCCTTGACGGGGGTGCTGGCCCTGTCAGCGATCTGGGTGGTCCTGAAATGGGTGCCGGAGCCGGGTGCCAGTCATTTCCATGCCGATGCCCAGGCCAATCCGGCGAAGCTGGTCGATGTTCTGAAAAACGGCCAGCTGGCGCGGCTTGATTTCGGTATTTTTGCCCTGCACGCCGCGCAGATGGCGATGTTCGTGGTGGTGCCGGTGGCACTGCTGGAGAGTGGACTCGACGCAGACGATCACTGGGCGGTATATCTGCCGGTGTTGCTGGGCTCCTTCGTGCTGATGGTGCCGGCCATCATCTATGGCGAGAAGTACGGCAAGCTGAAGCCGGTTTTTGTTGGCGCGGTTGCCCTGATGCTGCTGGCCCAGCTCGGGCTGGCGCTGGGAATTGAGCATTTCTGGGGCATCGTCTGGGCACTGTTCTTCTACTTCGTGGCTTTCAACGTGCTCGAGGCCAGCCTGCCTTCACTGATTTCCAAGATGGCGCCAGCCTCGGCCAAGGGTACGGCGATGGGGGTGTACAACACGGCGCAGGCATTCGGGCTTTTTTTTGGCGGGGTGTTCGGCGGCTGGCTGGCGCAGCATCACGGCTTTGCCTCGGTCTTCGTCTTCTGTGTGGTGATGATGGCGGCGTGGCTGCTGGCCAGCCTGTCGATGCAGGCGCCGCCCGCGATCAAGACCCGCATGTTCCGGGTCAGCATGATGCCGCCCGACCAGGCGGCGCTGCTGAAGGCGCAGCTTGCAGGCCTCGCCGGCGTGTTCGAGGCGACCGTGCTGGGCGAGGAGGGCGTGGCCATGCTCAAGGTCAGCATCAAGGGCTGGGATGAGGACGGCGCACGGCTCATTCTGCAGACGGCAGACTGAGTCCGGCTGGTAGAATTGCCGCGTGATTATTCATATTGATTAGGGGAGCAGCATGGCATCGGTCAACAAAGTGATTCTGGTCGGCAACCTCGGGCGCGATCCCGAGATGCGCTATCTGCCCAGCGGGGATGCCGTGGCCAACCTGGCCATTGCCACCACTGAAAAATACAAGGACAAGAGCGGCGAAATGCAGGAGGCGACCGAATGGCACCGCGTCGCCTTTTTCGGCAAGACCGCCGAAGTCTGCGGCCAGTACCTGAAAAAGGGCAGCCAGATCTATGTCGAAGGCAGTCTGCGCACGCGCAAGTGGCAGGACAAGGACGGTAACGAGCGCTACACAACGGAGATTCGTGGCGACCGCATGCAGATGCTGGGCGGCAGAAGTTCGGGCGGCAGCGCCGATTATGACGCGCCGATGGAGAGTGCGCCGCGCAGCCAGCCGGCCAGGGGCGCCGGGGCCCCGGCCAAGCAGTCGGGCGGAAGCGGGTTCGATGACATGGATGATGATATTCCGTTCTGAATAAGCGCCAGTACCTCGTATGCAGACGGCATGGCCGTCAGGGTTTGGGGTTGCCCGATCCGGTTTGATCAACAGGGGAAGGTCCGGTGCTTGAATGGCATCGGCATTGGGGCGGTTGGGTACAAGAAGACAAACACTATCCGTGCTGCTGGGGGCGTCGCTGCTGACAAGTGGCGGGGTGTGCCAGGCTGCCTTGACCGAATCCGAGTTTCTGGACGAAATGCCGGTGGTGTTATCCGTTTCCAGGCTTTCCCAGCCCCTGAACGAGGCTCCGGCGGCGGTCACGATCATCGACCAGGACATGATCCGGGCGTCCGGATTCCGTGATATTCCCGATTTGCTGCGGCTGGTGCCGGGTTTCAGCGTCGCGTACACCAATTTCAACACCTGGACGGCGGCCTATCATGGCCTGGGCGACGGATTTTCTCGCCGCTTTCAGGTGCGGGTCGACGGCCGTTCGATTTACAGCCCGCACAACGGCGCGGTGTACTGGTCCGACCTGCCGCTGGCCATCGACGATATCGAGCGCATTGAAGTCGTCCGCGGCCCCGATGCCGCGGTCTATGGCGCCAACGCCTTCGCCGCGGTGATCAACATCATCACCAAGACGGCGGCGCAGGTGCCGGGTGAGTTCGTCTCGATGCAGGTCGGCAACAAGGACATGCGTGGTCTGACGGTGCGCCACGGCGGCGGCGACGAGGTGGTGCGCTACCGGCTTACCGCCTCGGCGCAGCAGCGCGACCGTTTCGAGCGGGATACCGACGAGGGCCAGTTCTTCGAGGCGAGCCAGACCTATTTCGTCAACGGTCGCGTCGACTGGCAGCTTGCGCCGGATGCGGACGTGATGGCGCAATTCGGCCTGTCGCAGGGAAACTGGGATAGNGGGAAGAGCACCTCCAGTCTGGATTCGTTGCTGGAGCCCACCAAACAGGATGCGCGCGCGCAGTATTTTCAGCTGTCCTATCACCAGGTGGAGTCGGACCGGCGCGAATGGCGGGTGCAGTTCTATCACTCGCAAAACCGTTTCGATGCCAACCAGGAAGCCGATTTTTCCGCTCTGGGCATCGGTGTCGTCGACGTGGATCAGTACCTGCTGCAGCGACGAACCAGCCTCGATCTGGTGGTCAACGAGCAATGGGCCCCGAATCTGCGCGGGGTGTGGGGCGGCGAGCTGTGGCACGAGTCGGTCAAGAGCCCGGAAAACTACTATGCCAGCGGAACCCAGAGCGGCAATGTCTGGCGTGTGCACGGCAACATCGAGTGGCGCGCGCACGAACGCGTGATCCTTAATGGCGGTGCGCTGATGGAGCACCACTACTTCACCGGCACGGACATATCGCCGCGCGTGGCCGCCAATGTCACCGTGGCGCCCGGTCACGTTGTTCGGCTGGGGATGTCGCGCGCCTACCGCTCGCCGACTTTCTTCGAGGAAAGCGGCTTCGAGGCGATACTCAATCAGTCCGGCGCCGTGGTCGACGTCGACAATGTGCCTTCCGACGGTCTCGATCCCGAGCGCATCCTGTCGCGCGAGATCGGCTATCTGGGACAGTGGCCCACGGCGCGGCTGGAGCTGGATGTACGCCTGTTCGACGATGACATCGACGATTTCATCGGCGATGCCGCAGTCGATGTTTACCCGGACGCGATAAGAACGAAAGAATTCCAGTATGCGAACCGTGGCAGCGTCCATTCGCGCGGGGGCGAAATCCAGCTGCGCTGGCGGCCGCTGCTGACATTCGACATGAGCGCGTATTTCGCCCACGTGCTTCTGTCATCCGATTTTCCGGAAATCAACGTAGGCAAGGATATTCCCATGAGCGCGCCGCGCAACAGCTGGGGCCTGCTTGCGCGTTACCTTCCGGGGGGCGGCTGGGAAAGCAGTCTGATGGTCCAGGGTGCCGGCGACATCAAATGGTTGCAAGACGGCGACCTCACCGAGGGATTCACCCGTGTCGATGTGCGCCTGGCGCGGCGCTGGAACTGGCAGGGGAACGAACTGGAAGCCGCGGTGGTGGGACAGAACCTGCTTGACGACTACACCGAGTTCCGCGATACCAATATCTTCAGTCGACGGGTTTACGGCAGCCTCAGCATGGCCTGGTAGCGGGCGGGGCCTTGAAACCCGCCGGCTTGTCTCCAGATTGGGTTTTGTGCCCTTGCGGGTATAATTGCGCAACTTCTTGATTTATCGGAGCGAATTATGCCGATCTATGCCTACAAATGTACTTCCTGCGGTTTTGCCCAGGACGAGATGCAAAAAGTGTCCGACTCGCCCCTGACCGTCTGTCCGTCGTGCGGCAAGGCCGATTACGCCAAGCAGATTACCGCGGCCGGCTTTGCCCTGAAGGGAACCGGCTGGTACGCCACTGATTTCAAGGGCGGCGGCAGCAAGCCGGCCGAGCCAAAATCCGAGGCGCCATCGCCTGCCTGCGGTACCGGCGCCTGTCCGGCATGTAACTGACAGGGTCGAAGCCAACCGGGAAGCGGGCGGTGCGAGCCGTCCGCTTCTTTGTTTCTGAAAAACCGCACGAATGAAGCGTTATTTCATCACCGGCCTGCTGATCTGGGTGCCGCTGGGGATCACCCTGTGGGTGCTCGATCTGCTGATCGGCACCATGGACCAGAGCCTGACGGTGCTGCCTGCCAGCTGGCAGCCGGAGGCCTGGCTGGGCATGCGCATCCCCGGTCTGGGCGTGATCCTGACTCTGGTGGTGATCGTGCTAACCGGCGTGTTCGGCGCCAATTTCTTCGGCCAGAAAATCATCGACTTCTGGGAGCGGCAGCTGATCCGCATCCCGGTGGTCAAGACCATCTACGGCAGTGTCAAGCAGGTATCCGACACCCTCCTCGCCGGCAATGGCCACGCTTTCAGAAAAGTCCTGCTGGTGCGCTATCCCCATCCGCAGGCGTGGTCGCTGGCGTTCCAGACCAATGTTCCTGACGAGGTGAAGCGCATGCTGCCGGAAGAGCATGTCGCGGTGTTCATTCCCACCACGCCGAGTCCGGTCAACGGATTCTATTTTTATGTGAAAAAGAGCGAGGTCGTCGAAATGAACATGTCGGTCGACCGCGCACTTAAATACATCGTCTCGATGGGCGTCGCTTCGAGTGAAGCGCGACCCGGCATTCAATAGGAAGAACCATGCGTACTCATTACTGCGGCGCCGTCACCGCCGCTGACATCGGCAACAGCGTCACCCTGTGCGGCTGGGCGCACCGCCGGCGCGACCATGGCGGCGTGATCTTCATCGACCTGCGCGACCGCGAGGGCATGATGCAGGTGGTGATCGATCCCGACACGCCGGAGGCATTCAAGCTGGCCGAGGAAGTGCGCTCGGAATTCGTGCTGAAGATCGAGGGACTGGTGCGGCCACGTCCCGCCGGCACCGAAAACCCCAACATGGCGACCGGCATGGTCGAACTGCTGACCAAGAAGCTGGAGGTCCTGAACCCTTCGCTGACGCCGCCGTTCCAGATCGACGATGACAACATCAACGAGAACATCCGCCTGCAGTATCGCTATCTCGACCTGCGCCGCGAGCCGATGCAGAAGAACATGCGTCTGCGCTACCGCGTCTCCAAGATCATGCGCGACTACCTCGACGCGCACGGTTTCCTGGAAGTCGAAACGCCGATGCTGACCCGCTCCACCCCGGAAGGTGCGCGCGATTATCTGGTGCCGTCGCGGGTGCACGATGGCATGTTCTACGCGCTGCCGCAGTCGCCGCAGCTGTTCAAGCAACTGCTTATGGTAGCGGGTTACGACCGCTACTTTCAGATCACCAAGTGCTTCCGCGACGAGGATCTGCGTGCCGACCGCCAGCCCGAGTTCACCCAGGTCGACCTGGAAACCTCGTTCATGGGCGAGGAGGAGATCATGGGCCTGGTCGAGGGCATGATCCGCGACATGATGAAGCGCGCCCAGGACATCGATCTGCCCAACCCCTTCCCGCGCATGACCTATGCCGAGGCGATGAGCAAGTACGGCTCGGACAAGCCCGACATGCGCGTGACGCTTGAAATCACCGAGCTCACCGATGTCATGAAGGATGTCGACTTCAAGGTGTTCTCAGGCCCGGCCAACGCTGCCAACGGCCGGGTTGCCGCGCTGCGCGTGCCGCGTGGCGGAGAATTCTCGCGCGGCGAGATCGACGGCTATACCGAGTTCGTCAAGATCTACGGTGCCAGGGGCCTGGCGTGGATCAAGGTCAACGAAAAGGCCAAAGGCCGCGACGGCCTGCAGAGCCCCATCGTCAAGAACCTGCACGACGCCGCGCTCGCTGAAATCCTGGATCGCACCGGAGCGGCGGACGGCGATCTCCTCTTCTTCGGTGCTGACAAGGCCAAGGTGGTGAACGATGCGCTCGGCGCCCTTCGCGCCAAGGTCGGCCACGAAAAAGGCTACCTCGATGGCCGCGCCTGGGCACCGCTGTGGGTGGTCGATTTTCCCATGTTCGAATTCAATGAGGACGAGAACCGCTGGGACGCGCTGCATCATCCCTTCACCGCGCCGAAGGATGGCCACGAGGACTGGCTCGCGACCGATCCCGGTCGCTGCCTGTCGAAGGCCTACGACATGGTGCTGAACGGCTGGGAAGTCGGCGGCGGTTCGGTGCGTATCCACCGCGAGAACGTGCAGGAGAAGGTGTTCGCCGCCTTGAATATCGGCGAGGANGAGCGCCGCGGCAANTTCGGNTTCCTGCTCGATGCCCTGCANTACGGCGCCCCGCCGCATGGCGGCCTGGCGTTCGGTCTGGATCGCCTGGTGACGCTGATGACCGGCGCCGAATCGATCCGCGACGTGATTGCCTTCCCCAAGACCCAGCGCGCCTCCTGCCTGATGACCAATGCGCCCAACGTGGTCGACGAAAGGCAGCTGCGCGAGCTGCACATCCGCCTGCGCAATGCCGGCCCGACGGACAAGACGGCCTAAAGCGCTTTCATCTGGGAAGGGCACCAAGCAATGGGACGAACACGGGTTTTCATCTTGGTGAGCTTCGTGCCCTTGGTGGAGGAAAAACGCTGAAATGACGTTCGCCGAGACCCTGAAAACCCTGCCCGAATTGGCCGGCGGAAAACTGGTGCTGACCGACTCTGCCGGGGTCGAGGTTGCGACGATCGCCAATGCTCCCGGCACCGCCGGATCGTTTCGCGTCTATGCCTATCTGGCCGAGAAGTACGGTGGCATCACGCCTGCCGCGGCGGCTGAAGGGCTGGCAATCTACGCCGAACACACCGAAGACGCGCGCGCCCATCCCGGCAAGCATCCCAACATCGACCGTTTGTTTGCGATCACTTCGGATAGCGCGAGCCTGGCCGCCGCAATCGAGCCCTGAGGCGTTCCCTTAGGTCGGACTCTCGGACGTTTCCGGCAGGCAACGGCGGAAGCGTTGGCACAGGGGGATCAGCCAGCCCGACAGCACGACATACAGCAAGGGCATCGAGAACAGGGTCAATACGGTGGAGAAGGCCAGACCCCAGATGATCGCGGTCGCCAGCGGCCCCCACAGCAGCGATTCGCCGGCGAGTCCGACGGCCAGCGACAGCAGGCCGGCAATGGTCGTGGTGCTGGTGATGAGGATGGGCACCACGCGTCGCCGAGCGGAATGGATGGCGGCATGCAGCACGCTCATTCCTGCCTGCTGGCGCTGGTCGGCCGCGCTGAGCATGACGATGGACGCGTTGACCGAGACGCCCGCCAGGGCCACGCCGCCATAGAGGGTGTAGATGCTGATCGGATGGCCGGTCACCCAAAGCCCGAGGACCATGCCGGTAAAGCCGATCGGGACCGCGGTCAGCACCAGCAGCGGCTTCCAGTAGCTGCGGAACTGCGCTCCGAGAATCAGCAAGATCAGGCCCACCCCGAGCAGGAACAGTCCAAGCAGGGCATTGACGCTTTCGCGGATGTCGTCGAGTTCGCCGGCGAAATCGAGCTCGATACCAGGATGCTCGTGCTGGACCTTCGCCCATCCCTGGCGGATTCGCTCGTTGGCCTGCGCGGTGTCGAGCAGGCTCTTGTCGAGGCTGGCCTGCAGCGAGATGGCGCGGCGGAAGTTGTAATGCCTGATCGCCCCCATGCCGGGCTCGGTCTGCACCAGGAACAGCGATCCCAGCGTCATCGTGCCGCCCTGCGGCAGCTTGATCTGCTGGCTCAGCATGGCATTGATGTCAACGGTTTCATCGGCGGCGGCGCGTACCCTTACCCCCACTTTCTCGCCTTGCGCGTCGGTCAGCGTCGTCACCACCGCGCCCTCGAAGTGCAGGCGGATGATTCCCGCCAGCATGAGGGCGTCCATGCCGAGTTTTTTGGCCTGGTCGTGATCGACCTTGAGGGTGATTTCCTGCTTGCCGAAGCGGGCATCGGTGGAAATGTCCTTGACCCCCGGGACCTTTTTCATGATCTCGGTCAGCGCGTCCGACGCCCGCTGCAGTTGCGTGAAGTCCTCGCCCAGAACCTTGATGGCCACCGGTTTGGACAACAGCACGCTCGCCGACAGCACCTGGAAGGAAATGTTTTTCGCGCCCCCGGTTTGCAGCACCTTGTCGCGCATGCGTTCTATCATCTCCTCGACGTCGCGTAGCTGCCCGGTCTTGGGCATCAGGCTGACACTGAGCTGCCCAAGATTGTCGGCGGCGAGCTGCTCGGTCTCAGTGAACATCTGCCCGGCCACCGCCACCGTCGAACGGATCTCGCCCGGCCGGGCGGCGCTGCGCACCCGGTTTTCCACCTCGCGCACGACCTTCATCGTGTCGTCGAGGGTGGCGCCGGGCTGCATCTGCACGTTGACGTTAAATATCCGCATCGGATCAGCGGCGAAGAACTGCACCTTCACCCAGCCTGTCGCCAACGTCACGATCGCGAGCAGGAAAAGCCCGCCGAGCATCGCGACAAACCAAGCCGGTGTGCGTAGCACGCGCGCCAGCAGGCGGCCGTAACTCATTCTCAGGCGATGGGTGAAGCGTGTGCGCAGCCGGTTCATGCGCGACATTTCGTTGAGCCTCGGATTGAGCGCGGTGACATGCGCGGGCAGCATCCAGAACGCTTCGACCAGGCTGATCAGCAGCGCCAGGGTGACCACCAGCGGCACCACCATCATGAATTTCCCGACCACGCCGGGCATCGTCATCAGCGGTACGAAAAACGCCACCGTGGTCAGTACCGAAGTCAGCACGGGGGCGAACACCTCGCGGATTCCCTCGAGACAGGCCTGGATCGATGCCATCCCCCGCACCATGCGGTAATGGATGGCATCCACCACGACCACCGCGTCGTCGACCAGCATCCCGAGCGCGATGACGGCTCCCAGCAGCACCGAGACATTGAGCGTATGACCCAGCGCCGACAGGGCCCAGAACGTCCCGGCCATGGCAAACGGAATGCCCAGCGCCACCAGCAGCGACACCCGGAATGACAGGAACAGCCAGCAGATCAGCACCACCAGCAACAGTCCGATCACCGCATTGCTTTCCATGATGCGGACCGCCTCCCGCGTCTCCTCGGTCTGGTCATCCAGCAGCAGGATCCGGGTCCCGCTGTCCGCGTTGGCTTCGCCCTGCCGGCTGATGGTCTGCTTGATGGCAGCCAGCAAATCCAGCGCATGTGCGCCGGGCTGGCGCGTCACCGACAGCAGAACGGCAGGATCGCCCTCGTAGCGGACCAGTTGGGCGGCCTGCTGCATGCCGCGATGGACCGTTGCGACGTCCCCCACGCGTATCGTCTTGGCGAGCACCGACCCTTCCAGCAGCGGCAGATCGGCTACCCGGTCGGGATCGGATTCGATACCCATCACGCGCAGCAGGTACTGCTCGCCGGACAGGCTGGCAGCGCCGGCCGGCACGTCCCGCAGGGTACGCACGAGGCTCAAGGCGAGCTTGTCCGGCGTGATGCCGTGCTCTTCCATGCGCGCGGGTGAAAAGTCTATCTGCAGTTCCGGATTGCGCATGCCGGATACCCACACCTTGTCGACACCGGGCAGGCGTTCGAGGTTTTCCTGCACGGTACGGGCGTTGCGGTAGAGCTGGTCGTTCGCTTCCTTGGCAGCGACGACCACCATGGCGGTGGGGAAGCCGCTCGACGTGGTGACTTCCAGCACGGTGGGCGTTCTTGCGTCGCGCGGCAGCAGGGTGGCCGTGGCGAACTGGACTTCGCGGCGCAGGTCGTTGATGCGCTTGTCGAGGCGGGCGGCGCCAATCTCGTCGAAGCGCACCAGGATGGAGGAGACGTTCTCGCGCGAGGTTGAGGAGGAAAACTTGATGTCCGCGACCTTGCGGATCGCATCCTCCAGCGGCTCGGTCACCAGCTTCTCGACGTCGCTGGCGGAGGCGCCGGGCAGTGCGGTGACGACCATCACCCAGTTGAGATTGATTTCCGGGTATTGCGCCCGCGGAAGCTGGAAATAGGCCATCAAACCCATGACCAGAACCAGTACATAGGTGACGTTGGCCAGCGGGTGATTTTCGAGTAATTTGCGGAGCAGAGACATACGGTCGACAGTCGCCTGTCTGGGCAGGTTGTCGGGCTATACTAGCGCAGTTCCATGCCTAGTCCGCCATTCATTCACCGCATTTCAGGGAAGCCCCGCATGTTCCATGCAGCATTGATCGTTTTCTGGATTCTGCTGGGAATGTCCCTCGTCGGCAGTGGCCATGTCATCGCGGCGAACCAGCCCTCGGTCAACTTCCAGCAACAGGGAACCCGGCTGCTGGTCTCGGGGGAGCTGACCGTTCCGGTTCATCCGTCGACCGCCTGGGCCGTGCTGACCGATTACGAACGCGTACCCGAATTCGTTCCCGGCATGCGCGTTTCCAGGATCATCGAGAAGACCGACAGTACCCGTGTGCTGGAGCAGCAGGGGGAGATGACGGCCAACAACATGCGGATGTATTACCTCGGCACCCTGCGGGTCACCGAGGAGCCCTCCAGCAAGCTTTCGATACAATTTCTCAGCGGCACGTTCAGGAACATGCTGGGCCAATGGACACTCGAAGGCAAGAGTGCACCGGTCAAGCTTTCCTATCAGCTGGATTACGATACCGGAACGCCCTATCCGTCGCCGGTGATGGTCGGAATGCTCCAGCAGCAGGTGATTCATTGGGTTACCAGCCTTGCGGCCGAGATGGAGCGTCGTCCTCCGCCCAAGCCGGAACCCAAAACCAAATCCAGACCCAAGAACAATACCAAGAGCAAGCCGGGTACTACGCAATGAAAATCCTTACTGCGATCTCGGCATTTGTCTTGATGCTGGGGCTGGTGGCGGCATCCACGGAATCGGCGGCAGCCGATCCAGGGTTGCGTGTCAACGCGGACACCACCTTTGGCGTGATTACCATCGATGCGGAGATGCTGGTGCCCGCCGATTCGAGAACGGCCTGGTCGGTCCTGACCGATTACGACAACCTCTCACGCTTCGTGCCGGAAATGCTATCCAGCCGCGTCACCAGCGCACCCGGCCAGCCCAAGCGCGTGGAACAGCGTGGGAAAAGCGGCATGCTGTCCTTCTTCACGCCCGAGCATATCGTCTTGCAGATGGAAGAAACCCCCCACGAACGCATCAAGTTCAACAAGGTGGCGGGCGACGTCAGGAGCATGCGCGGCGAGTGGCTGATCGTCGGCAACGGCAACCCGGTGAAGGTGTTCTATCGGGCACGCATCGTGCCCAAGGTCCCGCTACCGCCCCTGCTCGGCGCGACGATGATCGAGATGGACGTGGAAAGCAAGCTGGCCGCGATCCGCCGCGAAATCGCGCGGCGTGCCTTCGCCTCCAGAAGTCTCTGATCGAATGACGCCGGCCGCATTCAAACAGCCCGTTTCGGTGCTGGTGCTGATCCATGCGGCCGACGGCCAGGTGCTGTTGATGGAACGCGCCGACGCACCGGGATTCTGGCAATCCGTCACCGGTTCGCAGGACGCCGGCGAGACGCTGCAGCAGACCGCGACCCGCGAAGTGTTCGAGGAAACCGGGCTCGATGCCGCACAGTTCGAGCTGACACCTTGGGGTATTGAAAACCGTTATGAGATTTATGAGCGCTGGCGTCACCGCTATGCACCGGGGGTGACGAACAACACCGAACACGTTTTTGGACTGAAGCTGCCGGCGCCGCTGCCGGTCACTCTGGCGCCGAGCGAACACCTGCGCTATGTATGGCTGCCGTGGGAGGCGGCGGCGGAACGCTGCTTTTCGCCCAGCAATGCGGCGGCGATTCGACAGCTGCCCGCGCGTTTATAATTTTGAACATGATCGAACCTCTGCACGTTGCCAGCTACAACATCCACAAGGGCCTGTCGCAATTCAATCGCCGGCTGACGGTACATGAGCTGCGCGACCGCCTCAGCACACTTGGTACCGACATCGTTTTCCTGCAGGAAGTGCAGGGGGGGCATTCGCAGCGCGCCAGCCGCTTCCAGCACTGGCCGGGCAAGCCGCAGCATGAATTCCTGGCGGGTCATCTCTATACCGATTTTGCCTACGGCAAGAACTGTGTCTACGACGCCGGGCACCACGGCAATGCCATCCTGTCGCGCTACAAGATCCTTTCCTGGGAAAACGAGGATATATCGGCGCATGCATTCGAGAGCCGCGGTATGCTGCATTGCGAAATCGAAGTGCCCGGCGTGGCGACGCCGGTGCACTGCATCAATGTCCATCTCGGGTTGACCGAGGGCGGACGCAAGCGCCAGTTGGCGATGATCGCCGCGCGCGTCCACGCCATGGTGCCTGACAACGCACCGCTGATCCTGGCGGGCGATTTCAACGACTGGCAGCTGCGTGCGGTGCGTTTCTTCGAAGACGAGCTCGGGCTCTCCGAAGTGTTCGAAACCCACCACGGCAGGCCCGCGCGCAGCTATCCGTCGATCCTGCCGATGTTCCAGCTCGACCGCATCTATGTAAGGCGCTTCACCGTCGAGGCCGCGCAAGTCCATACCGGCAACGCCTGGCATCGAATTTCCGACCACGCAGCACTGACTGCCAAACTGCACCCTTCATGAGTCGGCGCGGCCGCCTGCGTAAATTGCTGTTGCCGGGGGCGGAATGGGTATCGGGCAACCATGTGAAGCTGCTGCAA
>JGI26437J51864_10000235_pt1 | contig 16001 bp, 11 predicted proteins | sample FrelakmetLWP11LW_FD_51864 | JGI IMG/M metagenome (IMG submission 51864)
CACCATAATCTAATACGTCACCATAATCTAATACGTCACCATAATCTAATACGTCACCATAATCTAATACGTCACCATAATCTAATACGTCACCATAATCTGTTCAATCATAAAAAGCGCTTTTGAATGAATATTAGATGAAAAGCATTTTATTCAATCATAAAAAGTGCTTTTGAATGAATATTAGATGAAAAGCATTTTATTCAATCATAAAAAGTGATTTTGAATGAATATTAGATGAAAAGCATTTTATTCAATCATAAAAAGTGCTTTTGAATGAATATTAGATGAAAAGCATTTTATTCAATCATAAAAAGTGCTTTGTACAAAGTACAAACATGATCCATTACAATCCATCTTATTCAAATAACCCAGTGATCATCTGGAAACCCTTGTTAGGGTTTCTGATGGAAGTGGTAAAATAATGAATCATTTGATTCAATTAATCCCATACCGTGCTAAATACTAAACAAATCAGAAAGACTTTTTATCACATCTTAAAATGCTTTGTACCTCAAGGTTGCAACAAAGTACAAACATGATTGATTTTACCAATATCAAGGGTATCATCAATGTTGCTTAACACTTTATCAACCTCATTTCGCAAAAGATTAAGAGCCGTTTCTGTTCGTGAATCACACCCAACATTTTTGAATTAAAACTTTCATTTAGTTCAAATTACCAATCAAATTTTTGTAATTATAAAAAAAGCACTTTTTACAATCGTAAAAAGTGTTTAAAAAAAATTTAATATTAATTAATATCAAAAAGTAATGTATCATCTAACTTTACCAAAATCTGGATATATTTCGCAAATTATCCATATTAGCGACATACACATTAAAACAGGTGATTTGGAAAAATCGCGATATAATGATTATGTTACAGTCTTCAATAATTTTGAGAAAATCTTATCGTTATTACCTTCCATCATACAGGGATCTGCCGTGACGGTGCTCACAGGTGATTCATTTCATTTTAAAAATAAATTAGATAGTTTATCTGTCATGTTATTTCATTACCTCATCAATATGATCACCAAATACACACCATTATTTATCCTACAAGGTAATCATGATTTTTTACAATCCAATGGCCAAATACCTGATGTTATATCTTCATTGTTATATGGTAATCAAAATAAATCAATCAACTATATGGATAAAACTGGGCATTATGTAGCTGGAAATGTCGGATTTGGATTAGTATGTATCACCGATACACTCAAACTGGGAGATGGCTCAGGTCATGTGGAAAGTTTGCCTCCATTTCCATCAGTGTCGATGTTTCCTTCGACTGTCGAGACTCGTGTCGCATTATTCCATGGTCCATTTAAGACATCATCACTCTATAGTGGCATCGCGACCACTGATGGTTTACCAATCGATTGGGTTAAATCAGCTGGTTATGATATTGGAATGTTTGGAGACATTCATAAAACACAAATCCACCCCAATGATACATCTGATTGGAAAAACCAATTTCTATGGGGGTATGCAGGGAGTCTAGTCCAACAAGACTTTGGTGAAAGTGTGGATGATCATGGTTTCTTAGTGTGGGATATTAATTCGCGTACAGTCACACACCATAATGTACCTTCTCCTGCAATTTTTCTCAATACAACATATGTCAATGAGTGTATGATGTGTATCATTAATAAACATCAACATGTACCACTCATTGAGTTCATCGAAACAAAAAAACCACGACATATCTATATTAAAGTCAAAGGAGACATACCTACACATGAATTAGATACTCTACAAAATAAACTCAAAATCAATCAAATTACATGTAATATCACCAAGGGTTTATTGACTGATGTACATAGTGATCCATTATCAATCACTCAACCACAGACACACATTGATATCTCACAATACAATTCACAAAACATGTGGATTGACTACATTAAATCGGTTGATAAAGATCACATACTAATCGATCAAAATTGGGAAGAATGGTTCAAAAATCCACATGAATTACTTTTAACTGACATGAACCTCGCTTATTGTACGCTCGACGAGATCATCTCCAAAAGAGATAAAGAAATTGCCACAAAAATTGATAAATTAAACAATAATTTAACATACATTAAAGAAAGTAAAAAACAACCTTTTTGCCTCATATATATGAAATGGGATTATATTGAGTGCTATGGAAAAGGAAATTATTTTAATTTTGAAAATGCGTACAATAACATCTGCGTAATTAACGGACACAACAGCAGTGGCAAATCATCCTTCCTCGAAGTCATTCTGCTTGGTTTATATGGGGAAGATTTTCCATCACGACGTGATAAATACCATTCAGCCTCAATCATATGTCAGAATAAGCCACCTAGAGAAGCATCTCAAATTAATATTATTTTTAAATTATCAAATATATATTATCAAATCAATCGGATTTTTGAACCACAATCCAGTAACAAAAATATATTACATATCAAAAAAATGACACTTGATGAAATCACATCAGATGGAAAATTAATCAAAACACTCTCAACGACCAATAAAAGTACAAATGAATGGTTAGAAAAAAACATAGGGCAATTTGATAGTTTTATTATGTCTTGTATCATTTCACAAGCATCTGATGCTGATTTTTTCTCCTTAAAAGATGTAGAACAAATCCAATTATTGGATGAAGTGTTACACATCGATTGTATTGATCATATGCTCGCAATTTTCAAGGAAACATCTCTAGGACTTGATGCCATCCAGAGACAATGTATAACACTAAAAACACATATCATGATTGATGATCAAACATTGCCAACAATCGATGAAGAGATACTCACAACTAAAACCGCTTTAATTGCCTCAAAAAATGACGAACTTGAAAAACTAAAATCAATATATACCCAAAGTAATGAAACTTGGCATCATTTAAAACAAAATGATTTAATATTGGATGATGACATAATTTCAAGCAAGATTGCCGAATTCAAAAATTTAAGCTCATCAATCAATGAGACCGTTCAGCAAAGTGATGATATCAATAACCTATCTCAACAAAGAGCAATAATTGAATCAAAAATTAAGGAAATTGGTGTAGTTTCGAACTCTCTCATGTACAAACCTGATTGTGAAAGACAACTAATAAATCTTGAACAAAATACACCCATTAAACCACAGTGTACATTGGACTATTATCAAACAAAAATCAATCATATAATTGATTGGCGTAAAAAACACAAAAATACCCTCATTAACTCAACTCATTCAATTATCACTGAGATTGACAAATTCTCCTCAAATCTAGCAAAACTCAAGACATCAGCACAAAAACTATTGGAAAATAAACCAAATAAACCTGATATCACAATCACTCAATATATTCAATTCCAACAAGAACTCGAAAATATTCACAAGACAATCACTTCTCTACCAAAACCTTACGATAATTTAATTGAACTCGAAAATTTCTGTATTAATCATAAGTTATCAAAAATTAATGATACCGTTTCATACAACCAAATACAACATCAAATTGATGAGGAAATCGCCAAATTACTCGATCATAATTGGTCATCCTGTGATGTAACCATTTTGGATCAACTCCTTGAGAAAAATGAAACGTTATTGGCAAACACTAACCACCAATTAATTACATCACATGAATTACTGGACACTTATGAAAAGCAAAAAACTAATGTGTCAAGAGAAATTGATACATACACCGACAACATCAATAATTTTGGTGATTTGATTAGACCAAAAAAATCTGTTGATGAAATCGCACGATGGTTAGATAACTTCAGTCAATTAACATCTCAATTACAACACAATGAGACTGAATTATCTTCATTGACGAATCAGTATCAACAATGGACAACATTGAATGATCAGTTATCCAATGATCAACAAAAATTAGAAAGAGTAGTCCAAGAAATAGAGACCATTGAAAAACAATCACTACCGTTTAATCCAAAGTGTGATGCATGTTTACGTCAACCATGGAAAATTAGGCACTTACAATTATTATCAGACAAACAACAATTAATTCAATCCATTGAAACCATCAATTTACCTCAACTAGATCCCATTAAAATCAAGGCAGAAATCACACGGTTATCATGTTGGATTGATCAATATCACAAACTACAAAAATCAGTCGAGAATTACAAAACTTGGAAACAAACATGGATTGATTTTGAAAATAGATCAAAAATATTAGATTCACTCAGGAATACCAGAACCGAAAAATATTCAGTCATGACTGAAATACAAAAAAATATCAAAACTGTGATGACTGACATAAAAAATAAAGAAATTAAAAAAAATAAAATAACATCTTATATTGCTGGTTTACATTATGCCATCAATAATCGACCAAAATGGCATACTCTAACACAACAAATCAATGATATGAAAAAATATCAACAAGATTTACAATTGCACCAAGTATACACACTCTATGAAACACTCAATATTGAATATCACCAAAAACAAAAACAACTGATCGATTTGACAGATCAATGGCATTTAAAAAATACACACATAATGACTGAAATACAACGAATTAATACACTCATTGAGTCATTGAAAAATACTTTGTTAATTATCCAACAAAATGATACATATACAATTGAGGAAAAAAACTATTGTGACAATATTGAATTGTGGAAAACATATGATTTACATAAAGATACAATTAAAAATTTAAAATATTGTGTGTATCGACATCAATTGTGTACAATTGATGAACAAATTAACAAAATTAAACTATTGAATGATTATCAAAAACAATACAATTATTGGGTTGATATTGATGTCAATAAACCTCAATACATCAAAAAACTACAAATTAATGGTGAGATTGATACGTTGCAAAAAATAATACAAGAGTTACGCATTGATTATGAAAGACATAAAATATCACATAATAGGCATGTTAAAAATTTATTTGAAATAAATACATATAATCAAATCATCGAAAAAACTGAAGAGAAACAAAAAGTCATAGATTTCATACTTAAATCTCTTGTTAACTATAGGTCATGGTTATACACTAACATCATCATTCCCAATGTCGTCAGTGAAGTTAATAGAACAGTCTCAATCGTTACACACAGTACAGAATATTCTTTAAATGCTACCGTTTCAACAGATAAACATAACAAAATTAACATCGGTTGGTCAATTAATTCACCGAGTGGATCAGCTATCATCCAAAAGGCTGGGGGATATATCAAACACATTCATGGTTTGATCATGAGAATTACTCTATCTCGAATGGGGGCTTCACATATTAATAATAGTCAATTATTTATTGATGAGGGGTTTACATCTTGCGATTCTCAAAATCTTGAAAAAATACCCGATTTTCTCAGAAATTTATTGGATGTATTCAGTTCAGGTATGTTTATCGTTAGTCATTTACAAATTCTTAAAGAATGTGGTGATTTAACAGTTGATATCAGATCTTCTAGTGATTCTACTACATTAATACAATTTGACAATAAATCTTCTCCAAATCAGAGCATTAAGCAAAAAATATCACTCAAACTAACTTCAGCTCAAAAAAAGGTCAAGACTGAGGCTGATCTGTGTATCGCTATTAAAAAGGATGGTCAACGTTGTAAATATAAAGTAAAAAATGGACAATATTGCAACATTCACATGCCAAAGAATTAAAATATTAACACATAATCGTTTCTTTCAAATAAACAAAGACATTCATTCGAAAGAAAATAATAATACATTACATCATAGATCTCCTCCTATTTTATAAAATATGCTCTCAATTATGGTCAATCCTTCGGGTAGTGTTCTAGAAGTGTAATCCTCTGATCTATCTGACCCATGGCGGGCATACAATTCGCTCATATTAGCACCATGCCCTGTGGTCTTACGAATAATATCAATTTCCGCTCTCATAAACATGCGTTTATGATCTTCTAAATAATCTTCAAATGAATGACGCAAATCATTGATACTAAAATTAAAAAAATAACCACTAATCATCGATGATAGTTTACCCTCACCATTATCATACAACAGATCACGTGATCTCGCTCGAGTAATCAAATATTGTCTGGGAAATTGGTGTATTGATCTATTAATCATATTCTGTAATCGTTGTGGCAGAATAATATCAACTGCTCCATTAAATTTAGCCGTTTTATATCTCGAAATGATTAATTGACCCTCATTGACTAAATAGATATTATCTTCTTCTTCTGGAACAGTCTGCTTATCATAGACTAAATATATCCTTCCAAAATCATCCCTCATGGGTGGAAACATAGTGTATAAACTAAGAAGTAAACACTTAATACTATCCGGTTCTTCTCGGCATAATTTTGACCTCATTTGAACAAACTCTGACCAAGGAGGTACACTTCCATGATCAACTTTGTCACCATCTAATTGGCTAACTTGTCGTCGAAGTCTGATCATTTCTTGTTGATATTGTTCAATCACTGGGTCACTCAATTCCTGCTTAAATTGAGTATTGTGTTTGACTAACGATAAAATGATCGACAGCATATTCTTATAAATATGTGTCGAATAATGTTCTTGTAATACCTTAAAGACACGTTCGGTTTGACGCAAACATGGCATGATATCATCCTCTGGACAACCTATTATATTTAGCAAGCGGAATACATCATTTTGATAATTATTATGGGTTCTTTTGGCTATTTTCTTATCAACCAATAATTGGTCAAATACTTGACCAATATCCTCGCGAGAAATTGCATTTTTTGATTTGATACGAATAACTATTTTATCGGACGGTCTGGCACGTTTGGTGTATTCAATAGGAACAGTTCCTCCTTTCAATTGTTGTAAAATCTCTGGATGAATATGTAATTCATCACAAGGAATCATGTCTAATGTAATACCCAATTCTTGTAAATCAGACCTAACTTTAAGACCTTTACATATATTGTCAATCACACGTCTAATCTTATCTGTTTTATCAACCATTTGTCCATTTTCTTTTTGGCGCTGGCGACTTAATCGTTTCTTGAGACGATTTTTATTTCGCCGAATTTCTGCGATCAGATCACTTTCCATTTTATTTTATCTATAATAATAGGTACGAATTAGATTTTCAATTTTTTATTATCATTTTGTCATCATATTGCAGGAAACTATTGAATTTTTTTCAACATGTATATTGTCAATACTATTACATCACACACTTCAAACACTCTAGTGCATACTCATAATCATCTACACTAAACTGTATATTGGATAACTGTGGTCTTAAATAATTCTGTATATAATCAACAAAATCAACACATTTTGACAAATTATTCAATCGTTTCTTAACGTCACACGATAAACTCTGTAGATAATCAAATAAAACTTTCTTTTTACATTCTTTTATTTGTGGTAAATCAGTTTCATCAATGAAGTGGCACTCATGTACACGGCGATGATGTATATTGATAATACCTTGTTTATATGGTGAGGGAAAAGATTTTTCCAACAAATCACAAGAATTTAAATCTTGTATCGCTATAATCATTCCTGATACCTCTTTTGCGGTCATTAATGCTCTCACATTATTGTTTAATTCATTAATCTGGACTGATTGCGTTTCGACTTTCATTTCCAACTGGTTAATCCGTTTCTGTAATAATTCATTTTCTTTCTTGAGTTCTTCAATTGTCTTCTCTTTGTCCATCAATATTTTTTCAAGTTGCTCACTCTTACCTGTCATTTTTCCCAACTCAATCTGTAATCTTTGATTTTCTTTCAAAACTCTATCATACTCTTGAAGTGGTATATAATGAACTTGTATTTGTACAGATTCTTGTTGAACTTGTTCGGGTGTACCAGTCACAATCATGTTGTGTTTCTTTTTTGTCATTACTTATATTATATGATGGATATATATCTATCTATAATCAAAAACAGAATTCAATTTTTGAAATATACACTATTTCGCACGATAAGGAATTCATTGTTCAAATGTAATTCACAACAATTCGCATAACTAGACGTAAATTTATTTTGAGTGTGTAGAATGAAGCTGTATTGTAGTTTATAAGTCGCCAGATTAGCACAAATTTATATCAATACAATCACATATGGTCAATTATACCCATTCATATCAATGCGTTCCTTGTTAGGAATGCTGTTCAATAATTAGTAATCTTTCTTTAATGGTATCAAAACAATTTTGACATGTTTTTTATATCTAGTTTAAATAATTTTTTAAAAGATAATTGTTCTTTTTTGAATTACTATTTTCATATATTTGTTTAAAATATATAATGGAAATTTTGTATCAATTATTAATTTTAATTTATCAGGGAAAAAGATAGAGCAATCAGCTCTATTACCATTGCTCAAAGTATCTTGGAACAGTCTATTTTAACCATGCATTCTGTGCTTGGAAAATTATTGGAGGTCATAAATATTTCTAAACGCATATATTAAGTCAGTATAATATCCATTATATTCCCGAAATATTTTGTTCACTTGATGTCGGTCAATTTTGCACCTAGATAAAAAATCTTTGAAGTCTTTGATTGAATGTAGCTGACTCGCAAGTAAAAACATTTGATCTCTCACATCATCGGGAGACCTTGTCAGATTACACCGATGTTTCGATTTTTGTATTCTTCCCGTCACACTTTCATCATGTATATTGTAATGATATAGTTCACATTTTGGATCAAAATATACAAAAATGTATGATGTGTTTAACCGTCTTATATAATTAGCAAATAATATATCACAAAATTTATTGGATATCATGTAATCATACCCAGATATTTTTTCAAAAAATTTTCGTAATAATGAAGGGGGTACAGCATATTTCCAAAATTCTCCTGGTGTACTCGTGTCTGTTCCCTCATGTAGACCTCCAAAAATTTTATTGTGAGGCAATTGCTTGAGTATTTGATCATAGTAACGACTAAAAATCTCAACTCTATGATTATCATAAATGTCATCATCATCACAAAATAATAGTAAATCATATAATGACACATTTTTCGTTAGTGATAAAAGATGTTGAAATTGAGACTTTTTCGACCCATGAAAAACCATATTCACAGAATTATGATATTTTCTCATTATTATTTGATTGAATAACTCATGATAATTATTGTTATCAAATGACATTGAACAAAATATGTCAGCTTTAACTGTTTGGTTGAGAAGACTATCCAAACATTTTGTGAGGTATATCAATTGATTATCATAACTGATATGTGATGCTATCAATATGGCAACACGAATTTTCCCAACGATTAGATTTGATATTTTCTCACTCATTATCTTCATCCATTGAGCTATACTTGACAGCAAATTATCTTTATCATAATATATCTCATTCGAGATATACTCAATAAATCTGGATGTGTGAGAAATTACATCGTCTATCATATACAAACCATAATAACTGCATATTTGTTTCATCATAACCCCTTTATATGTTGGTGTAATCAAATATTGTTTAATTAATGGTTGAATCCGTTCAGTTATAGAATGAGGTTCATATTTCTCAAATGGTATCATTTTTTCAGTATTTTTGTCTCCTAGAAAACTTATTGTATCACCATACGATATAAGTATTTCTTCTTGTACGTTGATTTCCTTTCCAGCAACGATTGAGATAATAGAACAGTTCAGATTTAATTCATTATCAACTTCTGAACACACTGCATATGTGTTTGGGTTATTTGAATGATTAAACCAAGACACATCATTACCGATGATGTAGTCTCCATCAAACTTGAACAAATTATTTTGAAGTTTATCGCGTATTAGGATATCAATTTCATTGGGTATATTATTGACTGCATATTCATCTTTCCAAACAATTTTTCTTGGATACAAACTATTAAATAGATCTCTATCATATCTTATCGAATTACGTAAAATGTACGCATCGTTTGCCTTTTGGTAATAACAATGTTCTACGAGCAATATATCTCCAACATTAATATGTTCTTTACACACCACTTTTCTATAATCGTCGACACTGATAAAATCACACTGACTCGATTTGAGTAATGTGTGAGTATAATTATTCATATTCTGTGGTGTCTAGATTATTATCTGATTCAGATATTGAATCAATTTTTTGCGAAATAAGTGAAGACTCATTGAGATATTTGATCCGACTGTGATATATAAATTGAATATCATTATAATCAATTCGGTTCAATTAACCTACCCTTATTAACTTCGGGCGAACCTTGTTAGGTTTGCTGATTAGTTTGGTGAATTGTAAATCAAATTAACCTATGTGATTATAATCACATAAATTTGTGTAAAATTAGAAATAACCAACAATAAGAAGCCGGTCCAAAACTATTTTTGCTTTGAATATATGGCAAAATTATTTTCCATATATTCATATAAATAATGGATACATTCTATCAAATCAAAAATATTCTGACACACGTCAGTTTTGGTAAAACCGACAAAAATATTCAAACATTTTTAAAGAACTTAAACCTCTGATTATCGAAAGGATACATGTAGTTTTAAAAATAGAAGAATTAAACAGACTGGTAGACCTATGACAACTAACTTTGACCGATTATTAGATGCTCTGTTTTCTTATGTGATTGTGGTGCTCAAACACATTATGTCACCGAACACTATGGTATATCAAAACGAACATTCTATCGTTATCTTAAGATGTTAACAGACTGTCACATTCTTGAGAATGTGTATCAACAAATTATCATTTGTATTCCCATGACTAAACAACTAATTACTGATACTTTTACTGTTAAATCCATGAGAGAATCAGATGGACTGGGACGTTATCAACTGACAGAGGACGTCAAGGACTCAAAGTATCCATCATTTGTGATACTAATCGCATCACAAGAGCAATACATATCGGATCAGCCAATACACATGATTCCAGATTATTGTTACCAACCATCAAACATCATCAGAGTTTTAAACCGATACAAAAAACATTAAAATGTCTATGTGATGCCGGATGAAGACGAAGCGACGTCGTATTCGAAAGAGGTTATCCCATCATATACAGTTTGAAGACCCAACTGAAAAGTTGGTGACACCATCTTCAGGGCACTTAGAAGTGTCGAAGCATCAGGATCAGATAAAAATGAAATCATAATTAGAATCACGGATTCTAATTATGGACGATTGGTCAATTGGATAAAACATTAGACATCTAATCTCAACTTCGAACCTGCGACTTAAAAGACTATTATCTCATCATTTTATCATGTATGATATTGATGAATTTCGAACGTCATGCTTGTACCATGAGACATGTGATCGATGTGGTAATTTGTATCTTCATCTTCCAATCGATGATGGTCAGACAAATAGAATACAGAAAATAAATTCCAGACTTGTGAATTATACAATGAATATCAACGGTTAATAGAGAATATAAATAATGTGAAAAAACCCTGAACAAAACACCATCATTACCAATAACTGCACGAAGTTATTCACAGAAATTTCATAAAATATTTAATTTTGAACAGATAGAAACACAATTCGTCAAAAATGGATATAAATGTAGAGGATACAAATTCTCAATTCCTCTGCTAATGGATAAAATGAGACACCTAATGAAAGACCCAGAATATAACTTCACAAGATGACAAGAGGATAACAGTCTTACTGGAACAGAAGTGAAGGAGAATGAATTATTACTGGATCAATAAATTATTTTTCAAAAATTGAATTGTTTAATTAATATCATACATTGGTATGATATTAAACAAATGGAGATGACAAGGGAACAACGGATGAGTACAATAATGATAAACAGTGGATATATTTGGGATAGTGACATAAATGGGTGGATTAATTGTAATGATGATTTTGATGACTGGAGTGATTGTGATGATGACGAACAACCCCACGACCCAAAACTATTGCCAAAAATGAAGAAAATTACTTAAACTACCCCAAAATACCCTACTAACAGAATTTTGAAAAAGTCTATATATAACCACAGAATACTTTGTCAAAAACAGGGTAGGGTAGGGTAGGGTAGGGTAGGGTAGGGTCCTTGACCATCCCAGTCCAGACCCCTATGACAATCGACATCTATTGCTATCAAATTCTAAAATGTCTCGCAAACTCACAAAATCTCAAAATTACCCCCTATTTTTCATTTGGCATTATTAAATATTTCATTAAATTCCCCCAGATGAATTTGATTTTAGCCAAACGGATTTGGGAACTCAACATTTTGAAATTTTAATCTCCATATTTGTGAAAATTCGTGGTGAACCAAATCAAGACTTTTTACACACAGACATAACAACGATTAATATTGGAATCAACGAGTATCAAATTTACATATGCCAGATTACTGACATTTTTATGATTCATATATCACGTTTATTCACATAAATTGGGATATGAAAATTTTGGCATTTAACATCAATTCGACCAGAAATGGAAATATAAACAATGATCAATTAAAACAAATTAAATTACTGAACCCAGACGTTTTATGTTTGTCTGAATGCCATGTCGCGTATCGACTCATTTCGGTCAATATATCTCTCATTGTGATTGTATGTCTTTATTAATATGTAAAATATATATTTGCAAACCTGAACAAAGTTTGAATTATTCAACTTTGTTCAGGTTAATGTAATTAATATCATCAGATAAATTTATCTGATGATAAATAATTTAACAATTTTGATATTGATCATAAAGATGACCTAAATTAAGACATATGTGTCATATGTCTTATTATATATGTGTTTATGATAAGACATATATAATTGTTAAAATATTTGTGATCATATGACTAGTTATGATTTTTATAAAATTTGTCTATATCAATAAATCATTAATAACATCAATTGCAAAATTTTAATTTAACAATTTCAATATTGATCATACAATATGACCTATATTATGACATATGTGTCATATGTCTTATCATACATAAATTGTTAAATTTAATATTGTGTATTTGAATTTATGAATAAATAATTAAATTGGATAATCTACTTGGAAAATTTTTTCTGTGAATTAGAGCAAATAAATTACAGTGGTTAATTTATTTGGAAAATATCGACTCAAATGATAATTTATTTGGAATGTAATGATATTTTACTTGGAATTATTATGATAATTCACTTGGAAAAATTTGAGAATGTGGTGTGGCATAATTTTTCTAAAAAACTTTTTAGAAAAATTAATTCTCCAAAAAATTTTTTTCAAAATAATAAAAAATAATTAAAAAAATATTTCGCACCACACCACAATTTATTCCAAGTAAAATATCATTATTTTCCAAGTAAAATATCATTATTTTCCAAGTAAAATATCATATGATCAGATATTTTCTAATGTGATCTCATCACATTTTTCAAGTAAATTATCATATCCATTTCAAGTCATCACATAAAATTTATTGGTATTTTTATTTATAAATCATATATTGTTTTCGAAGTAATTTATCATGTGTTTATTTAATTTCAAGATAAATACCACTTTTATCGATGTTTTACTTGGAAAACATCGATAAAGTACTTGGAAAATATTGATATTAAATGTATATAATGGATTGTCTCATATGTGGTAAAGTTTTCTCAGATAAACGAGCTTTGAAATATCACACAGATCACAATGTTTGTCAAAAAAACACGATTTGTATGCCAATTGTGTGATAAGGAGTTTACTACACTCAAAGGATTAAATTATCACGTTGAAAATAAAGTATGTGCTCAGAGAAAACAGACACTTAAACCAAAACCAAAATTAGTGTTGAGAAACAAATATAATCAAATGAGTCATGATGAATTAGTTGATCAACTAATTCATCTACAAGGTAAATATGAATCCTTAAAAGAAAATCCCCAAAATATCAATAATAACATTATTATTTTCCCAAAAGAATTCGGAAAAGAAGATATGTCATATATCCAACAAAAATTAGGAGATATTGTGGGACCACTTGTCAAATCTCATATGTTTAATAGTATTCCGTATTTATTTAACAAGATTCACAATAATCAAGTCATTCCAGAGTATCATAATGTGTTTTCCACAAGTGAAAGGTCGAATTATGCCATGATTTCTGATGGTCATATGTTCAAACATCGACCTAAAAAACAGTAATCGACCAAATCATTGAATCGAAAAGATCCATTCTTCGGAATTATATTGATAGTAATGGGGATCAATTGGGTGAAAAAGTGCTCCAAAAATATGAGCAATATCAAGATCGCATCGATGAAGATATGGAATTTCGAAAAAATTTGGAGTTAGAAATAGGAGGTATGTTACTTGATATGAAAGCAATTATCGCTAATGATGAAAAAACCAGACAATTGTTGGACAAAGTAAATGATGGTGAATTCGATTTACTACCAAGTGATGAATCGTAAACACTCATTGGTCAATTGGTCATATTATCTCAATATTTGCGCTAATGGTTCAACATTAGCACATTTAATGTGACTCATCTTTATATCTGATTATTGTTTCGATTCGAAAATGATTCGTATTTATATGTGCCAATGGTGGGCTACTTTTCAATTATATTTTTGTACATTTAAAATCAGAACTCCATTACTATAAATACCCAGGCGATTTATCAATTCATCAACAATTATCGGGTATGGTGGATCACCATACAGTTCTTTTATATTGACTTTTTTATCAGATGATGGATTTTTCCTCACATACCGTATAGTTCCATAAATACGTTCAATCCAGTAACCAGGCACTTCTTCATTTCGACTAAAGTTCTTACGTGCTGGATATACATGCATATGTGCGTGATTTTTTGACATCTTAATATGTAAATTTGACGTGGCATAAAATTTGCTGTTATTGAGTGAAATTCCCATCAATGTACCATCCGAAATATCATATTCATCATAGTTTGAGTCTGTATCTTTTTCTTTCACAATATACTCATTGACTTTATGATCTGGAAATAATGTGTTAATCACCGTGTTGGATTTAATATGAGACAATATTTCTATTATTTCATTTTTTGCTGTCTCTGAATTAATCCATTTCAAGATGAAACTTTTAGTTGGATTACGTCCTGCTAAAACCGATGCAATGTAATCATGTTTTGTAGTGTTCTTAGTAGCATTTTGTGAATCTTTAAACTCACATGTATCAGATGATATGGTATCAATTAAATTCGCTAATATAGTGTGTTGTTCTCGTATTTTTGTGAAACATCTTGACAATTCATGTGTATATGTGAGAACATCAATAAATCTATTTAGATATTGTTTATAATATATATTAAATTGATAAGCTTGTCTTGTGTCATTCTCTAATGACACATTCACCTTACATTTGACGTCAATTGGGAGATATTCATAAAAATGTTTATTTTCATTGACTGCCAGTGTGAATTTATCACACTTATCACCAAAATATGCCTTGATTTTCGCCTTAAAACGAATAAATCTCTCCTCGTCATAAGTATATGACATTTCTTTATTCAATAACACAGGTTGTTCATATGTCATTAAACTGTGATCCATCACAGTCGGTAAAAATTTTGAATGGGACATTTCTGCATTGAACCAGAAATAAAATTTACTCACCAAATTCATTTCTATTAAATTAATGGAAATGGGATATAGATACATCAATTTTTGACAAATAAATCCACAAATTGAGATTGTAAAGGCAAAAACTATGCACTGGTATTACGGGTAATGAGACAATCAATATAGTTTAATCACACAATCTCACTCAACTACACATAATTTACTTTGAACCGGAACAAAGTTTGAATCTTACAAAAATTTAAAAATTTGTAAGATTTTATAATTTAATAAAAATTCGTCAGGAGAAAAGTCATTTTTCGCAAAAACGAAATTGGAATCCCAAAATTTATAAAATTACTTTGAATTTTAAGGATCAAAACTGAAAGGCAAAAATTTGTAAAATTTAAAAATTAGAAATTTTTTGAGTTTGGAAAATTTTAAAAATTTTAAAAATTTTCTCAAAAATTTTAGAAAAACACTGATTGAATGATTGTTAAAATTGGATTTAAATAGCTTGTATTATGGTCTTATATTCTTCAAA
>JGI26437J51864_10000237_pt1 | contig 15917 bp, 15 predicted proteins | sample FrelakmetLWP11LW_FD_51864 | JGI IMG/M metagenome (IMG submission 51864)
TCAAATCATCGTGGGTTCCATAACCGCCGATCGGATCGGCAGACCCTTCAGGAGTTGTCCTGGTGGGGAACTTGAACCGTTTAATGGAACCATCCCTAAACTTCACTGTCCACATGATGTCCTCAGATCCTCTGAGGGGTGTCGCACTGGCTCCCATGGGGATGAAATCCGCATAACCGCGAACGTCCATCGCCTGCTGGGGACAGATCTTGACACAGCACATTCACTCCCAGCACATTTGAGGATCGCGGTTGTACGCTTTCATCCTCTCTTTGTCCAGGACCATCAGGTCGTTGGGGCAGATGTACATGCAGGCTGTCTTGTCCTGCCCCTTACAACCGTCGCACTTCTCGGTGATCACATAACTTGGCATTATCACACCTCCTAAATTGACTCGTTTGTTGGTAAGCTGCTACGGGTTTGTCACTAGAAAATGCTTTCCTCTCACACACCTCCTTTCGGCAAGGTATTTCCTTAGTCAATGCGGCTAAGTACACACACAAAAAACCGCCTTCTTGGGTGAGAAAAGCGGTCAGAATTGGAGACGAAACCTCGCTCCGAGCAGCATGAGAATACAAAACCGGTCATCCATCAGGTCCTTAAACTCAGAGGCATATCCGTCCGGCAATGGCAGCATCCGTCTCCGTTCCTTTTCGATCGGGCCTTAGTGGAGGCCCGTCTCAAGCACTTTTTTCAATATTGCTTTCGCGGATGAAACTGGCAGGGTGCAGTTCACCTTCAAGAAGCAACGAATCTATTTCCATTCCTTTTTGGGTGTCAAGAAAAAACGAACGCGAAGGTTCATCTTTCAATCCCCCCTCTCCCCCGCTCGGGGGAAAGGGGGAAGAGAACAAAAAAACAGCCTTCTATTTAAGATTTCTTGACGTCGCCGGTGGCAGCGCCGTGCAACTTGATCTCCACCTTTTCGTCCAGGTTCTGGTAGTACTCCTGAAGGACCTTTGCCACTTCGGGTCTCGAGAATTCCACGGGCAACTGGCCGCCCTCGGACAGGGTCTTCCGGACCACGGTGCCGGAGAGCATGAGCCTGTCGTTCTTGCCGTGGGGGCAGGTCTTCATGGAGGCCATGCCTCCGCACTTGTTGCACCAGAACGTCCAGTCGATGTTCAGGTTCTGGCATTTCAACGCGCCCTTGGGGATCTCGTCGAAGATCTTCTGTGCATCAAAGGGGCCGTAGTAGTCGCCTACGCCCGCATGGTCGCGTCCGATGATCATGTGGCTGCAGCCGTAGTTCTGGCGAAACACGGCATGGAGCAGAGCTTCCCTTGGCCCGGCATAGCGCATTTCCATGGGATATCCTCCCTGGACCACGGTGCCCTTTACAAAATAGTTGTCCACCAGAACCTCGATGGCTTTGACTCGCACATCCGCCGGAATATCCCCCGCTTTCAGTTTTCCAACGAGCTGATGGATGTAAACGCCGTCCATGACTTCCACGGCGATCTTGGCAAGGAATTCATGGGAGCGGTGCATGGGGTTGCGGAGCTGAAGCGCTGCAATCCTTTTCCACCCCAGGTCTGAAAAGATCTTCCGTGATTCCGCGGGCCTCTGATAAAGGCCCTTGAACTGCTCCGGATAATAAATTTCGCTCAAGACCTTGATCGGGCCGGCCAGGTTGTATTTGGCCTGGGCCATGACCTTTTCGACGCCCGGATGTTCCTTGTCCACGGTCTTGAAAACGGCCTTGCACTCGTACTCTTTGTCGATCGTGTATTTTTCGGTCACGTTCATCGTGGCCACGGTCGTTCCTGTTTCTTCGTCGTCAAGAGCAATGTTGTCGCCCACCTTGATGCTCTCGTCATTGGTGGAGACCGTGATCGGGATCGGCCAGAACGTGCCGTCGGCCATGGTGTACTTGTCGCAAACGCCCTTCCAGTCCGCCTTGGTCATGAAGCCGGTGAGAGGCGTAAAAGCGCCGATTCCCATCATGATGGCATCCGAGGTTTCCCGGGTCGTAACGGTGATGTGTTTGAGAGTCTTGGCTCTCTTGGTTTCCGCCTCAAGCTCTTTCCCTGAGAGCAGGAGAGGCATAAGTTTTTCTTGTTTGCCATGGGGCGCAATCAGATCGGCCATAAATCATCCTCCTTTTGGTTTCTTTTTCTTCGCATCAGATCCTGAAAGTTTTCGCGGGCCTGCAAGGCCCTGGACTTCCCGTAACCTGTTCGTCACACCGGCGCAGTTCCGTCCTGAAGCGACGGATCCCCTTTGGCGGCTGTTGTCTTTTCTTGGAGCTGCTGAGATAAGGAAGCAAACATGCGCCTAAAACAAAGAGGTAATCTATTTCCAACTGTCGCTGGGTGTCAAGAAAAAAAGAGTAGTGCGGCGTGGTTCAACGGCGCCTCGTCAGGATATAGGCCCCAAGCTCAAGAAGACCCTGTTTGACCGCTGAGTCCGGGAAGAGTCCCAGCACTTGTCCGGCTTTTGCCACGTAATCCGAGGCTTCCGATCGCACTTGTTCGATCGCCCCGTGGACCCTCACCCGTCGGATGAGATCTTCGTAATCCTGATCGCCGGCTTTCTGGGTCTTGAAGAGCTCTGCAAGGCGCTCAACCTCGCCGCTTGCAAGCTCTGAAACGAAATAGACAAGAGGCAGGGTGATTTTACCCTCTTTGAGATCCTTGCCCACGGGCTTGCCAAACACCTTCTCCGAAGAGGTGTAATCCAGAAGGTCGTCCATGAGTTGGAAAGCGATGCCCAGGTTCAAGCCGAACTCCCCGAGATGTTGCATGGTTTTCTCATCCGCACCGGCGACCATGGCACCGGAGGTGCACGCNGCGCCCATGAGAGCCGCTGTTTTGGCCGTGATGATTTCCAGGTATTCCGCCTTGGTGATTTTCCAGTTGTGAGTGCGCTCCAGTTCCAGGAACTGTCCTTCCACCATGCGTTTCAGCACATCACTCAGCAGCCCGATGAGTTCGAGGTTTTTACATTCTACCGCAATCGCGGAAGCCGCAGCGTAGAGGAAATCGCCTCCCAGCACCGCTGCGGAGTTTCCCCACACCTGCCGCACAGAGGGCTTGCTCCTTCTGAGTTCCGCGTTGTCGAGGACGTCATCGTGAAGCAAAGAGGCCGCATGCACATACTCGAACAGCGTGGAGAGCCGGTAAACATCTTTTCCTTGGTATCCGCAAAGGTGACAGGAAAGCACAAAGAGCAGCGGACGGATCCTTTTCCCGGCCCCCAGCAGGGCGTAGCGAACGATGTCACTGACAACGGGGACCCTGGCGCCTAGAGATTGGTTCAGGGCGTCGTCGATTTCCTTGAGATGAGCGCCGAAGCGGTCTAGGAAGTCGTTCATCGCGATCTGGAAAACTCTGCTCCGTGACGCTAGGATTTCTCTTGCGCCGCAGGCCCGCAATTTTCTTCAGGCTCAAGAGAAGGTTTGGTTTTGCCGATACCCTGATTTAGCACGCTGTCTCCACCATAGCAAGAAAAGATCCCGAATCTACCGCGTAATTCTCGCAGGCAAAGCAGGACTCGAATTTCGAAGGATTCCTGATCACCAGCGAGGCGTCAGATGCTAGGCGCCGAGGAGCGACGACTGAGGCGTATGGAGCAATACGCCGCAAGGAGGAGCGAGCGAAGGCAACGCCGCAGATGATGCCTTGATGGTGATCAGGGAAGATCAGGCCCTTTCTCCGACAAGATCATACGTTCCGGCTCCTGTGATCCTCACAGGCACGATCCGGCCAACCTCTGCATCACCCCCGCGGATGAGAACCTGTCCATCCACTTCGGGTGCCATAGAGGCCGCCCTTCCTGCACCCCATCCCCCCCCTTCTGCGCCGGCCCCCTCCACGAGCACAGGAACCACTTGACCGATCGTGCCCTTATTCTTCCTTCTCGAGATCGTCGCCTGAACACGCATGATTCGACCCCGTCTCCTCTCCGCGAGCGATTTCTCCACAGGGTTTTTCATGCGGCCGGCAGCCGTCCCCTTTTCGCGGCTGAAGGCAAACGCACCCAGGTGATCGAACTCCGCGTCTTTCACAAATCCCAGCAGGCTTTTGAAAGCAGCTTCTGTTTCCCCCGGGAATCCCACCATCACCGTTGTTCTCAGGCTGATTCGCTCATTCCTGGACCGTATCCTCTCAATCAGCTTCCTCACCTTGACCTCATTCATGCCACGTCCCATGGCCCTGAGAATGCCCGGATCAACATGCTGAATAGGGATGTCGAGATAGGCACACAGTGGAGATGGAGACTCCATGAGTTCCAGGAGCCTGTCGGTGATCCTCTCGGGATGGCTGTACAGGATGCGGATCCAGGATATCCCCCGGACCTGAACCAGCCTTTCCACAAGGTCCTCCAACCGATATCCTCCCCTGAGATCCCTTCCATACATCGTTGTGTCCTGGGCAATCAGGTTCACTTCCTGAACCCCGCGCTCGACCATCTGCAGCGTCTCTTCAACCAGGGATTCCAGGCTGCGGCTTCTGAAAGGGCCTCGCAGCTGAGGGATGATGCAGAAGCTGCACCGGTGGGAACATCCCTCCGCGATCTTGAGGTAGGCGCTGAAAGGAGGCGTCGACTGCACTCGAGGGGTCCGGTGGTCAGGCAGAAATGTGGGTCTGTTGATGAGGAAGGGCGGACCCTTGCGACTGCGCTCCTGAAGGAGCTCCGTGATCCGATGGATCTCCCCGGGACCGGCCCACCCATCCACCTCGGGCATTTCCTTCTTCAGTTTGTACCCGTACCGCTGCACAAAGCAGCCGACAACATAGAGCTTACGCAGTTGCCCTTTCCTCTTCCTTTCGGACACTTCGAGGATGGTGCGGACCGCTTCTTCAACCGCAGACTGGAGAAACCCGCAAGTGTTGATGATCGCGATGTCGGCTTCCTCCAGTCCTCCCACGAGAGGATATTTCTTCTCTGAGAGCCACCCCAGGATGTGCTCGCTGTCCACCAGGTTCTTTGCACACCCGAGGCTGATGACGCACACTTTCTCTTTCGGTTTCAAAGCTAAATATCTTCTTGGATTTTATGGGATAGTCGATGAAGGAGGGTGAGAGCGAAATTCCGCATGAACAGAAGCTGAATGGTCTCCGCGGATTTGTCGAGCAGCGTGCCGCTGATCTTCATGAGGATGCAATCCGTTTCCGCGACTACCGTGGCCGCTCGGGTCTGACCGCTCAGGTAGGACATCTCTCCGAAGCACTCGCCCCTTGTCAGGGAAGCAATGATCTTTTTTCCCTTACTCACCGCAACCTTGCCGCTGAGGATAATGTAGAATGTGTCGTCGATGTCTCCCTCGGCCACAACCACCCTGCCCTTGCGCACCTTGATGATGTTGCTCGCCTGCAGGATTTCTCGCACCTGGTCTTTTGTGAAGTTTTCGAAGAAGGGGACGCTGTGGACATAGTCGATGATGTTCTCGACCTTGTCCGCTTTCGGTCCTCCTTTCAGTCCCCTCAGCGCCACTCTCAAATCGTAGGCTAAATCCATGCAGCTTTGATAGCGTTGGCCGGGGTCCTTGGCCAACGCTTTGCGGCAAATTTTCCAGAGCACCTCCGGAATCTCCGGCCGGGTCGCCCGAATGGGGACAGGATCCAGATTGGTGATCTTGTACATGATGGAGAAGTAGTTCTCGCCGGGAAAAGCCTTCTCCCCCGCCAGAAGCTCGTAAAGGACACATCCCAGTGAAAAAATGTCGCTTTTGTCTTCGACCGGTTCTTCTTTGACCTGCTCCGGGGACATGTAGCTGGGAGATCCCACGATCCCCTTGGAAATCGTCTGACTGGATTTGACGTGGGCGATGCCGAAATCAGTGATCTTCACTTCCCCGGACCGATCCAGCATGAGGTTGGACGGCTTGATATCCCTGTGGATCACCCCCTGCCGGTGGGCGAAGTCCAGGGCGTGACAGGCCTTGAAAATCACCTCTACCACTTTGCTGATGGGAAGCAGATTTTCTTTGGTGCAATGCTTCTGAAGAGAAGGACCGTCTACATACTCCATGGTGATGTAGCAGAAGTCCTTGTACATGCCGGCGTCGTAGATGGCCACGATCCCTGGATGCACGAGCCTGCCTGCGGACTGAGCCTCCAGGAAGAACTGCTCCCGGTATTTGTCCGCTTTTTCTCCCTTCACATCCGCCGCAGGCCGCGAAATCTTGATCCCCACATACCGGTTAATGTAAGGATCTCGCCCCAGGTATACCACGCCCATGCTTCCCTGGCCGATTTTTCCCATGATTTCATAGCGGCCCACCGTCTTGATGTCTGAAAGATCGGCAAGAAACTGCGTGTCCACAGGGCTGGCTTCGTGATCTTTACCGAGGAGTTTCATTTTGAGCCAGCTGGTGAGGCTCAGTTTTTTCTTGCCCTCTTCGGGTTCTATTTTTTCCTTTTCACGCAAAGGNCTTTCCCTTTCTTAGACGCCATTCTGTAGGGTCNGTTTNNTACTATAACACAGGGCGACTGGAAACTTCAAGGAAAATAGGCTGTTATGCCAAGGAAGGAAAGGGGCAAAGGGACAAAGGCACAGAGGGACAAAGGGATATACCAGGATCCGCTTTCTGCTTTGTGCCTATGTGCCTTTGTCCCTTTGTGCCTGGGTCACAGCGAAAAAACCAGGGTGAAGGGAAAAACCTGAAGGGATGCTATTGACCTGCGTCCCTAAACAGTTTCACCAAATTGATCCGGTTCATGACATCCGCGAACAGATCTCCTACCACGGCATCCGCCTGCTCGGTTCCCAGGATTTTGAGCCTTTCAGCCTCCCCGTTGGCAAATTGCTTGGCAAGGAGTGCACCATCCTTGGTGAGTCTGACCTCATACCCGAATTTGACTTTCCAGTTTCGGCCCACCAGGTCCAGGGAGAACTCCTGGAGCGCGAAGACCAATTCCAGCTGGCCCGCTTTTCTTTCAGTCACGATCTCGACTCCCTCACTCCCGACTCTGACGCGGAAAGCCTCCTTCACCAGCGACACTGCATCGTAAAGACCCAGCTTCAGAACCGGCTCTGTCCCCTTTTGAACAGAGTAGGCGATGTTCTCGGAAAAATTATCGAACTCNCTTTTCACTCCCCTGCCCACAAACTCTTTGGTTTTTCTCTCATCTTCCACAGACAGAAAAGCCTTTTTGCCCTGCAGGGCAACGNCATTCGCAGGAAGGCGGTCGTTTAGTTGAACATAGGCAATGGAACTGCAGGCCTGCATGAAAAGGAGCGCAGCAAGGATGCCCAAGATCCACCCTTGATTTAAGCTTTCTCTTAATCTATCTTTTCGGGCCATGGTCGTTTATCTCCTCTCTTTTGTCGTTGGAGGAGGCCAGGATACTTGCCTAGCAGTGGAACTGTCAAGCCAAGGGACTGAACTTTTCGAGGGCACACCCAATGAGTTCTGAAGATGAGCGTCTCCTTGAACAGGCATTTCGAGAGACCCGGGCAAACCACGGGGCGGAGATCACTTTCTACCTCCCTGGCATGATCCGCTATGAAAACCTGCGCGGCCGCTACCCCGCCATCTCGGTCACCGGAACCCGGTGTGAGCTCCAGTGCGAACACTGCAAAGGCCTTCTCCTGGACCCCATGATCCAGGTCACCGAGCCGAATGATCTCATGCAAAAGGCGCTTTATCTTCAGAAACGAGGGGTCCATGGAATCCTCCTGAGCGGAGGATCTGACCGCCAGGGAAGGCTGCCTTGGGCAAAGTACGTTGATGCGATCCGGGAGATAACAGAGGCGACCGGGCTCTATCTCTCAGCCCATGTGGGATTCCCTGATCTTGAGACATGCCGGCAATTGAAGAAAAGCGGCTTGCGCCAGGCTCTCCTGGACGTGATGGGCGATGAAGAAACCGCCACCCGGGTCTACCATCTCAATGGACTCCAAACCGTCAAGGATGCCCTGGAGAGCGTCTCACAGAGCGGTCTCCAGCTCGCCCCCCACATCGTGGCCGGGCTGCACTACGGCAGGATGAAGGGCGAAGACCATGCACTCCGGATCCTGAGCCGGCACAATCCCGCGGTCCTCGTCGTCGTGGTGCTCACGGGTTTGAAAGGAACCCCCATGGCAGGGATGGAACCTCCCTCCCCTCTGGAAGTTGCCCGGCTCATCGCAAGGGCAAGGCTCCTGATGCCCCGGGTTCCGATTTCCCTCGGGTGCGAGCGGCCCAGAAACAAACAGGGCACGGAGCTTGAGAAGCTGGCTCTCCGTGCCGGAATAACCAGAATGGCCGTCTGGTCCGAAGAAGTCCTCGAAGAAGCTTCAAGACTCGGGCTGCGCCCTCGTTTTCAAGCGACCTGCTGTTCCGTGGATTTCACGGACAGATTCAGAATGCTGCGTTGATGCCGGGGGTGCGATCTTCCTCAGCATCGCCACAAGCTTCCTCCTCGTGTTCCACTCCGGGTGATCCATGAGCTCTTCAGAAAGGTGCTTTAGAATTCGGCCGACTTCAGGCCCTTGAGACAGCCCCGTGATTTCCATGACCTTGGAGCCGTCGATCGCCAGATCCTGCAGCCCCCTGACGAGGGGCATTTTGATCAAGCCTCTGATTCTTGACTGGACCTCCTTCAGCCGGCCAAGCGGCTCTTGGGCGCCCTCGGCCAGACTCGCCAGGTTGGCTTTTCTCAGAGCCAGGAGGGTCTCCAAGTTCTCGGCGCCCACCCTGCGGATGAATCTCCTCAGATCCCCATCCCTCCAGGACGAATCATATCCGGCGAGAACCCTCTCTTCTTCAACGAGGTTAACCACCTGCCGGATCACGCTTTTGCTGAAACAGAAACGAACCATGATGGACTTCGCTGCCATGCCGCTCTTTGTCCCGTGATCCTGAGATGCGGATCGGGCAGAGGCGCAAAAAAGAGCAGACAGCCTTGATACGACATCAGGTGACACTTGATCCACAATCCCCCTCTTTGCTTTCCCAACCTCCACAAGTTCGGGCAAGATCCAACCGAGGAGACCTGTTTTTCCGAGGAGATGCAAGCCCTGCGAGGGTTTTTCGCAGACAAGAATCCTGATCAGCTCATCCCTGACCCTCTCAGGGGCCGCAGCGGTGATGGTTTCTGCCATCGATGAGATCGCCTTCAACGTCTTTCCGTGGGTTCGGAATCCAAGTTCAGCGGCAAATCGAACGGCTCTTATAAGCCGAAGCGGATCTTCGCGAAATCTGTCCTCCGGATTGACCACCCCCCTCACCACTTTTTTCTCGATGTCTCTCCTTCCCCCCCAAGGATCAATGACCAGAGACCTTTCTGTGTCATAGGCCATGGCATTGATCGTGAAATCACGGTGCTCGAGATCCTCTTCCAGAGTTTGCTTCGGCCCTCTGAAGGCTGTGACCTCATAGTGGCGGCCCTTGTGCACGAGTGTCACCGTTTCGTGCTTCAGGGAGAAACTTCGAAGACCCTTGAAAACAAAGGGGATCTCTTCAGGCCTCGCCGAGGTCGTGATATCCCAATCGGTCGTAGGCCGGCCCATGCACAGGTCTCGAACAGCGCCACCGACGACATAGGCTTCATGCCCTGCGCGGTGAAGTCTCCTCGCGACCGATCTCACAAAGCTCGGGATGTCCCACTCTGTTGCGCTGGTGCTGCATGCACCCATGATTCATGCCCTTTCCGGTGTCCTCGATTCCCATGGATAAGCGCTTCTTTCTTATTCCGCTCTGCTTTTGTATCATGACACAGGAAGATATCAAATTGAATAGGTTTGTTCGCCATGCACATTTTCACGTACGGATCATTGATGTTTCCTTCTGTGATGAAGGCCGTCACCGGTCGTGAGTTCTCTTCTAGAAACGCCCGCGTGAAAAACCACGCTCGTTTCAAAGTGATCGGGGAATCCTATCCCGGTCTCACGCCATTGGAGGGTGCTGTTACAGAAGGGGTTCTTTACCTCGACGTGGATGCGTTCTCAGTGAAACGGCTCGATGACTTCGAAGAGGAGCTCTATGAGCGTGCGGGGATCTCGGCAGTTGCTCTCGACGGGGAATCGCTTATGGCGCAAACCTATCTCATCAAGCCCCAGTATCGGGATCGGCTTTCTTCAGAACCGTGGGACCCGGAGCATTTTGAAAAGGCCGACCTGATCGACTTCATGGCGAGTTATGGGGGTTTTAATCGGACCGATCGGTCTGATCCGACTGATCCGTCCGATTAGTCGACTCAGTCAATCGGCCGCAGGCCGTTGCACTTGGGATAACCGCAACAGCCCCAGAATTGGGATCCCGCGCTCTTGCCGTTGTTCTCTGCTTCGCTCCGGCAGGGCATCTTAGGGCAAGTTCTGAATCCAATCACGAGCGGAGCCCACCGCGAAGTTTTTTCTTCCCAATCAAGCAGCTTTCATAGAGAATGATCGGAATCCCATCCTCCGCGATGAGGGGTGGGCGGCAATTAACGATTGGTGAGGAGATCTGAGGACATGACAAAGACGCTTTCGGGTATTTTTCCGGCTCTCGTGACACCCTTTCAGAAAGGGAAACTGTCCCTGTCAGGGCTCAAATCCAACATCAAAAAGCTTAACCGCTTCGACTTCACAGGCTACGTGGTCCTGGGATCGACCGGGGAAGGGATCTTGATGGATGAGCAAGAGGGGCTGCACGCGATAGAAGCTGTGCGTGCTGCTGCTGCGCCTGGTAAAATCCTGATCGCGGGCACTGGTTCTGAGTCGAGTTCCGGCACCATTGACTTCTCCAACAAAGCCGCTCGGGCAGGCGCGGATTATTCACTGGTCGTGACCCCCTTCTATTACAAAGCCCAGATGACGGCTGCGGCTCTCGAAGCCTATTACCGGGAGGTTGCGGACAAATCGAAGATCCCCATCATCCTGTACACGGTGCCCAAATTCACCGGCCTCGAACTTCCTCTGCAGACCATTGCTGCCATGGCCGCTCACCCGAATGTGGTGGGGCTCAAAGACTCGTCCGGAAACATGTCGGCCATCAGTGAGACCCTCAAGGCCTGTCCTCAGGAGTTCTCGCTGTTCCAGGGCCACGGATCCCTCGTGTTCTCCGCCTTGCTCCTTGGAGCCAAAGGCGGCATTCTTGCCCTGTCCAACTTGGCTCCCGGAGAAACTGTGGAAATCTACAAACTGTTTCAGGCCGGAGATTATGGGAAGGCAAGAGAACTGCAGTTGCGGCTTCTGCCGGTCAATCAGAAGATTGTTGGCGGCTTTGGCGTTCCAGGCATCAAATGCGCCGCCGAAATGCTCGGATATGCAGCAGGAGAACCTCGTCCGCCGCTCAGGCCGTTGAGCCGGGAGGCCGGCGATTCGATTCACAAGATATTGAAGGAGGGCGGACTTCTTTAAGGATGGAGGCAGTCACAACGGAAGGTTAAGAACGACGGCCGACCGACGACCGCTGACCGCACAGAACAAGTAACAAGTCACGAGTGCGCCAGAGGCGCATAAATGACAAGTGACGAGCAGGACAAACAACGGATAACGGTGAACGTCTTATAACTTAAAGGTCATATCCGCAGCCACGCCGAAGCATTGAAGCTTGGCTCCTCTCTTGGCAGCTCTTTTCCGGCAATCTTCGACAAGACGTTCCATCTGACGGTCTGTCCTGGCCTGATTCAAGTGAAAGAGTCCGAGCTTCTTCACCCCCGCCTGCACGGCCAGGTCCAGAGCTCTGGTGTACGTGGAATGCCCCCATCGCCTTGTCTTCTTGTACTCCTCCGGGGTGAATTCGCCGTCGTGAATCAAAAGATCCGCCCCTTCTGAAAAGCTCCTGTACTCTTCGAAAGAGCGGCCGCCGGGATGGCAGTAATCCAGCTCGTTGTCCGTCAGAAAGACAAAGGCTCTGTCCCCTTCTACGAACTTGTACCCGTTGCCGTCGTTTGGATGGCACAGGGGAATGGGGATCACCGTCACAGAACCGATTTGAAAACGTTCCATGCACTCGGGCTCATAATGGATCCGGGCCTTGAGGTTGTCATAGCCTACAGGGAAGTTAGGCGGGTCAACAATTTTGGAAAGCATGGTTCGGATGAATTGCTGGGCAAAAGGACAGCCCTGGATGCGCAGCCGGGTTCTCCTGGTGTACAGGGGCTCGAAAAAAGGGAAACCCATCAGGTGATCCCAGTGGGCGTGGGTGAAGATCATGTCATAAGAGTACCTGCCTTCTTCCATCAAGCGGCGGCCCAATCTCCGTATTCCGGTACCCGCATCCACAATGATGACGCGATCGTCCTTGGTCCGGATTTCAACGCAGGTGGTGTCGCCCCCGTATTTCACGACCTCTTTCCCCGAGACGGGGATGGAACCCCTCGACCCCCAGATCCTGATAAACATCTTCCTCTCCTCGCCCCTCGACCTCTACAAGCATTTATGCTAGTTTATCACAGCCATGGATTCCTTCACCACCACGATTTTTTCGACCCTTCAGGAGCCCCTATAGATGATCTCCATCGTTCTTAAACCGGGACGTGAAAAGTCTTTGCTCAGACATCATCCCTGGGTTTTTTCAGGGGCGATTGGATCTCTTGAAGGCGATCCGCGCCCCGGTGAAACGGTCGAAATCCTCTCGGGCGAAAGAGGCTTCCTCGGTACCGGAGCCTATTCTCCACATTCACAGATCCGTGTCAGGGTCTGGACCTTCCAAAGGGATCAGCCTATAGATGCTTCCTTTTTTCGTGCCCGCATGGATGCGGCGATCCGATCTCGTGCCGCGCGCTTCACCGGCAAGGAGGGCGCGTGTCGTCTGATCAACGCTGAATCAGACGGCTTGCCGGGTCTGGTGGTGGACAAGTACGGTGAGTTCCTCGTCTGCCAGTTCTTGAGCGCAGGATCGGAGCGCTGGAGAGCCGAGATCCTCGATCAACTCCAGCAGATCCTTTCGCCGGCGGGCATTTATGAGAGGTCGGACGTGGACGTCCGCCTTAAGGAAGGCCTTGAGCCACGCGCGGGTACCCTCCGGGGAGCATTGCCGCCCGAGCTCCTGCCGATTCAGGAAGGGCCTTGTCGCTTCCTTGTGGATATTAGCAAAGGCCACAAAACAGGTTTCTACCTGGACCAACGTGACAATCGGCAGGCTCTTGCGGACTATGCCCACGGATGCTCGGTCCTCAACTGCTTTGCGTACACCGGCGGATTCGGGATCTGGGCATTGAGAGGCGGGGCAGACCATGTGACGGATGTGGAGTCTTCCTCAGGGGTCCTGGAGCTCGCCGCGCGCAATGTGGAGATCAATGGCTTTAACTCTAGTAAGGTGGATCACCTGCAGGGGGACGTGTTCCAGGTTCTGCGCGAGTTTCGAAACTTCAACCGGTGCTTTGACCTCATTGTTCTGGATCCCCCGAAATTCGTGGATTCCCGAAACCAGATGCTCAAAGGAACGAGGGGTTACAAGGACATCAATCTCCTTGCTTTCAAGCTTCTCAATCCGGGGGGAATTCTCTTCACCTTTTCATGTTCGGGACTCGTCCCTCCTGACCTCTTCCAAAAGATCGTGGCCGATGCCGCCCTCGATGCGGGCCGGGACGCTCAGATCCTGCGGACTCTCACTCAAAGCCCGGACCACCCTACATCCCTCAACTTCCCGGAAGGTGCGTATCTCAAGGGACTGGTCTGCAAAGCACATTGAGTACCACGGACAACCCGCTTTCGCGGGTTGTCCGTGCCACCACCCCTCCAGTATTGAATTGACACGCCCCCAGTCATTTTCCTATCATCCCCCTAAGCAATGAGCGGTTGTGAGTACAGGCCCAAAACCCTTCAAGAAGAAAGGACACTGTCATGAGGGAAGGCAAACTTCACTACGGCTGGATCGTCATCTTTATGGGGCTCCTCACTACAATCGCAGCGCACGGTTTTGGACGCATGGCGTACACGATCATTCTTCCGGCCATGAAAGACGGTCTGAAGTTCGACTACACGCAACTCGGTCTCCTCGGCACCGGGAACTTCATCGGATATCTGACCATGGCCATCATCGGGGGTTTTCTCGCCGCCCGTTTCGGAACCCGCATCGTCATTACCCTGGCCCTCTTTCTCCTGGGGATCACCCTTATCCTAACAGGTTTGGCTCAATCCTTCGGCTATGCCCTCTCCATGCGTTTCTTGACCGGCCTGGGCAATGGCGCCGCCTATGTCCCCGCCATGGCCCTCGGGTCCGTATGGTTCGCCATGAAAAGGCGCGGCTTTGCCACTGGAATTGTATCGGGGGGGATTGGAGCGGGGACTCTCGTCTCCGGGCTCCTCGTTCCTCCTATTCTGGTTGCTTATGGAGGCGAGGGATGGCGTTACGCCTGGTATATTCTGGGGGGAATTGCCCTCGTGATCGCGGTCATTGTCTACTCCTTCATCCGCAGCAGGCCCGACGAGAAGGACCTGTTGCCTGTGGGAGCCTCTGAAAAAGATGCCCCGTCTCCTTCTCCCGCAGGACCGAAGGTCACCTCCCTTCAATGGAGTGCGGTTTATGGGATGTCCTCTGTCTGGTACCTGGGTCTGGTTTATTTCTTCTACGGTTTCTCCTACATCATTTATATGACCTTTTTTGCCGCCTACCTTGTGAAAGAAATGGGGCACACTCAGGCCTATGCAGGCGGCCTCTGGGCTTTGGTGGGCGGTCTCAGCACTTTTTGCGGGATCCTCTGGGGACACATTTCAGATCGACTCGGCCGGAGCCGCGGGGCTGCACTGGCTTATCTCGTCCTGGGGTTGTCCTACATTGTTTATGCACTCATCAAGTCGGAGTTCGGGTTCTATCTTTCGGCCGTGATGTTCGGCCTCACCGCCTGGAGCATCCCGACGATCATGGCCGCTGCTGCGGGCGATTTTGTAGGGCCGCGGCTGGCNCCCGCCGGCCTCGGCTTCATCACGCTCTTTTTTGGAATCGGTCAAGCTCTGGGGCCGGCCCTCGGAGGATACCTAGCGGACATCAGCCGCTCCTTTACCGTTCCTTTCCTGGTGGCAGCAGGGATCTCTTTCGCGGGGATGGTGGCCTCTTTGTTCTTGAAGAAACCGAGCACGACGCCCTAGAAGAAGTGAACAGTGATCAGTAATCGGTGAGCAGTTAGAGGAGCAAGTGACGAGTCACGAGTAACAAGTGACGAGTGGTTGACGGATAACGTTGCGCCAAAGCTTTTAACTGATTACTGGTTACTGTTGACTGATCACTGGGTTACAGGGGAGTTAAACATGATTAAGATCATTCCTGCTGCCAAGCGGCATTTTTCCGATTTCGGGTGGCTCAAAACCTATTGGCTCTTTTCCTTTTCCAATTACTATGATCCGACCAATATCCAGTTCGGGGCCCTCAGGGTCTTCAACGACGACGTGGTCGAGCCGAAAACCGGTTTCCCGACCCACCCTCATGAGGAAATGGAAATCGTCACCATTGTCCTGAGCGGAGAAATGACCCACAAGGACAGCATGGGGAACCAGGCGGTCATCAAGGCAGGGGATGTGCAGCGCATGTCTGCAGGGACCGGGCTCACCCACTCGGAGTTCAACCTCGCCAAAGAGCCTGTTCACTTCTATCAGGTCTGGATCTACCCGGACCTGGCCGGCCTCAAACCCTCTTACGATCAGAAAAGCTTTTCGCCCGAGGCCTGGAAAAACCGGCTGCTCCCTGTGGCCTCTGGCCAGGGGCTTCACGGCGCTGTGACCTTTCACACCTATGCGACCATTTATCGGTGCGATCTCGACGCCAGGCAGAAAATCGATTTCAGTGTCAATGAGTCCAGGCGCGTCTTCCTCTACCTGGCCTCCGGCAGCCTGGGGCTAAATGACCAGAAACTCGAAGCCGAGGATCAGGCCCGCATTGATCTCGAAAAAGACCTTGAGCTGAGGGCCGACATGGATTCTTCTTTTGTGCTCATTGATGTACCGTCCTGCAAAGGGTGGGGCTATGACGANAAAACCCTNNGAGGCTCCAAAGCATGAAGATCCATGCCAACGGAATCACGGTGCANTATGAGATNGAGGGTCCTGAGTCAGCGCCTGTGGTG
>JGI26437J51864_10000241_pt1 | contig 15761 bp, 11 predicted proteins | sample FrelakmetLWP11LW_FD_51864 | JGI IMG/M metagenome (IMG submission 51864)
ACGGATTTGCGCTCGATGTCGCAAGGGCGTGCCACTTACTCGATGGAATTCAAGCACTACACCGAAGCGCCGAAGAGCGTTGCGGAAGCTGTTATTGCCAAGAAGTAATGAAGCCGCGATCGCTTTCAACAGATTATTTGATTTAAGGGTACAGAGAAATGGCTAAGGAAAAGTTCGAGCGGACCAAACCGCACGTAAACGTTGGCACCATTGGACACGTTGACCACGGCAAGACCACCTTGACCGCGGCGATCACCACCATTCTGTCGAAGAAGTTTGGCGGTGCGGCGAAGAAGTATGACGAGATTGACAGCTCGCCCGAAGAGAAGGCGCGCGGCATCACCATCAACACCGCCCACGTCGAATACGAGACGGGCAAGCGTCACTACGCCCACGTTGACTGCCCGGGCCACGCCGACTACGTCAAGAACATGATCACCGGTGCCGCGCAGATGGACGGCGCCATCCTGGTCGTGTCCGCTGCCGACGGCCCCATGCCGCAGACCCGCGAGCACATCCTGCTGGCGCGTCAGGTTGGCGTGCCCTACATCATCGTCTACATGAACAAGGCCGACATGGTCGACGACGCCGAACTGCTCGAGCTCGTCGAAATGGAGATTCGTGAGCTGCTGTCCAAGTACGACTTCCCCGGCGACGACACCCCCATCATCATCGGTTCCGCCCTGAAGGCCCTCGAAGGCGACCAGAGCGACATCGGCGAGCCGTCCATCATGAAGCTGGCCGACGCGCTGGATTCCTACATTCCCGAGCCCGAGCGCGCCATCGACCGTCCCTTCCTGATGCCGGTCGAAGACGTCTTCTCCATCTCTGGTCGCGGCACCGTCGTGACCGGTCGTGTCGAGCGCGGCATCATCAAGGTTGGCGAGGAGATCGAGATCGTCGGCATCAAGCCCACCCTCAAGACCACCTGCACCGGGGTTGAAATGTTCAGGAAGTTGCTGGACCAGGGTCAGGCCGGTGACAACGTCGGCGTTCTGCTGCGCGGCACCAAGCGTGAAGAAGTCGAGCGCGGCCAGGTTCTGGCCAAGCCCGGCTCGATCAAGCCGCACACCAAGTTCAGCGCCGAGATTTACGTGCTGTCGAAGGACGAAGGCGGTCGTCACACCCCGTTCTTCAACGGCTACCGTCCGCAGTTCTATTTCCGCACCACCGACGTGACCGGCAGCATTGAACTGCCGGCCGGCACCGAGATGGTCATGCCGGGCGACAACATCAGCATCAATGTTTCGCTGATCGCCCCGATTGCCATGGACGAAGGTCTGCGTTTCGCCATCCGCGAAGGCGGCCGTACCGTCGGCGCCGGCGTCGTGGCCAAGATTGAAGAGTAACACCGGACGGGAGTCGGCGCGATGGCAGGTTTGCGCTGAACCTCCCGACCTCGAAGGACACAGGCCAATAGCTCAATTGGTAGAGCGTCGGTCTCCAAAACCGAAGGTTGGGGGTTCGAGACCCTCTTGGCCTGCCACAGGATAAGCCTGCAAGGCAAAACAGCACTCAATGGCTGACAAAATCAAGTTGCTGGTAGCGGTACTGCTGGTCATCGCAGGGGTGGCCGGCTTTTATTTTTTTGCGGATGCGCCGACCGTGGTGCGTGTGCTGTCCGTGATCGCCGGTCTGGTGCTCGGCGGGGTCGTGGCTGGTTTCTCCGGGCCCGGCAAGCAGTTCTACCGGTTTTCCCTGGAGTCCCGCGATGAGGCCAAGAAGGTTGTCTGGCCGACCCGCAAGGAAACCCTGCAGATGACCGGTGTGGTCATGGCGTTCGTCGTCGTCATGTCACTGTTCCTGTGGGCGGTGGACGGTCTGCTGACCTGGGTGGTGAAACTGGCAATGGGACAAGGGAGCTGATGGCCATGCGATGGTATGTGGTTCACGCCTACTCCGGCTTCGAGAAAAGCGTTGCGCGCAGCTTGCTGGAGCGCATCGAGCGTGCCGGAATGAGGGATCGCTTCGGCGAAATCCTGGTGCCGGTGGAAGAGGTGGTGGAAATGAAGGCCGGGCAGAAGAAAACTGCCGAGCGCAAGTTTTTCCCGGGCTATGTCCTGGTGCAGATGGAAATGGACGACGACACCTGGCACCTGGTCAAGAGCACGCCCAAGGTCACCGGTTTTGTCGGCGGCACGGCGACCAAGCCCGCTCCGATATCGGAGAAGGAAGTTCAGTCCATTCTCGACCAGATGCGCGAAGGGGTGGAGAAGCCCAAGCCCAAGGTGCTGTTCGAGGTGGGCGAGACGGTGCGGGTCATCGATGGTCCGTTTACCGACTTCAACGGCAATGTCGAGGAAGTGAATTACGACAAGAGCAAGTTGCGCGTGGCGGTAATGATTTTTGGCCGGGCGACGCCCGTCGAACTGGGTTTCGGTCAGGTCGAAAAAAGCTAGTCCGGGCTGAACCCCGGCTGGTAATGACTGGTCCAGCACTTGCTGGAAGCGGTTTCCGGTAATCCGGAGAGGAGCGCGAGTAGGGCAACCCAAAGCGCGTTGGTACTCACTTTTTAGGAAGCATCATGGCAAAGAAGATTGTCGGCTATATCAAGCTGCAGGTGCCGGCGGGGAAAGCCAACCCGTCGCCGCCCATCGGCCCCGCGCTGGGTCAGCGCGGCCTCAACATCATGGAATTCTGCAAGGCGTTCAACGCCAAGACGCAGGGCATGGAGCCCGGTTTGCCGATTCCCGTGGTGATCACCGCGTTCGCGGACAAGAGCTTCACCTTCATCATGAAGACGCCGCCTGCGACGGTGCTCATCAAGAAGGCGATCAAGCTCGACAAGGGCAGCGCCAAGCCGCATCTGGACAAGGTCGGCACGATCACCCGCGCGCAGCTTGAGGAAATCGCCAAGACCAAGGAACCTGACCTGACCGCGGCCAACATGGATGCGGCAGTGCGAACCATTGCTGGTACGGCCCGTTCGATGGGCATCATCGTGGAGGGCGTCTGACATGGCCAATACATCCAAGCGCTTGCGCGCAATCAAGGAAAAAATCGACCGCAACCGCACCTATCCGGTGATCGATGCGCTGCAGCTGGTGAAAGAAACCGCCACTGCCAAATTTGACGAGTCGGTCGACGTTGCGGTCAACCTGGGCGTGGATGCACGTAAATCGGACCAGATGGTGCGTGGTTCGGTGGTGCTGCCCAAGGGTACCGGCAAGACCGTTCGTGTGGCCGTATTTGCCCAGGGCGACAACGTTCAGAAGGCGAAAGATGCCGGCGCCGATATCGTCGGTTTCGACGATCTGGCGGCCGAGATCAAGGCCGGAAAAATGGACTTCGACGTCGTCATCGCCACCCCCGATGCGATGCGCGTCGTTGGTCAGTTGGGCCAGATTCTGGGCCCGCGCGGCCTGATGCCGAACCCGAAGGTGGGTACCGTGTCCGCCGATGTCGTCACGGCGGTGAAAAATGCCAAGGCGGGTCAGGTGCAGTACCGCACCGACAAGGGCGGGATCGTGCATTGCACCATCGGTCGTGCCTCGTTCACAGTCGACGATCTCAAGGAAAACCTGGCGGCATTGATCGACGCCCTGCAGCGTGCCAAGCCTGCCAGTTCCAAGGGTATCTACTTCAAGCGCCTGTCCGTATCCAGCACCATGGGCGCGGGCGTGCGCGTCGACCAGGCAAGCCTGGCCGCGTAGTGAATGGTGCAGCCGAGCCGATGTCGGCCCGGCTGCGAAAAAGAACTTTGGGCCGTCGGCCGGGCAACCGGGCGACGGGTTATCAAAGACCGTAGGTGTCCGCAAGGATTTAATTCCTGTGGGCGGTGAGCCGGGCGAGACAGGGCGATGCCTTTTCTCCTCTGGCAAGCGGCAACAGGTGCCTACGCAGATGGCGTTCCCCAGCAGGATTTTCCTGTCAAGGTCGCCAGCCGGAGCGGGCAACGCTCCGTAACTGAGAAGGAGGTAAGACCTTGAGTCTGAATCTTGAAGAGAAGAAAGCCGTCGTTGCTGAGGTTGCCGCGCAGGTTGCGAATGCCCAGACGGTTGTCGTTGCCGAGTATCGCGGCATCACGGTGGAAAACATGACCCAGTTGCGTGCTCAGGCGCGCAAGGAAGGGGTCTATCTGCGCGTGTTGAAAAACACGCTGGTGCGCCGCGCGATTGCGGACACGCCGTTTGCAGGCATTGGCGACCAGCTGGTCGGCCCGCTTGCCTACGGAGTTTCCAAAGATCCGGTGGCTGCCGCCAAGGTGATGCACGAATTCGCCAAGACCAACGACAAGTTCGTGATCAAGGCCGGTGCCATGCCCAACTTCGTCATGTCCGCCAAGGATGTGGGGAATCTGGCCAGCATGCCCAGCCGCGAAGAACTCTTGTCCAAGCTCTTGGGCACCATGCAGGCCCCGATCGCGCAGTTCGTTCGNACNCTCAACGAAGTGCCGACCAAGTTCGTTCGCGGACTGGCTGCGGTGCGCGACAAGCAGGCTGCCTAAGCGGCCTGCCGACATCCCGATCGACGATATTGTTTTTTTAATCTGAAGCACAATTGACAGGAGTATTACAAATGGCTGTTGCAAAAGCTGACATTCTGGACGCCATCGCCAACATGACCGTGCTTGAGCTTTCCGAGCTCATCAAGGAAATGGAAGATAAATTCGGCGTTTCCGCCGCCGCCGCCGCGGTTGCCGTGGCTGCCCCCGCTGCCGGTGGCGCTGCCGCCGCTGCCGAAGAGCAGACCGAATTCACCGTGATGCTGAATTCCGCTGGCGAAAAGAAAGTGGAAGTCATCAAGGTGGTGCGCGCCGCTACCGGCCTGGGCCTGAAGGAAGCCAAGGATCTGGTCGACGGCGCCCCCAAGGCGGTGAAGGAAGGCATTACCAAGGCCGACGCCGAAGCGCTGAAAAAGCAGTTGGAAGAAGCGGGCGCCGCCGTCGAAATCAAATAAGTCAAAGCAATTTGGTGGCGTGCCCGTCACGCCACCCGATTCCGGTGACGTATTTATTTCGGCCGTGTTGCGGGCTTGGCCCGCAGCACACGCAAGCAGCACATACCCGGAACCCGGTTACGGCTTCCGGGCGTTTGCTTTTTGCGTGTGCCTCAAACTGAGCGGGTCCAGGTTCCCCGGACCCGCGCAAACCTGATCGTCAAGGAGATTTCATGGCTTACACATTTACCGAGAAAAAACGCCTGCGCAAGAGCTTCGCCAAGCGCACGAATACCCTTCCGGTGCCTTTTCTTCTGGCGACCCAGCTTGAATCCTACCGCGCCTTCCTGCAGGAAGGCCGGACGGTAGCCGAGCGCCTGAACGAGGGGCTGCAGGCGGCCTTCACCTCGATTTTCCCGATTGAGAGCCATTCCAAGAACGCTCGGCTTGAATACGTCAGCTACGTGCTCGGCGAGCCGGTGTTCGACATCAAGGAATGCCAGCAGCGTGGCCTGACCTATTGCGCGCCGCTTCGCGCCAAGGTGCGCCTGGTGATCATGGACAAGGAAGCCTCCAAGCCGACGATCAAGGAAGTCAAGGAACAGGAAGTCTATATGGGCGAAATTCCGCTCATGACGCCGACCGGTTCNTTCGTCATCAACGGTACCGAGCGCGTGATCGTGTCGCAGCTGCACCGCTCGCCCGGCGTGTTCTTCGAGCACGACCGCGGCAAGACCCACAGTTCGGGCAAGCTCTTGTTCTCGGCGCGCGTGATTCCCTACCGCGGCTCGTGGCTGGATTTCGAGTTCGACGCCAAGGACATCCTCTTCTTCCGTGTCGACCGTCGTCGCAAGATGCCGGTGACCATCCTTCTGAAAGCGCTGGGCTACTCTCCCGCGAGCATACTCGATGCCTTNTTCAGCAAGGACACCTTCTACATCAATACCCAGGGCATCCAGTTCGANCTGGTGCCCGAGCGTCTGCGCGGCGAGATCGCCCGCTTCGACATCTGCGGCAAGGATGACCATGTCATCGTGCCGAAAGACAAGCGCATCACCGCCAAGCACATCCGCGAACTGGATGCNGCAGGCGTCAAGAAGTGGGCGGTTCCGGCGGAGTTCGTCCTCGGCCGTGTGCTGTCCCATGACGCCATCGATACCCAGACCGGTGAGCTGGTCGCGCGGGCGAACGACGAGATCACAGAGGATCTGCTGACCAAGCTGGCAGCCGCGGGCATCGACAAGTTCAACACCATCTACACCAACGACCTCGATCACGGCGCCTTCATCTCGCAGACGCTGCGTACCGACGACACTGTCGACGAATACGCCGCCAAGGTGGCGATCTACCGCATGATGCGCCCGGGCGAGCCGCCTACCGAGGATGCCGTCAAGACGCTGTTCGACAACCTGTTTTTCAGCGAAGAACGTTACGACCTGTCCGCGGTGGGCCGGATGAAATTCAACCGCCGTATCGGCCGTGATGAGCTGACCGGATCCGGAACGCTGTCGACCGAAGACATCGTCGCAGTAATCAGGATTCTGGTCGAACTGCGCAACGGCCGCGGCGAGATCGACGACATCGACCATCTCGGCAACCGCCGCGTGCGCAGCGTCGGCGAACTGGCGGAAAATCAGTTCCGCGCGGGTCTGGTAAGGGTCGAGCGCGCGGTGCGCGAGCGTCTGGGCCAGGCGGAGTCAGACAATCTGATGCCGCATGACCTGATCAACGCCAAGCCGGTATCGGCGGCGATCAAGGAATTCTTCGGTTCCAGCCAGTTGTCGCAGTTCATGGACCAGACCAATCCGCTGTCCGAGATCACCCACAAGCGCCGCGTTTCCGCACTGGGCCCGGGCGGTCTGACCCGCGAGCGTGCCGGCTTCGAGGTGCGCGACGTTCACCCCACCCACTATGGCCGCGTGTGCCCGATCGAAACCCCGGAAGGCCCGAACATCGGCCTGATCAACTCGCTCGCCCTGTTCGCACGCACCAACTGGTACGGCTTCATCGAAACGCCGTACCGCAAGGTGGTCAACCACAAGGTAACCGACGAAATCGAATATCTGTCGGCGATCGAGGAAAGCAAATACGTGATCGCGCAGGCCAACGCCGAGCTCGATTCCAAGAGCAAGTTCAGGGATGAACTGGTGTCCTGCCGCCACAAGAACGAATTCACCCTGTCGGCCCCGGATCGCATCGAGTACATGGACGTCGCCCCGGCGCAGATCGTGTCGGTGGCCGCGTCCTTGATTCCGTTCCTCGAACACGACGACGCCAACCGCGCGCTGATGGGCTCCAACATGCAGCGTCAGGCGGTACCGTGCCTGCGTCCCGAGAAGCCCTTCGTCGGCACCGGCATCGAGCGCACCGCTGCGGTCGACTCCGGTACGGTGGTGACCGCGCATCGCGGCGGTATCGTTGACTACATCGACGCCAGCCGCATCGTGATCCGTGTGCACGACGAGGAAGCACGCGCCGGTGAAGTCGGCGTGGACATCTACTCGCTGATCAAGTACACGCGCTCCAACCAGAACACCAATATCAACCAGCGTCCGCTGGTGAAGGTGGGCGATGTGATCGCCCGCGGCGATGTGATTGCCGACGGCGCTTCGACCGACATGGGCGAACTGGCTCTCGGGCAGAACATGCTGGTCGCCTTCATGCCCTGGAACGGCTACAACTTTGAGGACTCGATCCTGATCAACGAGAAGGTTGTGGCGGAAGACCGCTACACCTCGATTCACATCGAGGAACTCTCGGTGGTGGCACGTGACACCAAGCTCGGACCGGAAGAGATCACCCGCGATATTTCCAACCTGGCCGAGCGCCAGCTGGCGCGCCTGGACGACTCGGGCATCATCTCCATTGGTGCCGAAGTCGAGGCCGGCGACGTGCTGGTCGGCAAGGTCACGCCCAAGGGCGAAACCCAGCTGACGCCTGAAGAAAAGCTGCTGCGCGCGATCTTCGGTGAGAAGGCCAGCGACGTTAAGGACACCAGCCTCAAGGTGCCGTCCGGCATGTCCGGCGTGGTGATCGACGTGCAGGTGTTCACNCGCGAAGGCATCGAACGNGACAAGCGTGCCCAGTCGATCATCGACACCCAGCTGGCCGAGTACCGCAAGGACATGACCGACCGCATGCGGATCGTCGAGGACGACACCTTTGCGCGGCTGGAGAAGCTGCTGCACCTGAAGGTCGCCAATGGCGGCCCGAAGAAGCTCGCCAAGGGCAGCAAGATCACCAAGGACTATCTGGAGTCGGTGAATCGCCACGACTGGTTCGACATCCGCCTGGCCGATGACGAGGCGAGCCGCCAGGTCGAGGCGCTGAAGGACAGCCTGACGCAGAAGCGCATCGAGTTCGATGCGATGTTCGAAGAGAAGAAGAAGAAGCTCACCGCCGGCGACGAATTGCCGCCCGGGGTGCAGAAGATGGTCAAGGTGTATCTGGCAGTCAAGCGCCGCCTGCAGCCCGGCGACAAGATGGCGGGTCGTCACGGCAACAAGGGTGTGGTGTCGAAAATCGTGCCGGTCGAGGACATGCCCTACATGGCGGATGGCCGTCCGGTCGACATCGTGCTCAACCCGCTCGGTGTGCCGTCGCGGATGAACGTCGGCCAGATTCTGGAAACCCATCTGGGATGGGCTGCCAAGGGACTGGGCGAGCGCATCGGCGAAATGCTGGCGGCGCAGACCAAGAGCATGGTCAAGGACCTGCGCGGCTTCCTCAAGGACATCTACAACCGTTCTGGAAAATCCGAAGACATCGATGGATTTACCGATGACGAAGTGATCGAACTGGCTCGCAATCTGAAAAAGGGTGTGCCGTTCGCCTCGCCGGTATTCGATGGCGCGTCGGAAGAAGAGATCCGCAGCATGCTGAAGCTGGCCGGACTGCCCGAGGGCGGCCAGGTCACGCTGTACGACGGCCGCACCGGCGAAGCCTTCGATCGCCAGGTGACCGTGGGCTACAAGCATGTGCTGAAGCTGCACCACCTGGTCGACGACAAGATGCACGCGCGTTCGACCGGACCGTACTCGCTGGTCACCCAGCAGCCGCTGGGCGGCAAGGCACAGTTCGGCGGCCAGCGCTTCGGCGAAATGGAAGTCTGGGCGCTGGAAGCCTACGGTGCGTCCTACGTGCTGCAGGAAATGCTGACGGTGAAGTCGGACGATGTGAACGGCCGTACCAAGGTGTACGAGAACATCGTCAAGGGCGACCACAAGATCGAGGCGGGCATGCCGGAATCCTTCAACGTGCTGGTGAAGGAAATCCGTTCGCTCGGCATCGACATCGATCTGGAACGTTATTAATTTAGGGTGAGGACACAGCCATGAAAGCATTGTTGGATCTTTTCAAGCAGGCCACCCACGAGGAAGAGTTCGACGCCATCAAGATTGGCCTGGCGTCGCCGGAGAAAATCCGTTCCTGGTCGTACGGCGAAGTGAAGAAGCCGGAAACCATCAACTACCGTACCTTCAAGCCGGAGCGCGACGGCCTGTTCTGCGCCAAGATTTTCGGCCCGGTCAAGGATTACGAATGCCTGTGCGGCAAGTACAAGCGCCTAAAGCACCGCGGCGTGATCTGCGAGAAGTGCGGCGTCGAAGTGACCCTGTCCAAGGTGCGCCGCGAGCGCATGGGCCACATCGAGTTGGCCAGCCCGGTCGCGCACATCTGGTTCCTCAAGTCGCTGCCGTCGCGTCTGGGCATGGTGCTCGACATGACGCTGCGCGACATCGAGCGCGTGCTCTATTTCGAGGGATTCGTGGTCGTCGATCCCGGCATGACCCCGCTCAATCGCGGCCAGCTGCTGACCGAGGAGGACTACCTCGCCAAGCTGGAAGAATACGGCGACGAGTTCAAGGCGCTGATGGGCGCCGAAGGCGTGCGCGAACTGCTGCGCTCGCTCGACCTGCATACCGAGGTCGAATCGCTGCGCGCGGAAATCTCCCGCACCGGTTCCGACACCAAGCTGAAAAAGCTGTCCAAGCGACTGAAGATCCTCGAGGGTTTCCAGAAGTCCGGGATCAAGCCCGACTGGATGGTGCTCGAGGTGCTGCCGGTGCTGCCGCCCGAACTGCGTCCGCTGGTGCCGCTGGACGGTGGCCGTTTCGCGACGTCCGACCTGAACGACCTGTACCGTCGCGTCATCAACCGCAACAACCGCCTGAAGCGTCTGCTGGAATTGAAGGCGCCGGAAATCATCGTGCGCAACGAAAAGCGCATGCTGCAGGAAGCGGTCGATTCACTGCTCGACAACGGTCGTCGCGGCAAGGCGATGACCGGCGCCAACAAGCGCCCGCTGAAGTCGCTGGCCGACATGATCAAGGGCAAGAGCGGTCGTTTCCGTCAGAACCTGCTCGGCAAGCGCGTCGACTACTCGGGTCGCTCGGTCATCGTGGTGGGGCCGACGCTGAAGCTGCATCAGTGCGGTCTGCCGAAGAAGATGGCGCTGGAACTGTTCAAACCCTTCATTTTCAACCGCCTCGAAGTGCTGGGGCTGGCGACCACGATCAAGGCCGCCAAGAAGATGGTGGAAGACGAAGAGCCGATCGTGTGGGATCTGCTGGAAGAGGTCATCCGCGAGCATCCCGTGATGCTGAACCGCGCGCCGACGCTGCACCGCCTGGGCATCCAGGCGTTCGAGCCGGTGCTGATCGAAGGCAAGGCGATCCAGTTGCACCCGCTGGTGTGCGCGGCGTTCAACGCCGACTTCGACGGTGACCAGATGGCCGTCCACGTGCCGCTTTCGCTGGAAGCACAGACCGAAGCGCGCACCCTGATGCTGGCGTCGAACAACGTGCTGTCGCCCGCCAACGGCGAGCCCATCATCGTGCCGTCGCAGGACATCGTGCTCGGCCTGTATTACATGACGCGCGAGAAGATCAACGCCAAGGGCGAAGGCATGATGTTCGCCGACGTGTCCGAGGCGCGCCGTGCCTACGACAACCGCGAGGCAGAACTGCATGCCCGCGTCACCGTACGCATCAAGGAAGTGACCCTGGACGAGAACAAGAACCGGGTCGAGACGGTCAAGCGCGTGCAGACCACGCTCGGACGCTCACTGCTGTCCGAAATCCTGCCGCCGGGCCTGCCGTTCAGCTTTGTCGACAAGGCGTTGAAGAAAAAGGAAATCTCCAGACTGATCAATGCCAGCTTCCGCCGCTGCGGCCTGCGTGAGACAGTCATCTTCGCCGACAAGCTGATGTATACCGGCTTTACCTTTGCCACCCGCGCGGGTATGTCGATCGCCATCAAGGACATGCTGATTCCTGGCGAGAAGCATCAGATTCTCGACGCAGCTGAAGCCGAAGTGAAGGAAATCGAGGCGCAGTACACCTCCGGCCTGGTGACCCAGGGCGAGCGCTACAACAAGGTGGTCGACATCTGGGGCCGTGCCGGCGACGCCGTGGCCAAGGCGATGATGGGCCAGCTCGGCAGCGAAAAGGTCAAGGACCGTGACGGCAAGGAAGTCACCCAGGAGTCGTTCAATTCCATCTACATGATGGCGGACTCCGGAGCACGCGGCTCGGCGGCCCAGATTCGCCAGCTGGCAGGGATGCGCGGGCTGATGGCCAAACCGGACGGCTCGATCATCGAGACGCCGATCACGGCGAACTTCCGTGAAGGCCTCAACATGCTGCAGTACTTCATTTCCACGCACGGCGCCCGCAAGGGTCTTGCCGATACCGCGCTGAAGACCGCCAACTCGGGCTACCTGACCCGTCGTCTGGTCGATGTGACCCAGGATCTCGTGGTGACCGAGGATGACTGTGGTACCCGCAACGGCCTTGCGGTCAAGGCTCTGGTCGAAGGCGGCGAGGTCGTCGAAGCGCTGCGCGAGCGTATTCTCGGGCGTGTGGCCACAAACGACATCGTCAATCCGGAAACCCAGGAAACCATGTTCGAGGCCGGCACGCTGCTGAGCGAGGACGTGGTTGATGCGATCGAGGCCACTGGCATCGATGAAGTCAAGGTTCGTACGCCGCTGACCTGCGATACCCGCTACGGCCTCTGCGCCAAGTGTTATGGTCGCGACCTGGGCCGCGGCTACATGGTCAACGTCGGCGAGGCAGTCGGCGTGATCGCCGCCCAGTCGATCGGTGAACCCGGCACCCAGCTCACCATGCGGACATTCCATATCGGTGGCGCGGCATCGCGTGCCGCTGCAGCGAGCCAGCTGGAAGCCAAGTCCAACGGTACCGTGCAATACACCGTTGCGATGCGCTATGTGACCAATGCCCGCAAGGAACTGGTGGCAATTTCGCGCAACGGCGAGCTGATCATTGCGGATGACAACGGACGCGAACGTGAGCGCCAGAAGGTGCCCTATGGTGCGACCCTGATGGTGTCGGATGGCGCCAAGGTCAAGGCGGGTGCAGTGCTTGCCACCTGGGATCCGCATACCCGCCCCATCATTACCGAATACGCCGGACGCGTGCGGTTCGAGAACGTCGAGGAGGGGGTGACCGTCGCCAAGCAGCTCGACGACGTGACTGGCCTGTCGACTCTGGTCGTCATCGATCCCAAGCGCAAGGCCGCCGGAACATCCAAGGGAGTGCGTCCGCAGGTCAAGCTGCTGGACGAGGCGGGCAATGAAATCAAGATTGCCGGAACCGAAACCCTGGTCAACATCACCTTCCAGATCGGCTCGATCATCACCGTCAAGGATGGCCAGGATGTAGCGGTGGGTGATGTGCTCGCCCGTATCCCGCAGGAAACCTCGAAAACACGCGATATTACGGGCGGTTTGCCGCGTGTGGCCGAGCTGTTCGAGGCGCGCTCACCGAAGGACGCCGGCGTGCTTGCTGAAGTGACAGGCACGGTCTCGTTCGGCAAGGACACCAAGGGCAAGCAGCGCCTGGTCATCACTGACCTGGATGGCGTCGCGCACGAATACCTGATCCCCAAGGACAAGCACGTCACCGCCCACGATGGCCAGATCGTCCAGAAGGGCGAAATGATCGTCGACGGTCCGGTCGACCCGCATGACATTCTGCGCCTGCAGGGGGTGGAAGCGCTGGCGCGCTACATCACCGACGAGGTGCAGGACGTTTATCGGCTGCAGGGTGTGAAGATCAACGACAAGCACATCGAGGTGATCGTGCGGCAGATGCTGCGTCGCGTCAGCGTGGTTGATCCGGGCGACGCCATCCTGATTCCGGGGGAGCAGGTCGAGCGTTCGGAAGTGCTGCAGATCAACGACGAGCTGATCGCCCAGGGCAAGCAACCCGCCGTCTACGAGCCGATCCTGCTGGGGATTACCAAGGCCTCGCTCTCCACCGATTCGTTCATTTCGGCCGCTTCCTTCCAGGAGACCACCCGGGTGCTGACCGAGGCGGCGATCATGGGCAAGCGGGACGAGCTGCGCGGCCTCAAGGAAAACGTCATTGTCGGCCGACTGATTCCTGCCGGCACTGGCTTGGCCTACCACAATACACGGCGCCGCCAGGCGGCGGGGGTCGACATGGGGGCCGATCATTTCATCGAGGGGGGCGAGGAAAGCTCTGCCGAGAATCAGGAGGTTGCTTGACAGGGGATAGTTACTCCCATAGAATCACGCGTCTTTTTCCGGCCATCCCATTCGCCGGAAAACCTCGATTTTAGCCACGGGACGGCGTAACGCCGTCCCGGTCGTTTTGACTTAGATTTGCCGAACCTATTTTTCTGGAAATTCAGACATGCCAACCATTAACCAGCTGATCCGCAACCCGCGCCAGGCCCCGGTGGAAAAAAGCAAAGTGCCGGCCCTGAAGGCCTGCCCGCAAAGACGCGGGGTGTGTACNCGCGTCTATACCACCACTCCGAAAAAGCCGAACTCGGCGCTGCGCAAGGTCTGCAAGGTCAAGCTGACGAGCGGTTTCGAGGTCATCAGCTATATCGGCGGTGAAGGGCACAACCTTCAGGAGCACTCGGTCGTGCTGGTTCGCGGCGGCCGGGTAAAGGATTTGCCGGGCGTGCGCTATCACACGGTGCGCGGTAGCCTGGATACGGCGGGCGTCAAAGACCGCAAGCAGTCGCGTTCGAAGTACGGCGCCAAGCGCCCGAAGAAAGCTTAACTAGATAGAGAGACAGGAAACCATGCCCCGTCGTCGCGAAGTCCCCAAACGTGAAATCCTGCCTGATCCGAAATTCGGCAATCAGGAGGTTTCAAAATTCATGAACGTCGTCATGTCCAGCGGCAAGAAGTCGGTCGCTGAGCGCATCGTCTATGGCGCTTTCGAGCAGATTACCCAGAAATCCGGCAAGGATCCGCTGGAAGTCTTCGGCACGGCGCTGAACAACGCCCGCCCGATGGTGGAAGTAAAAAGCCGTCGTGTCGGCGGTGCCAACTACCAGGTGCCGGTNGAGGTGCGCGCCAGCCGCCGCACNGCACTCGCCATGCGTTGGCTCAAGGATGCGGCGCGCAAGCGTGGCGAGAAGTCCATGGGCGCACGTTTGGCGGGCGAATTGCTGGACGCGGCTGAAGGCCGTGGCGGCGCAGTGAAGAAGCGTGAAGAAGTGCACCGTATGGCTGAAGCCAACAAAGCCTTCTCGCATTTCCGTTTCTAAACTCAACGTATTGATTGGCAGGTATTTACTGTGGCTCGCGCAACTCCCATTGAACGCTATCGCAATATCGGCATTTCGGCCCATATTGACGCCGGCAAAACCACCACTACCGAACGCGTCCTGTTCTATACCGGCGTGTCGCACAAGATTGGCGAAGTCCATGATGGCGCGGCCACCATGGACTGGATGGAGCAGGAACAAGAACGCGGTATTACCATTACCTCGGCGGCCACCACCTGTTTCTGGAAGGGAATGGACGGCAAGTTTCCCGAGCATCGAATCAACATCATCGACACGCCCGGTCACGTCGACTTCACGATTGAAGTTGAGCGTTCGATGCGCGTGTTGGATGGTGCCTGCATGGTGTATTGCGCAGTGGGTGGCGTGCAGCCGCAGTCCGAAACCGTGTGGCGTCAGGCCAATAAATATGGCGTGCCGCGCCTGGCGTTCGTCAACAAGATGGACCGTTCCGGCGCCGACTTCTTTAAGGTTTATGACCAGATGCGTCTGCGTCTGAAAGCCAACCCGGTGCCGATTCAGGTGCCGATTGGTGCCGAAGACACCTTCGAGGGTGTGGTCGATCTNGTCAAGATGAAGGCAATTTATTGGGATGACGCCAGCCAGGGCATGAAGTTCGACCTGCGCGAGGTGCCGGCCAATCTGCTGGATACGTGCAAGAAGTGGCGCGAGGCCATGCTCGAGGCGGCTGCTGAGTCGTCCGAAGAGATGATGAACAAGTATCTCGAAGAGGGTGACCTCTCCGAGGCGGATATTATTGCGGGTCTGCGCGCGCGCACCATCGCCAGTGAAATCGTGCCGATGATGTGCGGTTCGGCCTTCAAGAACAAGGGTGTTCAGGCGATGCTCGACAAGGTTGTCGAACTGATGCCGGCGCCGACCGATATTCCGCCGGTTAAAGGCGAGCTGGANAATGGCGAGCAAGGTGAGCGCAAGGCNTCCGANGATGAAAAATTCTCGGCGCTGGCGTTCAAGGTCGCGACTGACCCCTATGTNGGCCAGCTGATCTTCTTCCGTGTGTATTCCGGNGTGGTGAATTCGGGCGACACGATCTACAACCCGGTCAAGGGNCGCAAGGAACGCATCGGCCGCATNCTGCAGATGCACGCCAACCAGCGCGAGGAAATCAAGGAAGTGCGCGCGGGCGACATCGCCGCTGCGGTCGGGCTTAAAGATGTCACGACNGGAGATACGCTGTGTGACGTGGGTGCNCCGATCACGCTCGAGCGCATGGTGTTCCCTGAGCCGGTGATTCACGTCGCCGTCGAGCCGAAAACCAAGGCTGACCAGGAAAAAATGGGTATTGCGCTGGG
>JGI26437J51864_10000249_pt1 | contig 15450 bp, 13 predicted proteins | sample FrelakmetLWP11LW_FD_51864 | JGI IMG/M metagenome (IMG submission 51864)
TCCGGAGCTTCAGAAGCGGCTTCAAAAATATTCCTACGACATTGTAGAGGCTATCCAGGTGATCGGGGGCACCAACATCCAGTTCGCCCACGATCCCCAAACCGGCAGGGTCGTGGTCATTGAGATCAATCCCAGGACCTCCCGATCCTCGGCTCTTGCATCCAAGGCAACGGGTTTCCCGATTGCCCTTGTCTCTTCCATGCTGGCAGGCGGCCTGACACTGGACGAGATCCCCTACTGGAGAGAGGGAACGTTGGACAAATACACGCCCTGGGGCGACTACGTCGTCGTCAAGTTTGCGCGCTGGGCCTTTGAAAAGTTCCCCGGGTCTGAGGACAAGCTAGGAACCCAGATGAGGGCGGTGGGCGAGGCGATGAGCATCGGCAAGACCTACAAGGAGGCGCTGCAGAAAGCCATTCGGTCGCTGGAAACAGGCCGGTACGGTCTGGGGTTTGTTAAAGATTTTAACAGGAAAAGTCTGGGAGAACTGATGGACCTTCTCGCAGAGCCCACCAGCGAGCGGCAGTTCATCATGTACGAGGCTCTGCGCAAAGGGGCCAAGGTCGAGGACCTTTACACCAAGACCCACATCAAACCCTGGTTTATCGAGCAGATGAAAGAGATGGTGGAGCTCGAGGAGAAAATCCTGACCTTCAGAGGCAAGGGTCTTCCGGATGATGTGTTCCGTCAGGCCAAGAAGGACGGTTTCTCGGATCGCTACCTGTCAAAACTCCTCAACTTGCCGGAAAAGGAGGTTCGAGAGCGACGGCTCTCCCTGAAGATGGCCCAAGCGTGGGACGCCGTGCCTGTCAGCGGCGTTGAGAATGCAGCCTACTACTATTCAACCTACAATGGTCCGGACCGGGTGAAGACCAGTTCGCGAAAAAAAATCATGGTGCTGGGAGGAGGCCCCAACCGCATCGGACAGGGAATCGAGTTTGACTACTGCTGCGTTCACGCCGCCTTCACGTTGAGAGACGAAGGCTATGAATCCATCATGATCAACTGCAATCCGGAGACGGTTTCCACGGATTTCGACACTTCAGACAAGCTCTACTTTGAGCCGCTCACGGTTGAAGATGTGCTGAGCATTTATGAAAAGGAAAAGCCGGAGGGGGTCATTGTGCAATTCGGCGGGCAGACCCCGCTCAACCTGGCCGCGGAACTGGCCGCTGCAGGAGTGAAGATTCTCGGCACTTCTCCTGATGCGATCGACCTTGCCGAGGATCGGGATCGGTTCCGTCACGTCATGCGGAGACTCGGGATCCCCCAACCTGAATCAGGGATGGCGAGCAATCTGGAGGAGGCTCTCAAGATTGCAGAAAGCATCGGGTACCCCCTCATGGTGAGACCCTCCTATGTGTTGGGAGGAAGGGCCATGGAGGTGGTCCATGACGAGGAGATGCTGAAGCGGTATGTGGCCGCGGCCGTGGATGTGACCCCGGAGAGGCCGATTCTCATCGACAAGTTCCTTGAAAACGCCATTGAGGCCGAGGCCGACGCCATATCAGACGGCGGGGACGCTTTTGTTCCGTCGGTCATGGAGCACATCGAGCTGGCCGGCATTCACTCGGGGGACTCGGCGGCCGTCATTCCGCCCATCAGCATCCCTCCCAAACACGTGGATACCATCTACGAGTACACGAAAAGGATTGCGGTGGAGCTGGGCGTGGTCGGGCTGATGAACATGCAGTACGCGATCGCCAATGACGTGGTCTATGTTCTGGAAGCGAATCCCCGGGCGTCAAGAACCGTGCCCCTGGTTTCCAAGGTGTGCAGCATCAGCATGGCCCGGATCGCCACTCAGCTCATGCTTGGCAAAAAACTCAAAGCCCTCGGCATTCAGAAGAAGCCGATTCCTCATTTCGGTGTCAAGGAAGCGGTTTTCCCCTTCAACATGCTGCCTGAAGTGGACCCTGTTCTCGGCCCCGAAATGCGCTCCACCGGCGAAGTGCTCGGCATGGCCGATTCCTTCGGCCTGGCTTTTTACAAGGCTGAGGAGGCGGCCCAGCAGGTCCTTCCTACGGAGGGGACGGTGTTGCTCACCGTCTCTGAGCGGGATCGACCGGGGGTTCTCGAAGTGGCGAGGCAATTCGTTGAACTGGGATTCAGGATCAAGGCCACGGAGGGGACGCGCAAGTTCTTAGCCGACTATGGGATCGAAGCCGAGTCGATTCGAAAGATCTATGACGGCAGGCCCAACATTGTGGATGCCATCAAGAACGCCGAAATTCACCTCGTGATCAACACACCGAGCGGACGCTTGAGCAAGAGCGACGATTCCTACATCCGCAAATCGGCGATCCGTTACAAGGTTCCCTACATCACTACGCTGGCTGCAGCTCTGGCAGCGGCCAAGGGCATCCGGGCGGTGCGAAAAGGGCACGGCATCCCCAAGCCCCTGCAGGCCTATCACGCGGACATCAAGTGACCAGTGACAAGTGACGAGTAACGAGGGACAAGTCGCACGAACAATACGGAGAAGTGGCCGGCCCTACTTTCCCAGGAGCTTCAGCGCTTTTTCCACGACCCGATCCGCGGAGACGCCGAACTTTTCATAGAGAACCTTGTAAGGGGCCGAGGCGCCGAAATGTTCGATGCCTACCACGTCTCCTTTCTCGCCCACATAGCGCCACCACCCCTGAGTTCGCCCCGCCTCTATGGCAATACGAGCCTTGATCTCCGGAGCGATGACGTGCCGGCGGTAGGACTCAGGCTGCTTGTCAAACAGCTCCCTGGACGGCATACTCACGATGCGGCATGGGATGCCCTTTTGCCCGAGCGTCTTAGCCGCTTCTATCGCAATGTGCACTTCAGAACCGGAGGCGATCAGCAGAAGATCCGGGTTTCCTTTCGGGAGGTCTGCAAGAACGTAGGCTCCCTGCTGAAGGCCGGCAGCAGGCGCGAAAACAGATCGGTCGAGGACCGGAACTCCCTGACGCGTGAGCACCAGGGCCACAGGCCCGTTTCTGTGGTTCAGGGCAAAGCGCCAGGCTTCTGCGGTTTCTGGGGCGTCGCAAGGCCTGAGCACGGTCAAATTGGGGATGGCTCTCAGGGCCGCAAGCTGTTCCACAGGTTGATGGGTGGGGCCGTCCTCTCCCAGGCCGATGCTGTCGTGGGTGAAAACATAAATGACTTGAAGCTGCATGAGGGCGGCCAGGCGGATGGCCGGCCGCATGTAATCGGAAAAGATGAGGAAGGTCCCGCCGTAAGGGAGCAGCCCTCCGTGAAGCGCCATGCCGTTGAGGATGGCGCCCATTCCGTGTTCCCGCACACCGAAACGGAAGTTGCGGCCGCCGAATTGCTCTGCCTGAAAGTCCCCCTCGCCCTTGATCAGGGTCTGGTTGGAAGGGGCAAGATCGGCGGACCCGCCCACCAGGTTTTTGATTCTCTTTGCCAGGGCATTGAGAACATTGCCTGAAGCGGCTCTTGTCGCTGTGCCCTTTGGATCGGCCGGAAAGGCAGGAAGGTCCGCTTCCCAACCCTCAGGAAGCTCTCTTTTCATCCATTGATCCATCGTCTTAGCCTGATCAGGAAAGGCCTTTCGGTATCGGTCGAAAAGGTAGGTCCATCGAGTTTCTTCGGCCTTTCCCTGTTCAAGGGCCGCTCTGAAAACCTTCAACGCTTCATCCGGAACATGAAACTCAGGCTCCAGGGGCCACCCGAGCTTCTGCTTGGTGAGTTTCAGCTCTTCTTTGCCCAGTGGCTCGCCATGGGCCGATGCCTTGTCCTGCTTGTTGGGGCTCCCGTATCCGATGTGGGTGCGGACAGCGATGAAGGAGGGTTTTCGGGTTTCCTTTTGAGCTGAAACAATGGCCTTTTCTATGGCGTCGAGGTCATTGCCGTCTTCAACCTGCTGCACATGCCACCCGTAAGCTTCGAACCGCAGCGTTCGTGTTTCCGTAAAGGCCAGGTCTGTGCTTCCCTCAATGGAGATGTGGTTGTCGTCGTAAAGGTAAATGAGTTTTCCCAGCCCGAGGTGGCCGGCCAAAGAAGCGGCCTCGTGGGAAATGCCTTCCATCAGGTCTCCGTCGCTCACGATGGCGTAGGTAAAATGGTCGATGATCTCGTATCCGGGCCTGTTGAAGGCGGCGGCAAGGTAACGCTCTGCAATGGCCATTCCCACCCCGTTGGCAAATCCCTGGCCCAGGGGGCCTGTAGTCGTTTCCACTCCCGGAGTCAGCCCATATTCAGGATGGCCTGGGGTTTTGCTCTCCCACTGACGAAAGTTGAAGAGTTCCGAAAGCGGGAGGTCATACCCCGTGAGATGGAGAAGGCTGTACAAGAGCATGGATCCATGCCCTGCTGAAAGCACGAACCGGTCCCTGTTGAACCAATCCGGATGACGGGGATTGTGCTTCAGGAATTTCGTCCACAGCACATAGGCCATGGGGGCGGCACCCATCGGCATTCCGGGATGGCCCGAGTTGGCTCTTTCAACACACTCAGCAGAAAGCACGCGGATCGTATTGACACACAGATCATCCAGTTTCATGAACATTGCCTCCCCTTTTTTCATTCCTGGTATCAAATCAAAATAAAAGGAGTGTCATTTCGAAGGAGCGAAGCGACTGAGAAATCTTTGAATGGGTTCAAGAAAGATTTCTCCCTTCGGTCGAAATGACAGGAAAATAACTACGCTTAGTTTTCTAAATTTATACCAGTTCCCAAAGTGGTTTTAATGCCATCAGCGCGGAGAGTCAAGGTGCTTTGACGTTGCTTGTGAGTTGTCATCGGCCCTATCCGTTCTTATAGTAGTCCCACTGAAGAAGAAACGGGACATCCGGAAGTCCCCGGCGCGGGGAGCAGGACCGGCCGTTATTCTGAGCCGGAAAAGGAGATCGGTCATGAATGAAGAACGACAGACAATAGGTCCTCTCAAGAAAATCGGTTTGCTTTTGGAGGCAGGAACAGGGCCTGACAAGACGGATTTGACCGCGGGACCGATCGCATTCGAGTTCATCTTCGGTGCGGGAAGCCAGGGGCTGTGTCCTTTAGAGTTCCAGCTTGCCGACAGGAAAGAGGGCGATGTCCTCAGTTTGCGTGTCAGAGGGGGGGAACTCGCAGACCTCTTCCAGCATCTGCTCGTTTCCTCTTTGGCCGCACTGGAAAGCGTTGGCGCCTTCTATCTTAAGGTGAAAATTGTGAGGGTCAGCGAAGCAGAGCCGAAAGAAGTGATCAAAGCCATGGCAGAGGCGGGATCTTGCGGAGACCACTGCTGCGGGCACTAGGGAAGAAGGAGCAAAGGGACAAAGGCACATAGGCACAAAGGAAGGAAAAGACAAGGGCATCAAGCAATAGAGGGATAAAGAGAATCAGCAGAATAGTTCTTCTGCTATGTGCCTTTGCATCTCTGTCCCTTTGTCCCTCAAGCTGTCGGCTTCAGCCGACAGCAGTCTACTGCGTATAATCTCCGAACTTCTTCATCTCCTCAATGATGGACCTCACCTCTTCTCCCACCTCCTCAGCCTGTACGGTGCAGGTCGGGCTCTCAAGGATTCCTGCTTCTGAAAGCACCTGTTTGATGACGTGCACAGTTTTTGAGCTGTAAAGATCAAGGAGCGTTCGGAGATGTTGGCCGGCAATCCAGATTTGCTGCAAGCGATCCGGGTAATCCTCCCGGGCGTCACTGAGGCCGAGAGAAGCCTCTGTAATTTTGCTCCAGGCCTTAGGTGAAAGGTTTGCACCGGCCGAAACAACCCCGCTGAGGCTTGGGTGGGTCAGGAAACGCAACTCGTCTCCATCATAGATCCTGAAATCAGGCCTTGCTCTCGTCGCTTTCTGATAATTGCCGGCCCTGTCCAAGGAGCCCAGAAAGAGGAGTCCTCGAATCTCCTCGATTTCGAGGATTTCCTTTAAGATGGCTGTACGGATGTTGTTTCGTTTGAAGGACCGGGCCAGCTGGTCGATGAGTCCCGGATCATTGTGAAGGAGCCATGATTCCCGGGTCAAGGTCGTTACATTGCGGTAATAAGAAACAAGCCCGCGGTTGCTGTGGTAGTAGAGCGGGGTGTCCAGCCAGCAGACCTGACCTTTGTATTTTTTCGTCTTAAGCGTCTTGGAGAGGAGCCCCAAGGTCTCTCTGGTCTCCTGTTCCGTGTCCTGGGTGATCCAGACGAGGACAGGCAACCGCCCCCTGATCACGACCAGGGTCTTTTCCAGGAGCTCTGCTCTTTGCGCGGCCGAGAGGTTTCCGCCTTCTCCCAGGTAGGGTCCTGCAATAAGAACAGCCTGAACATGGGGTAGAACCCTGTCCAGTTGCCTGCCCAAACTGCGGCCGTCGATGTCGCCGTTTTGTTTAAGCGGGGTGAGGAGGTCTACGATGAGACCCCTCGGTGAGCTTAGAGCCGCCATTGAGTCTGAATTCCTCTCTGCCGAGAAGATCATGGAGATGGACCAGCCCCTTGACGCGATGATGGGCGTCAACAATACAGAGATGGGTAATTTCGTATAGCTCCATAATTCCAAGAGCCTCTGCGGCCGTCTGATTTTCATCAACGATTTTCGGAGATGGGGTCATGATCTGTTCGACTCTCAGTGAACGAACGCTCTTGTGCTTGAGCAAAGCCCTTCTCAGATCGCCGTCCGTCAAGATCCCGTGCAGTTTCCTGTCCCTGTCTACCACGAGCGTTGCCCCGATTCCTTTGGCATCCATTTCCTTCAGGGCCTGAGGGACCTTGGAGCCGACCAGAACCATGGGGATGTGGTCGTCCGTGAACATGACCTCTCTGACACTGGTGGCGAGTCTCTCTCCCAGGCTGCCGCCGGGATGAAATTTCCTGAAATCCTTTGGATCGAACCGTCTGGCATTGATGAGCACCACGGCAAGAGCGTCACCCATGGCAAGGGCCGCGGTGGTGCTGGCCGTGGGGGCCAAACCCATGGGGCACGCTTCCCGCTCGACGCCTACGTCGATGACCAGGTCGCTTTGCTCGGCCATGGGGGAATCCAGGCAGCCGGTGTAGGCGATGATTTTTGCGCCCATGGTCTTGATGATGGGCAAGAGACTGTTGATCTCCCCGGTCCTCCCGCTGTGGCTGATGGCGATCACGACATCGTCGGAAGTGACCATGCCGAGATCTCCGTGGACCGCCTCCGCAGGGTGTAGGAAAAGCGAAGGGGTGCCTGTGCTGTTGAGGGTAGCCGAGATCTTCCTGGCGACAAGCCCTGATTTGCCCATGCCGGTGAGAATGACCCTGCCTTTGGCTTTCAGGATCATGTGGACGGCGCGGTCGAATTCCGGGCCGACCCGCTCCATCAGGTTCAGGATGGCCTCCGCCTCTATCTTCAGAACCTCTTTGACCTGCTCGATCACTGCGTGGCGCATATCAAAAGCCCTCATCCCCCACGGCAGAATCCTAGCACTCTTCACGAGTCTTCTCAAGGGATTCCTGCGAGGCCATTTTCTTGAGAGGTTTGGATTGCAATTTATCGTCTATTGTAATACATGTACCTGAATTTGCCATCAAATGATGATCAAAGGAACGTGTCATGAGACTGGATCAATTTCCCGAAGACCTAAGGCCTTTCCTCCTCCCGGAGCCCAAGGGGGAAATGGTTTACAGGTGCTTAGGGTGCCACGGAGAACTGGACATCGGCCAGCTTCTCTACACCTGCCCTGAGTGCGGAAGTGTCCTGATGTTGGAAGACAAGAAGCAGGATCGCCTGCAGGCCGTGGGAGGCGATCAATGGCGAAAGATCTTCGATTTCAGAAGAATGTTGAATGTGCAAGCGCTCAAAGGGATCTTTCGGTACTACGAGTTCATCGCCCCTGTGATTCCCCTGGATCAGATCGTCTACCTGGGCGAAGGGCATACTCCTCTTGTGGAAGCGAATCCTAGACTGAAAAAACAGGTGGGGGCGGACTTCTACTTCAAGAACGATGGGCTCAATCCCAGCGCTTCCTTCAAAGACCGAGGGATGGCCTGTGCGTTGAGTTTCATCAACACTTTTGCCGCGAAAAACAAGATCGGCAATCTTCTTGCGGTCTGCGCATCGACAGGAGACACCTCGGCTTCAGCAGCTCTCTATGGATCGTACCTGGAAGGTTTTCTCAGGTCCGCGGTCCTGTTGCCCCATGGCAAGGTCACGCCCCAGCAGCTCGCTCAGCCCCTTGGGAGCGGAGCAAGGGTGTTCGAGATCCCCGGAGTGTTCGACGACTGCATGAAGGTCGTTGAAAACCTGGCGGAGAACTATCATGTGGCTCTCTTGAACTCCAAGAACAGCTGGCGAATTCTGGGCCAGGAATCCTTTTCTTTCGAAATCGCGCAGGACTTCGACTATGAAGTGAAGGACAAGGCGGTGGTTTTGCCCATCGGAAATGCCGGGAACATCACTGCGGTGATGAGCGGGTTCCTCAAGTTCTACAGGGCTGGAATTATCAAAGGCCTCCCGAGAATTGTGGGAGTCCAATCCGAGCATGCGGATCCGGTATACAGGTATTACCTGGAAGAGGAGGAAGCCAAGAGAAGCTTTGTCCCTGTGACCGTGAAACCGAGCGTGGCCCAGGCGGCCATGATCGGAAACCCTGTGTCTATGCCCAGGGTTATCCAGATCGCCAGGGCCTACAACCAGGCAGCCGGAGAAAAACGGATCTTCGTGGTTCAGGTGACGGAGCAGGAGATCATGGATTCCATGATGATTGCCAACCGGAATGGAAATGTAGCCTGCACGCAGGGAGGGGAATCCATGGCCGGCTTCAAGAAAGCGATTGAGAAAGGGTTTGTCAGACGCGAGGAGACAGGCATCCTTGACTCCACGGCACACATGCTCAAATTCATCACCTTTCAGGATATGTATTTTCAGGACACCTTCCCGCCGGAATTCGGTGTGACGCCGCGCGAGGAACTCAAGAACGCCCCCTCCCTGATCAAACCGGAGAAGCTGCAGAAATTCCCCGAGCCGGGCAAGCCGCTTCAGGGGAAGGACATGAAGCGTTTTATCGATGAGACGGTGGCTGAGATTGCGAGGATTCTGGAACTGAAGAAAAAATAGATGAATATCCTCTTTGTATGCAGCGGAAATGTGAGCAGGAGCTTCCTCGCGGAGGCCTTGCTCAGAAGCGAGCTCAAAGCGCTCAAGGTTGAGGAGGTCTCTGTCTTGTCCGCAGGGCTTTACGCTTTTCCGGGAAGTCCGCCGGATCCCCAAATGACGGCGTATCTTTCCAGCGTGGGGGTCTCCTTCGAACCTCACGAAGCGCGGCAGATGTCCAAGCAGGAGTTGGACTGGGCCGACCTCGTCCTGGTGATGGAAAGGAGGCATGAGGCCGACCTTGAGAAATTGTGGCCCGAAGCGAAACTGAAAGTGCAGCTCTTAGGCAAGTATGTGGCAGGAGGGTGGGAGGACGATATCCTGGATCCTTTCGGAAACTCTCCCTACCATTACCGTCTGGCGCAATCTCAAATCACCCTTGCAGTCAAATCCCTGGCCAAGTGGCTGGTTCAGAATAAGAACCGGAAAAAGACTTTTCACTGATGCACACGCGACGGCGGATTTGGCATTAAGCGATATGGAATTCCTGCACAAATCCCCCCTCGTTTCCCTTTACTAAAGGGGGGGATAGGGGGGATTTTGAATGAATCAGCAAAGTGACAATTCGTTTAGTGCGTTCGTGTTAGTTTCGCATGATCAAAATCAGAATCATTGTTGCGGATCGAACCCGGTCCCCGTTTCTGGCGGAAGGGGAGGCCTTTTACTTGAAGCGCCTGCAGAGCTATGCCCAGGTGGAATGGATCGAAGTGAAGCCTGTAAGGATGACCAAAGGCAGGCCCGAAGAGGAGATTCTGCACCTCGAAGGCCAGGCCCTGATTCGCAAACGGGGGCCGAAGGATTATCTCGTTGCCCTGGACCGAACCGGACGCCAGTACGGGTCGGAGGAGTTTGCCGGCCGTCTTGAGAAAGTGGCGATGAACGCCAGCGGGGGGATCACTTTCATGATCGGCGGCCCCTTGGGGCTTTCCGGCGACGTCCTGGCTGAGTCTGATGAGATCCTGTCCCTTTCAAGGTTCACCTTCACCCATGAAATGAGCCGGGTTCTTCTTCTGGAGCAAATCTACAGAGCTTTTACCATCCTGAAAGGCGAGAAATACCACAAATAGAAGACACCCTTTTCAAAAGAAAGTTGTGTGGCGGGTCTGAGGGAGTCTGCTTCCTGTCATTTCGACCGAAGGGAGAAATCATAAGAATCGGCCTTATCCAGAATCAAGATTTCTCGCCCCGATAAATCGGGGACTCGAAATGACATACCGCAAACTCTCCAAAGTGTGAGAGCGGGATGGGGGGAGGGGGAGTTAAAACATGCATTTTTTGCGAAAGCGAGGATTTAGCGGGAACTGGCCTCCAGCGCCATGGCAATCTTGTTCTTGAGCTCGGTCAGATCAAAGGACTTGATCACGTAGTAGTCGGCGGCAATGGATTTCATGTCCTCTTTGAACGTGTCATAGGCCGTGCACAGAACAACAGGAAGGTCATAATACTTGTTTCGAATATCCTGAAGCAAATCAAGACCGTTGTAATCGACCATTTTGATGTCCAGCACCACCAGGTCAGGCTTTTCTTCCTCAATTCTCTCAAGCAGCTTGTAGCCGCTGTCAGCAGTAATGACCTCGTACCCGGCTTCGGTCAGTTCTTCCGAGTAGAGAAACCGGATGTGCTCTTCATCATCGACGATCAATATCTTAGCCATGGCCGTTCTCCTCTTTTGAGGTGCGAGCTGAAAGTAGCACATCTCTGAATAACATGCAAATAGGATATTGGCGCACAGAGAAAGATACAAGGTACACGGCGCAAGGTGCAGGGGCAGAATACTTTTGTTTTGATTTTGCCGTGGACCGTGAACCGTGTACCCTGAACCTTCCCTACCAGGTCATCCGGACCTTGATCCCTTTTTCATGGAGAGAGGACTTGATCTCTTTGATGGTGTGTTTCCCGTAGTGGGTGATGGAAGCGATCAAGGCTGCATCAGCCTTTCCTTCGGTGAAAACCTCGTGAATGTGCTCGATCGCTCCAGCCCCGCCTGATGCAATGACAGGAATGTTCACGTCTGTGGCAATGAGCTCTGTGAGGCGAAGTTCGTAGCCTTTCTGGGTTCCGTCCGCATCGATGGAATTGAGGCAGATCTCTCCGGCGCCCAGGCGCTCTCCCTGCCTGGCCCATGCAAGCGCGTCCAGTCCTGTAAAAGTCCTGCCTCCGTCGATCACCATTTCATATCCGCTCGGAATCTTTTCAGAGGGGGAGACCCTTTTCACATCCATGCCCAGCACAATGGCCTGGCTCCCAAAAGCCGCTGCCCCTTTCCCAATCAGGCCCGGGTCCCGGATGGCTGATGAATTGATGCTCACCTTTTCCGCGCCCGCCAGAAGGACCAACCTCATATCTTCCACGGTTCGGATGCCTCCTCCCACGGAAAAGGGGATGAAAATTCTTTCAGCCACTTTCCGGACCGTTTCGATCATGATATCGCGACGTTCGTAGGAGGCGGTGATGTCATAGAAAACCAGCTCATCCGCTCCTTCATTATAGTAAAAGGCGGCCATTTCAACGGGATCTCCGATATCCACATTTCCTTTGAACTTGATCCCTTTGGTGAGCTTGCCGTCACGAACATCAAGGCACGGAATGATTCTCTTGCTAAGCATGGTCTTTGCCGTCCCACACGCAGAAATTGGAAAGGAGTCTCAGGCCGGGGCGACCGCTTTTTTCAGGATGAAACTGGACGGCCAGGAGATTTGCCGATGTAAGCACGGATGCAAAGGGAATCCCGTACAGGGTCTCACCAAGGAGGTTTCGCCTCTCCCTTGGACCCGGATAATAGGAATGGACAAAATAGAACTCACTTTGCGGATCGATCCCCTTGAAAACAGGGTGCTCCCGCATCACGTTCACCCTGTTCCACCCCATGTGAGGAACCTTGAGTCTGCGCCCGCCCGGCTCTGAAATGTTTTCAGGAAACCGGAGGACCTCTCCCTTGATGAGGCCCAGGCATCGGGTCTGGTTCTCTTCGCTCCGTTCCATGACAATCTGTGTGCCCAAACAGATCCCAAGAATGGGCTTTCCGCTCCCATAGGCTTGCGCGAGGGCTGTGTCCAGCTTCAGGCGCATGAGATCGAACATGGCGGTTCCTGCAGCGCCGACACCCGGGAAAATGATCCGCTCCGCAGCCAGGACCTCCGCAGCGCTGGAAGTGATCACCGAATCCCGGCCAAGAAAGGCAAGAGCCCTTTGGACGCTCGTCAGGTTGCCGGCTTTGTAATCAATAATCGCAATCATCATTTTCACGGGAGAGTGACAAGTAACGAGTGACGAGTGACGAGCAAGGGAGAATAACAGAAATTACTCGTCACTTGTCACTTGTCACCAACTTTAGACACTTTAGCGCACTTTAGGCACTTCTTTTAGTACTTGTAAAACCCTCTTCCGCTCTTTCTGCCGAGCCACCCTGCATCCACGTACTTGACCAGCAGAGGACACGGCCGATACTTGGCATCCCCCAAACCTGAGTGAAGGACTTTCATGATAGCCAGACANGTGTCCAGTCCAATGAGATCCGCAAGAGTGAGGGGNCCCATGGGATGATTCATCCCGAGCTTCATGACTTCGTCAATGTCCTGAGGGGTGCCGACGCCCTCAAAGAGGCAGTAGATGGCTTCATTGATCATGGGCATCAGGACTCTGTTGCTGATGAAACCAGGGAAATCGTTAGCCGGCACCGGCGTCTTTCCCATTCGCACGGAGAGATCGCGTGTCAAAGCGAAGGTCTCCTCGGAGGTGGCCAAACCCTTGATGATCTCCACCAGTTTCATCATGGGAACAGGGTTCATGAAATGCATGCCGATGATTTTTTCGGGTCGCTTTGTGGCTCCGGCGATTTTGGTAATCGAGATGGAGGAAGTGTTAGAGGACAGGATGACCCCGGGCCTGCAAATAGAGTCAAGGTCGGTGAAGATCTTGAGCTTAAGAACTTCGTTTTCTGTGGCCGCCTCAACAACGAAATCCGCTTTTGCCATGTCCGCGAGGGAGGTGGTTCCCGTGATCCTCCCCAGAATGGCCTGCCGGTCTTCCGGCGTCAATTTCTCCTTCTTGACCAGACGACCCAGGCTGTCTCTGATCGCGTCAGCCCCTCTTTGTACAAATTCGTCTTTGACGTCACTCATGATGACGGAAAGCCCGCTCGCTGAAGCGACTTGAGCAATCCCCGAACCCATCTGTCCTGCTCCTACAACACCCAACGTCTTAATCTCCATGTCTGATGATACCTCCTTCATCTATTCCTAATGGCAGTGTAGTGTCTCAACCATCCCTTGTCATCTCGACCGGAGGGAGAGATCTTAATAACCCGTGACCAAAGCAAGATTTCTCGCATCCGCTCGAAATGACACAGCTGTAAAGGGATCACTGAGACGCTACACTAGTTTTATNTAAATCCATCCACGTGGTGGCTCCGCGTTCTCTGGGANAGACTCCCTAGGTAACCTGTCCTTTGGTTCGAACAATCATCACGGAACAGGGAGCCTTGTGGGCGATTCTGTTGGCCACGCTTCCAAAGAGGACAAGGCCCATTCCGGAGGCCCCATAGGATCCCAGCACGGCGAGGTCAACATCTTTCTCTTCGATAAAACGGATGATCTCCGAAGACACATGACCGTCAAGGACAAGAAACTCATACTCAATCTTCTCTTCGACCTTTGAACCGTATTCTTCCTGCATCTTTTCCTCAATTTGGATGATCAGTGCCTTCTTGGGTTCCTCAGGCAGGATCCAGTCCGCTTCCGGCAGCAGGGGATTTACTGCAGGACCGAGCACGTGGATCACATAAAGCTTCGCTTCGAACTTTGCAGCAAGTTCAAGAGAAGCTTCGAAGGCAGCCCCGGCATTCTCCGAAAAATCAACGCAGCAAACGATTCTTCTTATGGCCATGACACATCCTCTTTTTAGGGTTTCTGTTTCGAGGGTGGGAGAAAGACCCGTCAGGACCTGACTTTTCATAGCATAAGATAAAGTGTCCCGTCCACCTTTCAGTTCGCTGGAGCAAAGGTGCCGAAGGTTGCTGGAATGGCCCCTTGTTGCAGGCTGCTCAAAGACGTCCAGATCCAAGGCTCCCGAAATCCGGAGGAGTGAGGCGTACATTCCAGTACGTCGCAGCGACGAAGGATGAGGGGAACGCAGGAGATGGGCGTTTTTCAGCGGCCTGCTAAATGGTGATGACCCCTTGCAGGTAGCTGACTGCCCGCCCCGAGATGATGACGCGGTCCCCCTGGTCTTCGCAGAACAATTCCCCGCCCCGCTTGGAGACCTGGTGGGCAAGGAGGTCCTTTTTCCCCAGTTTCCTGGCCCAGTAAGGGACGAGAGCGCAGTGAGCGGAACCGGTCACCGGATCTTCGTTCACGCCGTATTTCGGCGCGAAAAACCTGGAGACGAAATCCACGTCTTTTCCTTTTGCCGTGACCGTCACCCCACGCAGGTCAACCTTTTTGAGAAGAAGCATATCCGGATCAAGGGTTCGAACATCCTCCTCCCTGGGGAAGAGAACAAAATAGTCTTGTGACCTCAACACCTCCGAAGGCTTCTTGCCCAGAGCCTCGATCAGTTCGGATGGAGCTTTGCACGGCGCTGGCGGCTGCGACGGAAAATCCATGGACAGGAGATCTCCCTGCTTGGAGACAGTGAGCAGCCCGCTTCTGGACTGAAAGCTGACTTTGGTCACGGAGGGATCGATATGGGTGAAAAGAACATAGGCCGACGCAAGCGTTGCATGGCCGCACAGGTCCAATTCTGATGCCGGCGTAAACCAGCGGATGTGGTATCCCTTATCCAGGGGTACGAAGAAGGCGGTTTCGGAGAGATTGTTCTCCATGGCAATAGCCTGCATGAGGTCGTCTTCCAGCCACTTTTCGAGAGGGCAGACCGCAGCCGGATTCCCGGCAAAAACTTTGCTTGCAAAAGCATCGATTTGGTAAAGAGTGAGTTTCATGAGGGTATCCTTTGGAGTATTGGAGTGATGAAGTGTTGGAGTACTGGTTTTCTTAGCATCGCATTATTCGAAGGTTGCGGTCCCTTTTGTTCTGTCTTCTTGTATGAAACTTCACCTGGCCGAAACAGCGAACCGCAGCACAGCAGAATATCGAACCGCAGAATTTCGAAGGGTCGTTTCCTTCGACATTCGACATTCCTTATTCGATATTCGNTNTTCGTTTTTCCAAAGTTTCTTATTCGATCAAACTGACCGCCCCGGCGGCCAGCGGCTGGGCTGTCTTCTGCATTCTTCTGTTTTCAACTTTAGACACTTTAGCTCACTTTAGCCTCCGGCCTGTAGGGCCTGCGGCCCGGAGGGGCACTCCTTGGACACTACTTCTCGGAAGCCCACAGCCACAGCGCTGCTGCCACTCCCCACACGGCGTTGAAGAAGAGAACGAAGGCGGGAGTGAAAGTGCCCAAGTCGAGCCCGAACATGCC
>JGI26437J51864_10000253_pt1 | contig 15391 bp, 16 predicted proteins | sample FrelakmetLWP11LW_FD_51864 | JGI IMG/M metagenome (IMG submission 51864)
CGACCCGAACAACACCATCGTTTCGGCCAAGCGCTTCATGGGGCGTGGTCTGGCCGACATCGAGGATATTGCCAGCTTGCCATATCACTTTGTCGATGCGCCCGGCATGGTGCAGCTGAAAACGGCCGCTGGCGTGAAAAGTCCGGTGGAGGTGTCGGCCGAAATTCTCAGAGTGCTGCGACAGCGTGCCGAAGCCGCGATGGGCGGCGAACTCGTCGGCGCGGTGATCACCGNGCCGGCGTATTTCGACGATGCCCAGCGCCAGGCCACCAAGGACGCGGCGCAGCTGGCTGGCCTCAACGTTCTGCGCCTCCTCAACGAGCCGACCGCCGCGGCGATTGCCTACGGCCTCGACAACGCGTCCGAAGGGGTCTATGCGGTCTACGACCTCGGCGGCGGCACATTCGATATTTCCATCCTGAAACTGTCCAAGGGCGTGTTCGAAGTGCTCGCCACCAACGGCGACTCGGCGCTGGGCGGCGATGATTTCGACCAGCGAGTGTTTTGCTGGATGGTCGAGCAGGGCCGTTTCCAGCCCCTCTCGGCGGGCGACATGCGGCTGCTGCTGACCAAGGCACGCGACGCCAAGGAAGCCCTGACCGAACACGCCGAAGTACGCGTGACCGCGGTGCTGTCGACCGGCGAGATGATGGATGCGACCCTGACGCAGACCGAGTTCAACGCCATGACCGCCGGTCTGGTCAACAAGACGCTGGCGCCCACGCGCAAGGCCTTGCGCGATGCCGGCCTTGGCGTCGACGAGATCAAGGGGGTGGTGATGGTCGGTGGCTCGACGCGCATGCCGTGCGTGCGCCATGCCGTAGCCGAATTTTTCAGGCAGACGCCGCTGACCAACCTCGACCCCGACAAGGTCGTCGCGCTGGGGGCGGCTATGCAGGCCGATGTGCTGGCGGGCAACCGCGCCGGCGACGACTGGCTGCTGCTCGACGTCATTCCGCTTTCGCTCGGCCTCGAAACCATGGGTGGGCTGACCGAAAAGGTCATCCCGCGCAACACCACCATTCCCACCGCGCGGGCACAGGATTTCACCACCTTCAAGGACGGCCAGACCGCGATGAGCGTGCACGTGCTGCAGGGCGAGCGTGAGTTGGCGTCCGACTGCCGCTCGCTGGCCCGCTTCGAGTTGCGCGGCATCCCGCCGATGGTGGCGGGCGCGGCGCGCATCCGCGTCACCTTCCAGGTCGATGCCGACGGCCTGCTGTCGGTGTCGGCGCGCGAGCANAGCACNGGCGTCGAGGCCAGCGTCCAGGTCAAGCCGTCGTACGGTCTGGGCGACGAGGACATCACCCGCATGCTGAAGGACGCCTTNACCCACGCCAAGGANGACATGTACGCACGCGCGCTNAACGAGCAGATCGTCGATGCGCAGGGCCTGATCGCCGCCACCCGGGCGGCCATGGNGGAAGACGGCGCGCTGCTCGACGAGGCCGAGACCGCGGCGATCAATCAAGGCATCGCCGCACTTGAAATGCTGATGGCCGGCCCCGATCATCAGGCCATCAAGCGCGGCATCGAGGCGCTGAACGCGGCCACCACCGACTTCGCCCAGCGCCGCATGGACCAGAACGTGCACCGGGCGATGGCCGGGCAGAAACTGGAAACTTTTGGCTGAAGAGTCAACCATCATGCTGAACGACGATTTCATCGAATCCCTGCGGGTGAAGCTCGAAGCACACCCGATCTACGCGGCGGTTGCCACCCTCGACGACCTGCGCGTGTTCATGCAGCACCATGTCTATTCGGTATGGGACTTCATGTCGCTGATCAAATATCTGCAGAATGAAGTCGCTCCCGCGCGCTGGCCGTGGACCCCGTCAGGTGACGCCTCGGTGCAGCGCTTCATCAATGAACTGGTGCTGGAAGAGGAGACCGACGTTTCGCTGCCGGGCCGCGACGGCCATACCAGCCATTTCATGCTGTATCTAGAAGCGATGCGCGAGATCGGCGCCGATGCCGACACGCCCGCACGCTTCGTGCAGAAGGTGGCGGAGCAAGGGATCGATGCCGCGCTCGCCTCGGGCCTCGCGCCCGCACCCTCCGCCGCGTTCACCCGCACCACCTTCGATTTCCTCGCCAGCGGCAAGCCGCATGCCGTCGCCGCTGCACTGGCACTGGGACGCGAGCATGTGATTCCGTCGATGTTCCGCGCCTTCCTGTCGCGCATGGCGGTGACCGAAGCGCAGGCACCGAGCTTTCACTACTACCTCAANCGCCACGTCCACCTGGACGAGGATTTTCACGCGCCACTGTCCTTGCGCCTGTTAGGCGCCCTGTGCCAGGACGATGCCGAGAAATGGCGCGAAGCCGAAGGCGCGGCTGAAGCCGCAGTCAACGCCCGGCTGCTATTCTGGGACGGCGTGCTGAATGCGTTGCCCAGCCAGCACGCCCAGGCTGCCTGATCACACCCAATCCAGCCGCGTTCCATAAAAACCCATGCCCCAGCTCATCGTATTGCCCCACGTCGAACTCTGTCCTGAAGGTGCCGTCATCGAGGCCAAGACGGGCGACACCATCTGCGACACCCTGCTCGCCAATGGCGTCGAGATCGAGCACGCCTGCGAAAAATCCTGCGCCTGCACCACCTGCCATGTCATCGTCCGCGAAGGCTTCGAGGCACTGGATCCGTCGTCCGAGGAAGAGGATGACCTGCTCGACAAGGCCTGGGGACTGGAGCCGCAGTCGCGGCTGTCGTGCCAGGCGCGCGTGGCCGGTACGGATCTGGTGGTCGAGATTCCAAAATACACCATCAACATGGTCAAGGAAGGGCATTAGGATGAAGTGGATCGACACGCTAGACATTGCCATCGAACTCGCGGAAGCGCATCCGGAAATCGACCCAAAAACCATACGCTTCACCGACCTGCACAACTGGGTGCTGGAATTGCCCGATTTCGACGACGACCCCCATCACTCGGGCGAGAAGATACTCGAGGCGATCCAGATGGCGTGGATCGACGAGGTCAGCTGAGCGGGCTTTCCCTTACCACTTTTCGACGTGCACCTTGGCGAGAGTGCGGCCAAGAAAACGCTCGCCGATGGTCTGGAACCGCAGCGGCACATCGGTGACGTGATAGTCGTAGCGCGGCGAGGCCGGCCCCGGATTGGCCAGATTCATTTCGGCGAGTGTCCGGGCGACCTGTTCGGCCATGGCCTCGGCCGAGTCGACCAGGGCGACCTGATCGCCCACCACCTGGCGCAGCAGGGGCTTGAGCAGCGGGTAGTGGGTGCAGCCCAGAACCAGGGTGTCGATGTTTTCGGCCATCAGCGGCTTCAGATAATCCTCGGCGGTCAGCCGGGTGACTTCATGATCCAGCCAGCCTTCCTCCACCAGCGGCACGAACAGCGCGCAGGCCTGCGAATAGATGCGCGATTCGGGAGCGTACTGGTGGATGGCGCGGGCATAGGTGTTGCTGTTGATGGTGGTGGGCGTGCCGATGACGCCGATGCGTTTGCCGCCGCGCGCGGCCAGCGCCCCGGCGTCGATCACGTCCAGCACCGGCACCGGAGACAGATCCTTGACCACCTGAGCGGCCACCGCCGCCATGGTGTTGCAGGCGATGACCAGCAGCTTGACTTCCTTTTCCAGCAGAAACTGCGCGATCTGCGTGGTGAAGTGGGCGATGGTTTCGACCGACTTGACGCCATAGGGTACGCGCGCGGTATCGCCGAAGTAAATGATGTTCTCGTAGGGCAGGCGCTCCATCAACGCCCGCACGACGGTGAGCCCGCCGATGCCGGAATCGAATACGCCGATCGGGGAGTGTGCATTCGTGGACATGGCTGGCAGGATGACGAAATGGGAATGACGGGATTCTACCTGCAGGTCCGCGCGGCACGGCATTCTGCGCCGCGGGTCGGATCATGAGTGGCTGCGGCTGCGATTCGGTCTGCAGCGCGGTACGGCCGCCCGACCCGGGCTACCGGCGCGCGCTGTGGGTTGCGCTGGTGCTGAATGCGCTGATGTTCGGCGTCGAGATGGCTGCCAGCTTCAGCGCACAATCGGTTTCACTGCTGGCCGACGCGGTGGATTTTCTCGGTGATGCCGGCAATTACGGTGTGGCCCTGTTCGTGCTGGGGCTGGCGCCGGTATGGCGCTCACGCACGGCGCTCTGGAAGGGCTGGCTGATGGTCGGATTCGGTGTGTTCGTGCTCGCCAAGTCGGCCTGGCAGTGGTCCGCCGGCATCGTGCCGGAGCCGGTCACCATGGGCTGGGTGAGCCTGCTGGCGCTGGCGGTCAACGTCGGCGTGGCGGCGCTGCTGTTTGCCCATCGCCAGGGCGATGCCCAGGCGCGCTCGGTGTGGCTGTGTTCGCGCAACGACGCGCTCGGGAATCTGGCGGTGATGGGGGCGGCGGCCGGAGTGTGGGCGACCGCGCAGGGCTGGCCGGACATCGCCGTGGCCCTGGTGCTGGCCGGACTGGCCTTGACCTCCGGCACGTCGGTGATCCGCCACGCCAGGCAGGAATTACGCGGCTACTGACCGGCTGACTGTCGCATCAACGCCCACCGGACATGTTCGCGCACCAGCCCGGAGGGGTGGCTGAGGCGAGTCGACAGTGCCGCCCTGGCCGCGTCCGAAGGTGGCGCATTGCCGAGTGCCACGGCGATATTGCGCAGCCAGCGGGTGTGGCCGATGCGGCGGATGGCCGAACCGGCGAGGTGCTGCCCGAAGTCCCTTTCGCTCCAGGCGAACAGCTCGATCAGCGGTGGATTGTCCAGACCCTGGCGCACCGCAAAATCGGGCAACGGGCTGGTTCGCGCAAAGCGGTTCCAGGGACAGGCAAGCTGGCAGTCGTCGCAGCCATAGATGCGGTTGCCGATCAGCGGGCGGAAGAATTCGGGAATGCTGCCCTTGAGCTCGATGGTCAGATAGGAGATACAGCGCCGCGCGTCGAGCCGGTAGGGAGCGACGATGGCGGCAGTAGGGCAGATGTCGATGCAGGCGTGGCAGGTGCCGCAGTGATTGGCCTCCGGTGCGTCGACGGGCAGGGGCAGGTCGGTGTAGATCTCGCCGAGAAAAAACCACGAGCCGTGATCGCGGTTGAGCAGCAGGGTGTGTTTGCCGCGCCAGCCCAGGCCGCTCTTGCTGGCGAGTTCGACTTCCAGCACCGGTGCGCTGTCGGTAAATACGCGGTAACGATGCCCGCCGGTCGCGCTGCTGATGCGCTCGGCCAATGTCTGCAGGCGGGCGCGCAAGACCTTGTGATAGTCGCGCCCCAGCGCATAGCGGGCGATATAGGCGGTGTTGGGGTCGCCTAGGACCGACTCCGCGTCGGCCGAGCCGGGCGGAAAGTAGTCGAGGCGTGCGGTGATGACGCGCCGCGTGCCTGCGACCAGTTCGTCGGGACGGCTGCGCTTGACGCCGTGCGTCGCCATATAATCCATCTCGCCATGAAAGCCGAGTTCAATCCATTGCTGCAATGCGTTTTCCGCCGCCGTCAGATCACAGTCGGCAATGCCGACGGCGGCGAAGCCGAGTTCGCGTCCCCAGCTTCTAATCTGTCGTGCGAGTGCGTCTAGATCATGCATGCTCGCGATGATACCGCGCACCTCACTCGCCACCTCGACGACGAGGCGACGACCCTGGCGCTGGGAGCGGAACTGGCGCGCGAGTTGCGTGCCGGCATGACGCTCTACCTGGAAGGTGATCTGGGCGCGGGCAAGACCACCCTGGTGCGCGGCATGCTGCGTGGCCTGGGGTATGCGGGGCGGGTGAAAAGTCCCACCTATACCCTGGCGGAAATCTACAGCCTGCCGGCATTCGAGCTGTATCATTTTGATCTATATAGAATGCACGATCCGCGCGAATGGCTCGACGCGGGGTTTCGCGAAGTGGCCGACGGTGATACGGTAAAGCTGATCGAGTGGCCCGACCGGGCAAAAGGCTGGCTCCCGGAGCCAGACGTCCGCATCAGGCTGAGCGTCACCGACAATGGTAGGGAGGTGGAATGCATGGCGGAAACCGTACAAGGGAAAGCTTTTCTGGAGCGATGTTGCAAGTCCTGTTGAAATTTCTGCTGGTATGCGGAATGTTGTTGCCGGCCTGGGCGCAGGCGTTTCAACTGACCGCCACGCGGGTGTGGCCATCACCCGACTACACCCGCATCACGCTCGAATCGGCGCAACCGATCCCCCACAAATATTTCCAGTTGAGCAATCCCGAGCGCCTGGTGATTGACCTATCAGGGGTCTTGCCAGGGCCGCGGCTGGACGAACTGCAGACGATGCTGTCGGCAGGGGATCCCTATATCGCCGGAATCCGCTCCGGCATCAACCGGCCCGGCGTGATGCGCCTGGTCATCGAACTGAAGACGGCGGTCAAGCCTTCGGTCTTTCAGTTGCAGCCATTGGGCGAGTACGGCCATCGCCTGGTGATCGACCTATATCCTGAGCGGGGGCCCGATGCGCTCGCCCTGCTGGCGCAGGGCAAGCCCGCAATCGAGCCGGCGAAAGCGGCGCTGTCCGGTGCCTCGGCCGCGCCCCAGTATGTGCGCTTGATCACCGTCGCCATCGATGCGGGGCACGGCGGCGAGGATCCCGGTGCGCTTGGCGCCAGCGGAACGCGCGAAAAGGAAGTGACCCTGGCCATCGCGCGCAAGCTCAAGCAGCAACTCGACGCGGTGGAAAATATGCGTGGCGTGCTGATTCGCGACGGCGATTACTTCATTCCCCTGGCCGATCGGGTAAACAAGGCGCGTGCGGTCAAGGCCGACCTCTTCGTCTCGGTTCATGCCGACGCCTTCATCCGTCCGCAGGCACGCGGTTCCTCGGTATTCGCCCTGTCGGAGAACGGGGCCTCCTCGGCGGCGGCAAGATGGCTGGCGAAAAAGGAAAACGAGGCCGATCTGATCGGCGGAATCAATATCGACGTCAAGGATCCATTCCTCAAGCGCACCCTCATCGACCTGTCGCAAACCGCCACCATCAACGACAGCCTCAAGCTGGGGCGCGCCGTCCTGAAGGAAATCGGCGGCGTCAACACCCTGCACAAGCCGCAAGTCGAGCAGGCCGGGTTTGCCGTGCTGAAGTCGCCCGACATTCCATCGATCCTGATCGAGACGGCGTTCATCTCCAATCCCGAGGAAGAGAAAAGGCTCAACGACGACGCCTACCAGGACAAGCTGGTTGAGGCCATCGTCGTCGGCATCCGCGATTATTTCGACAAGAATCCGCTGGCCGCCCCGACCCGGCTTACACGCAATCCATGATCCACGGCCTGCTGGGCGAGGCCGCGCCAGGGTTCGATCAACCTCTGGAGGTGCTCGAAGCCTGCCATCGGCGCATCGCCCGACAGTGCGACACGCTGGAGAAACTGCTGGCGCACCATGCCGAGCATGGCGCCGATGTTCAGGCGCAGCAGGCCGCCCGTGCTGTCTTGGCCTATTTCGATACGGCTGCCGTGCACCATCACGATGACGAGGAACGCAACCTGTTTCCCCTGCTGGAACAAGCCGGGGTGGCGGGCGCCTGCGATCTGGTCGAACTCCTGACCCATGAGCACGACGAACTGGCGTTGCTGTGGCGGCGCCTGCGCCCCGCACTGGCGGGGATTGCCGACGCGGGCACGGAGAGGCTCGACGAACCCGCCATCCACCGCTTCATCGCCCTCAACCGCAGCCATCTCGAGTTTGAAAACACCCGTGTTCTGCCGCTCGCACGGCAGGCGCTCGGCGCTGCCGACCTGCAGCGCCTGGGCCGCGCGATGGCAGCGCGGCGAGGCGTGCCTCTTGCGGCCTCGACATGACGATTCGCATCCTCCCGGACTTGCTGATTTCGCAGATCGCTGCCGGCGAGGTGGTCGAGCGACCGGCTTCTGCCCTCAAGGAACTGCTGGAAAACAGCCTCGATGCCGGCGCGACCGAGATCGCTGTCGAACTGGAGCAGGGCGGCATCAAGCGCATCCGGGTGGTGGACAATGGCAGCGGGGTAGCCCGCGACGAACTGGCGCTGGCGCTGGCACGCCACGCCACCAGCAAGATCGGCAGCCTGGAGGAACTCGAACGGGTCGCCAGCCTGGGGTTTCGTGGCGAAGCGCTGGCCTCGATCGCCGCCGTGGCACGGGTCGGCCTGACCAGCCACGCGGCGGGCGAGCCCCACGCCTGGAAGGTGGAGGCGGAAGGCGGACGGGTCACGTCACCGGCGCCCGCCGCGCTGAGCCAGGGCACCGTGGTCGAGGTTCGGGATCTGTTTTTCAATACCCCGGCGCGACGCAAGTTTCTCAAGACCGAAGCCACTGAGCAGGCCCACTGCGCCGAGTCGGTGCGCCGCCTGGCGCTGGCGCGTCCCGACGTTGCGTTTACCCTGACGCACAACGGCCGCGTCCAGCTGCGCGTCGCACGGGAATCGCCGGCGCTGCGGCTGCGGCATGTTCTGGGCGAGGCATTCGAGCAGCACGCCACCGCGGTCGAGGCCGCCGCCGGCGATCTGCGGGTGTCCGGTTGGGTGGCGCGTCCCGGCTTTGCCAGCGCCAGCCGGGACAACCAGTATTGCTTCGTCAACCAGCGCTTCGTGCGCGACAAGCTCGTCGGCCACGCGCTGAGGGAAGCCTATCGCGACGTGCTGCACCACCAGATGCAGCCGGCATATTGTCTTTTCATCGAGCTGCCGCCCGAGACGGTGGACGTCAACGTGCATCCGGCCAAGACTGAAATCCGCTTCCGCGACAGCCGCGGCGTGCACCAGTTCCTGTTCCATGCAGTCGAGCGCGTGCTCTCCGCACCGGTCGCTGGCGAGCAGCCAGCTGCCGTGCCCAGGCCAGCCCAGTCCTGGTCTGTGCCCCAGCAGGCGACGATGCCCCTGCAGGTCAGCGAGGCGATGGCGTTTTATATGCCCTTGGGCCCGGAGTCAGGGGCCAGGGGTGAGGCTTCCGCGAACGAGGGGACCCCTGCGGTGGAAGCGCCGCCGCTCGGTTATGCGCTGGCCCAGCTGCACGGCGTGTACGTGCTGGCGCAAAACGCACAGGGACTGGTGCTGGTGGATATGCATGCCGCCCACGAGCGCGTCGTCTACGAAAAGCTCAAGACCGCGCTGAATGCCCGCGCCGTGCCTGCGCAGACGCTGCTGATCCCGGTCAGTCTCGCGGTTGACGCCCGCGACGCGGCGGAAATTCAGCCGCACCTCGACAGCCTGGCGGCGATCGGCTTCGAACTTTCGATCACCTCGCCCACCTCGGTGACGGTGCGGTCCGTCCCCTGGCTGCTGAAAAATGCCGATCCGGTTGAATTGACCCGCGCTCTGCTGCACGAGATTGCCGAGTTCGGCGTCGCCCGACTGCTGGACGAGCGGCGTAACGAACTGCTGGCTACACTGGCCTGCCATGGGGCGGTACGTGCCAACCGCAGTCTTACCCTGCCGGAGATGAACGCGTTGCTGCGCGAAATGGAAACGACCGAGCGCGCCGGGCAGTGCAACCACGGTCGTCCTACTTGGTTTCAGGTGAGCCTGAAAGAACTCGACGCGATGTTCATGCGCGGCCGCTGATTTTTTTGCGCGCGCCGCGTGATGTATATAAGCTTCCACTGATTGAACAACCCTCTGCCGGATATCCCATGAGCCAACCCAAAACCATCCCGATCCAGGCCGTCAACGAAGCCAGCAACTGTGCCAGCGCCGAGCCCTATGCGCTGATGGTGCTCGGGGATTCCATGCTGCCGGAGTTCGAGGAAGGCGAAATAATCGTCGTCGAGCCGTCAGGACTGGTGCGGGACGGCTCCTATGTTGTCGCCTTCGTCAACGAGGAATACATCTTCCGCCAGGTGGTGCAGCACCCCGAGGGCTGGATGCTGAAGCCGCTCAACCCGGTATACCCCAACATTCCGATTGCCGACCTCGAGCCGGTCAAGGGGGTGGTGATCATGAAAAAGCGCCCTGGAAGGCGCAGCGAGCAGAAACGTTACATTTGAAGCGTAGAGCTAAACATTCATAACCAATTGAAATTAAACAAAATACTTCTCAAGGCGATAAATATAAATAATTGATGACTACATAAACAAATAAAATTAATTAGTTGACTGAATTGGTAGGGTATGTAGAATGTCCCTTGTTGTCTGACTTCAACCTTTATTCAGGAGAGAAACAATGAGTGGACTGATCGCGAATTTCCCCAACGACGGTGTGGTGACGATTAACCGGGTGATCCTCAAGCCCCAATACACCGTGGACGATCTGCAGGAGCGCGTCGCTTTCCTGTGCGAGAACGTCAAGACCTACCATTCCGACACTGGCTTCGTCGGCGGCTTTGTCGCCCTGAACTCCGGCATGGTATCGAACGAAGGCTCGACCGTCGGCCAGGCGGTCGAGAGCGAAATGAAGGGCAAGGAAGCCCTCATCGTCACCTTCTGGAACACCTTCGACGACCACGAGAAGTCGCACCGTTCCGACACTTTCCAGCCGCTTTTCCAGCAGGTTCTGGACCTGTGCGAGAACGGCAACGAAGAAATCGCCTACGAAATGCTGTGGTCCGGCAAGGCCTACGGCCCCGAGGAGATCGAGGCTGCACGCAAGGCCAAGGCGCAATACGCCCAGGCTGCCTGAAGGGCGCGGCAACAGCGTAAACGGCGGGGAAACCCGCCGTTTTTCTATTCCAGGAGGCTGAACGGCCCGCGTGTCCGCTTGAGCGCCATCGCTTCGAGGCGGCTCGACGGCGCTGCGGCATAATTGCACATCATGCCCAAGCCCATTTACCCGCCNGCAGTCTTCCTGATGGGGCCTACGGCGTCGGGCAAGACCGCCCTGGCGGTTCACCTGGTCGAACGTCTACCGCTGGAGATTATCAGCGTCGACTCGGCACTGGTGTATCGCGGGATGGACATCGGCACGGCCAAGCCGGACGCGGACACGCTGGCGCGTGCGCCGCATCATCTGCTTGACGTCCGTGAGCCGACCGAAGCCTATTCTGCTGCGGTGTTCTGCGACGATGCCCGGCGGCTGATGGCGGATATCACCGCGCGCGGCAAGGTGCCCTTGCTGGTCGGTGGCACCATGTTGTATTTCCGCGCTCTGCTGCAGGGCCTGGACGATCTGCCCAAGGCCGATCCGGTGCTGCGAAAGGAAATTGAAGCCGAGGCGGCGGCTCGCGGCTGGCCGGCGCTGCACGCCGCGCTGGCGCAGGCGGATCCGCTCACGGCGGCCAGGCTGGCGCCGAACGATGCTCAGCGCATCGGACGGGCGCTGGAGATTTACCGTTTGAGCGGCGTGCCGATGTCGGCCCAGCTGCAGCAGGCGGCGACCATCCTGCCCTATCGCCTGCTGCAGCTCGCCTTGCTTCCCTCCGACCGTGCCGTGCTGCACCAGCGCATCGCCGCACGTTTCGACGCCATGCTGGCCGCCGGGCTGCTCGAGGAGGTGAAGGCCCTGCGCAAGGACTATCGGCTGAATGCCGGGATGCCGTCGATGCGCGCAGTCGGCTATCGCCAGGCATGGGCCTATCTCGAGGGTGAAATCGACTCGAAGGAACTGCGCGAGCAGGGTATTGCCGCCACCCGCCAATTGGCCAAGCGCCAGCTCACCTGGCTGCGCTCATGGCCGGGAGCGATCGAGCTGGATTGTCTGTCCGACGACCTCTTCGAACAGGCGCTCAAACGGGTGCGTCAGCACCTGGACCGGGCAGAACAAGCCTGACCTCGGCATCGACGCGGCCGCGATGGAAGCGAATATGCAAGCGGTCGGCCGGACGCAGCGTGGTGGCGTCCCGTACGATTGCCTCCCGATCGTCCTGGACGATGCTATAGCCGCGCGCCAGAACCCTCTCCGGGTTGAGGTGGGACAGGTTGCTTTGCAGCCGTGACAGAATCAGCTCTCGCCTGGCAAGAGCATCCTTGGCGGCGCGCTGCATCCGTCCGGCTGCCGATTGAATGCGCTGATGCTCGCGCAAAATCCGGCTGGTGGGTGAGGACAACCGGGCTGCCAACTGATGCAGGCGTGCCTCCTCGCGGGCCTGGCGGGTCTGCCGTCTGCCGCGCAACTGCTGCGTCAGCAGGTCGAGGCGGGCCTGCTGGCGGCGTATCTGCTCGGACGGGTGCAGCAGCCGCCTCGCCAGCAAATCCAGACGCTGCATCTGGTTGTGCAGGCTGCGTGCGTTGCTCTGGCGCAGGTGTACATCGAGACGTTCAAGCTGCTGGATAAGCTTGTGCCGCTCCGGGCTGGCCAGTTCGGCTGCCGCAGTGGGGGTGGGAGCGCGCACATCGGCAGCGAAATCGGCCAGGGTGAAGTCGGTTTCGTGGCCGACGCCGGACACCACCGGTACGGGGCTGGCGGCAATCGCCCGCGCCACGGCTTCGTCGTTGAATGCCCACAAATCCTCCAGCGACCCCCCGCCGCGGCAGACCAGCAGCACATCGCANTCCTTCCGCTGCCCGGCAAGGCGAATCATNGCCGCAATTCGGGCACCGGCTCCCTGTCCCTGCACCGGGGCAGGGTAGAGGATCACCGGCAGCCCCGGCATNCGCCGCGCCAGGACGGTCAGCACATCCTGCAAGGCGGCGGCCTGGGGTGAGGTCACGATTCCAAGGCAGCGNGGAAAGCCCGGCAAGGGGCGTTTTCTTCNGGCGTCGAACAGGCCTTCGGCCTCTAGCTTCGCCTTGAGCTTGAGAAAGGCCTCGTACAGCCGGCCCGCACCGGCGCGGCGGATGGCTTCGGCCCCCAGCTGGAATTCGCCGCGCGCCTCGTACAGGGAGGGCAGGGCGCGTATTTCCACATGGTCGCCGTTGGCCGGGGTGAACTCGGCGAACTGGTTGCGCCCGCGGAACATGACGCAGCGCACCTGGGCGCTGGCGTCCTTCAGGGAAAAGTACCAGTGACCCGAAGCGGCTGCGGTGAAATTGGAAACTTCGCCTTCCACCCAGAGCAGGGGGAGGGCGGCTTCGAGCGCCCGTCTTGCCATGCGGTTGAGTTCGCTGACCGTGAGTACCGGCGGCTCGTTGGGGGGGAAAAGGGGGCTGTCGTCGGCATTCGTCATGGCGGCAGGATAGCGGTTTCATGCACAGCCAACAATTTTTCATCCAAATTACACAAATTACCTCTTGACGACTGAATGAAATTTGTAGTTGATTGAATTTATTGGCTTATTTCAAATGGTCATTTTTTAGGCCGTGAACGGATTTCCTTGATGTGCGGCGATTTGAGGGTCGGTGGGGGCATATGCGCACAGAGTTATCCACACGTAATGTGGAGAACTTCGTAGACACCTNACCAGGCTGAAGTGAGCGCTTCGGCTGCCGGACCGGAACGGCGTTTCAAGCCCGAAAAATCCGGCAGCACAGAGCGGACTCCGTGTCATGGCTTTCAATTCATGCTTGCACAAACAGGCAGGGGGGGGCACCATTTCGCCTGTTCTGTTTCCTGGAGTGTTCACCTGTGCTTGCCATCATTGAGGCCGCCGGCTGGCCGATCTGGCCGCTGATTCTGGCGTCTGTCCTTGCCGTCGCGATTATCATCGAGCGTTCCTATTCCCTGCGTGCCAAGGAGGTGGTGCCCCCCAACCTGCTGGTCGAAACCATCAGGGAATTCGAGGGACGGGGGGTGACCCAGGAACTGCTGACCAAGCTGACCGACCATTCACCGCTGGGGCGGGTCTTTGCGACCGCACTGAAAAACGCGAACAGCTCGCGCGAGGTGATGAAGGAGTCGATCGAGGAGTCGGGGCGGGCGGTGACCCACGAACTCGACCGTTTCCTGATCTCGCTCGGCACGATCGCCAGCATGGCGCCGCTGCTGGGCCTGCTCGGCACGGTTATCGGGATGATCGAGATCTTCGGGGCGCAGACCGCGACCGGGACCAATCCGGGCCAGCTTGCCCACGGCATTTCCATCGCGCTCTACAACACGGCGTTCGGCCTCATCATCGCCATTCCGGCGATGATTTTCTACCGCTATTTCCGCGCCAAGGTGGAAGGCTTGGTGGTGGACATGGAGCAGCAGGCGATCAAGCTTGTGGAAATCGTCCACGGTGACCGGAAGTAATCCATGAATTTCCGTCGAGGCCGCCGTGAAGACTATCCGGATATCAACCTGATTCCGTTTATCGACATTCTGCTCGTCATCGTCATTTTCCTCGCGGTGACCACCACCTATGCGCGTTTTGCCGAGCTGAAGATCAACCTGCCCACCAGCGGCGCCGAGCAGACCCAGACCCGCCCGCGGCAGATCGAGGTTGCGGTGGCGGAAAACGGTCAGTATCAGATCAACGACGCGCCATTGCGTGAAGGGTCGGTGGAGGCCCTGGCCGATGCCCTGAAACGCGCCGCCGGCGGCGAGGCCGAACCGGTCGTGGTGATCAATGCCGATGCCCGCGCCGCGCACCAGTCGGTGATCAACGTCATGGAAGCCGCGCGTCGGGTGGGCATGAGCCGCATCACCTTTGCCACGCAGACGTCCGAATAAGGCTCGGGCGGCACGCCCATGACCGCGCTGCAGCGTCACTGGACACGCCGCACCCTCCTCAGCACGCTGCTGCTGCCTCTCGCCGGGCTGTTTGCTCTGGCCGTCCTGCTGCGGCGAATGGCCTACCGGCACGGCTGGTTGCGGTCGGTCCATGTCGGCGTGCCGGTCGTGGTGGTCGGCAACATCACCGCCGGCGGCAGCGGCAAGACTCCCCTCGTGGTCTGGATGGTGAATGCCTTGCGCGCCCGCGGAATGCGTCCCGGGGTGGTGAGCCGGGGCTATGGCGGCAGCGCGAACGGTTGTGTCCCCGTGGGGCGCCACAGCGATCCGCGCGTGGTCGGAGACGAACCCCTGCTGGTCCATTTCAAGACCGGCGCGCCGGTGGTGGTGGGGCGCGACCGGGTCGCGGCGGCGCGCACCCTGCTGGCCCGCCATCCCGGGATCGACGTTGTCATCTCCGACGACGGCCTGCAGCATTACCGTCTGTACCGGGAGGTGGAGCTGGCCGTGGTCGACGCCGCGGCCGGTTTCGGCAATGCCCGCCCCTTGCCGGCCGGACCGCTGCGCGAGCCGCGCAGCCGGCTGGCCACGGTCGACGCGGTCATCCAGGTGCGGCGGGGCGACGGCCCCTTCACTTCTGCTCCGGCCGGGCAGACATGGCAGGTGCGCTACCTGGCCGGCCCGGCTTACCGGCTGCAGGATCCGGAGCAAAAATGCGCGCTTGTTGACCTGCCGCGTCGCGACTGGCTGGTGGTCAGCGGAATCGGGCAGCCACAGGGATTTTTCGACATGCTTTCCGCGCACGGTCTGAGTTTTACGCCACGGATCTTTCCTGACCACCATGCCTACCGCCCGCATGAGCTTCCAGACGGGCCGGTGCTGATGACCGAAAAAGACGCGGTAAAATGTCTGGGTTTTGCCGGCGCCGACTGGTGGGCTGTCGAGCTTGAAGTTCAGCCGCAGGCGGGATTGATCGAATGGCTGTGCGCGCG
>JGI26437J51864_10000254_pt1 | contig 15382 bp, 12 predicted proteins | sample FrelakmetLWP11LW_FD_51864 | JGI IMG/M metagenome (IMG submission 51864)
CCGCGGGGGCTTCGCTGGGGGGTCACGAAATCGCGGCGGGAATTCTACAAAGAAACGCTGAAAGGGCTCGATCTTGGCCTCGAAACCCGGTTGAAGGACTCCGTNAGCCTTCTCTCAGGAGGACAGCGGCAGTCCTTGACACTGCTCATGGCGACCCTGTCCCTTCCGAAATTGCTCCTTTTGGACGAGCACACCGCAGCACTGGATCCAAAGACCGCCCAGCGCGTCATCGAGCTGACGGAGAAAATCGTGAGAGAGAACCATCTCACCACCATCATGGTCACCCACAACATGCAGCAGGCGATCCGGTACGGAAACCGGATGATCATGCTCCACGAAGGAAAAGTGAAATTTGATATTCTGGGGGAGGAGAAAAGGGCTCTGACCGTGGAGGAAGTGGTCAAAAGGTTCGGGGCTGATCTCAAGGACGAAGCGCTCTTGTGCGCTTAACATCTCCTTGCATGAAACAACTTCACACGGCCGGAACCGCAAACCGCAGAACAGCAGAATATCGAACCGCAGAATTTCGAAGGGTTTTTCACTTCGACATTCGACATTCATTATTCGATATTCGATATTCTTTCTTTGAAGTTTCCTGTCCGATCCAACTAGCCGCCCTGCGGCCAGCGGTTGGGCTGTCTAGCAGCAAATCTCTTTGAGCTTCCGGTTGGCCTCTGTCTTCTCCATGAGGTCGCTGAAACTCTTCAAGCTCTCGGACAATTCCCTTAACTCTTCTGTCTGCGCCACAGGAATGTCATCACTCCCATGTTGCTCCAGCGTGTCGACGACGTTCTTGATGGTCATGGTGTCCGGATCCCGTGCCGGTTCGTAAGCGATTCCACGCCCTTCGTCGGTCTTGACTTCGGACACGAGCCCTGAAGCGACCAACTCAAACAGAATCTCGTTGACCAGTCGAATGGGAATCTCCAGATCATGGGCGATCTGGCGGGAGGTGTAGGGTTTTCCGCCGCGCCAGAAGTCCCGGACGATCAGATGGAGCACCCTCAGAGAGAGCAACCTCTTGAAAGCATGGCTCACGGTCAGGCATTCCTGCTCGAACTCATAGGTTTCCACATTCTGGTGAGCGAAGGCAATCTCGGCCCCAAACAGGACAATAAGCCAACCGGTTTGCATCCAGATGAAAAAGAGCGGGAGAGCGGCAAACCCTCCGTAAATCGCATTGTACTTGGCAACGCCGATTTGCAGACTGATGTAGAAGAACTGGAAGATATGGTAGAGGCTTCCTGCGATGATCCCTCCCAGGATGCCCGAACTCCACTTGATCTTTGTATTGGGTATGAAAATATAAACAAAAGAGAAGAGAAACCACAGGGAGATGTAAGGCATGAACTGGAGAAGAAAGGAGATGCCCGGGCTGACCACTTTGAGGACGGAAGTTCCTTGTATGAGCTGCTGAACACTGCTGGAGATGAAAACCGTCATGGTGCTGGACATGAAAAAGAGCACAGGGCCGATCAGCATCACCGAAAGATAGTCCGTGATCTTCCGGCTCAGGCTTCTGGCCTTCTTGATTCCCCAGACCTCGTTGAAAGCGTTCTCGATGTGGGAAAGAATCTTGATGATGGTGTAAAAGAGAATCGCGAGCCCCAGCCCCGCAATGAAACCGCCCTTCACGTCTTCCAGCAGCGCATGAGCAAAATCAACGACTTTTCTTACGATCTCCTCCTGGCCCTCCAGGCTCTTCAAAAGAACCTTCTCAAGGTTCTGCTCAAAACCGAAGCCTTTGGCAATACCGAACACCATGGCGGCAACAGGAACAATGGAGAGGAGGGAATAAAAGGTGAGTGCAGAGGCGCGCAGCGCCACTCTTTCACTCGAAACCCCGCGAACAGAGAGGATCATGACTCTCAGAGTTCTTAACAGGAAAGACTTGCGGCGTGGAAGGTCCTTTTCCCGAATTCTCCAGATGTCGCCCCGGAGAAACCGGATCGCTTCCTTTGTTTTGCCCGTTGCCGAGGAAATGAATTTGCGCGACTCCATACTCACCTCTTTCATGCCGCCTCTAGCGTTGAACCCTGGGCACTGTATGCCACAAAAGATCGTCTTTATCAAGAGAGGGAATGATGGGCTCAAATGAGAAGCCCCTTCACCGCTGAAGTTGTTTGTCCAGTTTTCGCTGACCCCCAAAACAAGACCGGCAACTATTCGAGTTGATTTGACAAGCAAATCCACTACTCGTATGCTCGAAACGGCACCCATCAATGGAGAAAACTCATGAGAACCATGAAAGCTCTGGTCAAATCGAGGCGGGAGCCGGGCCTCTGGCTGGAAGAGGTTCCGATGCCGGAAGTGGGGATCAACGACGTCCTCATCAGGGTGGACAAGACCGCCATCTGCGGTACGGACGTTCACATCTACACCTGGGATGAGTGGGCACAAAAGACCATTCCTGTCCCCATGCCCATCGGTCACGAGTTTGTGGGCAGGATTGTTGAAATCGGGAGCAATGTTCACGATTTCAAAATAGGGGATCTCGTCTCCGGAGAAGGGCATGTGGTCTGCGGGCGCTGCCGAAACTGTCTTGCAGGAAGGCGCCACCTCTGCATGAAGACGAGCGGCGTGGGCGTCAATCGTCCCGGAGCTTTTGCCGAGTATTTGTCCATTCCTGTCACCAACGTCTGGTATTGCGACCCCGCCATCCCAACCGATGTTCTGGCCTGCTTCGATCCCCTGGGCAATGCGACCCACACCGCGCTCTCTTTTGATATGCTTGGTGAGGACGTGCTGATCACCGGGGCAGGACCCATCGGTTGCATGGCCGCCGCCATCGCCAAGCACGCCGGGGCCCGCTATGTGGTGGTCACCGACGTCATTCCTTACCGCCTGGAGCTGGCTCGGAAAATGGGAGCCACGCTGACTCTGGATGTCCGCCATGAATCCCTTAAGGATGCCCAAGAGAAGCTGCACATGAAAGAAGGCTTTGACGTGGGTCTTGAAATGTCAGGCAACGCGCAAGCGTTTCGCGATATGATCGAAAACATGTGCCATGGCGGGAAAATTGCTTTGCTGGGCCTTTTGCCTCGCGATGCAGGGGTGGACTGGGACACGGTCATCTTCAACGGTCTGACCCTCAAGGGAATCTACGGCAGGGAAATGTATGAAACCTGGTACAAGATGACGGTGATGATTCAGAGCGGGCTCGACATTACCCCCCTGATCACGCATCGTTTTCACTTCACCGAGTATGAAAAAGGATTTGAAGTCATGCGCTCAGGTCAGTCCGGGAAGGTGATTCTGAATTGGAGTTGAGAGTCTCTCGCAGAGCACGCAGAGATTAAGGAGCAAAAGATGCCGCTGGACAAACTGGATGATTCTCTTAGACAAGAACTCGACGCCCTGAAAACAGAGGGACGCGCCAAGATCCCTGAAAGGGTCCTCACGGAGTACCTTCCCCCTGCAGGCGAAAGAGGGCCGCGTTACAAGCTGAAGGGATCCGACAAAGAATACCTCCGCATGAACTCCAACAGCTACCTTTCTCTCTCGAATGATCCCGAACTCGTGGGAGCGGCCGATGGGGCCGCCAGAAAACTGGGCGTCGGCCCAGGCGCGGTGCGGTTCATCGACGGAACCTTCTCCTATCACATTGCCCTTGAAGGGAGGATCGCCCGCTTTGTGGGCAAGCCCGCCGCCAAGATATTCAATTCCGCCTACACCTCCAATTGCGGCCTGGCTCTCGCGGTCTCAAACAGGCAAACTTACTGGATCGGGGATCAGCTCAATCACAACAGCATCATCCGGGCCATGCGCATCTCCAATGTCCCGGGTTCCCACAGAGCCGTCTACGATCACAACGACATGGAGGGTCTCAGAAAGTGTCTGGACGGGGTGCCAGAGGAGATGGAACGGGTGGTGATCATCTTCGACGGCGTGTTCAGCATGAGGGGAGACTGCGCTCCTATTGACCGGATTGTGAAAACCGCAGAACCTTACCAAACGGGATTCAAAGACGGCGTGATCACAGTGGTAGACGACTCCCACGGCATCGGTGCTTTCGGAAAAACAGGCCGGGGGACTGCCGAGTTTTCAGGCGCTCAGCCGGATGTGATCATCGGCACTTTCGGTAAAGCGTTTGGAGTGAACGGCGGGTTTGTCGCAGCGAGTGAAACGCTGATCGAAGCCATCCGCCAGAAAGCGGACACGTACATCTACACCAACCCTCTGGGTGTGGGGGACTGCGCTGCAGCGATAAAGGCCATCGACTTATGCGACAGCGCCGAGGGTCTCCGGAGGCTGGGAAATATCCAACAGAGAATTAAGCAATTTCGCCAGGGAATCGCCGCTCTGGGCCTGGAATCCATCCCCGGGCCGCACCCTGTCGTTCCTTTGCTGGTCAGGGACACCGCCAAAACCCACCGCCTCGTTCAGCACCTTTTTGACCGGGGTGTCCTGGCGGTCGGGTTGACCTTCCCCGTGGTCCCTCGCGGCGACGAGACCATCCGCTTCCAGATCAACGCGGCTCACACCCAAGCGGACATTGACGAAGTGCTGANAATCCTGTCCTCCTTCAAAGCGTAGGCNTCTCGTCTTTCGGCTGTTGCGCGAGCCGCTCCAAGAGCATTCCATAAGCCTTCTGGCCCCGTTCATAGCTTGAGAGCCGGAAGAACTCGTTGGGCGAATGCTGCAACTCATCATTGTGGCCGAAGGCAAAGACAATCGTATAGGCCCCGAGATACGTCCGGAACATGGCGTTCGCCGGAATCGTCCCGCCCATCCTGACCCAATAGGGTTCTTTGCCGTAGAGGTCTTTCAGCACGGAATAGGCCACTCTGAGGCCGGCATGGTCCGGCGGGATGAGGTAAGGCGCTGCCCCGCTTTCGGACTTGGCCGTCGTCACTTTGACCCCCGGGGGCGCCACCTGGTGGATGTGCTTCAGAACCAGATCGGCGATCTTTACAGGATCCTGATCCGCCACCAAGCGGCAGGAAATCTTGGCATGGGCCGTGCTCGGGAGAACGGTTTTTGTGCCCGCTCCCTGAAACCCTCCCCAGATCCCGTTGATTTCAAGAGTCGGCCGAGCCCCTGTCCGCTCATAGGTCGTGAACCCCTTTTCACCAAAAAGAGAAACCGATCCGGTCTCGCGGAGATAAGCAGGCTCATCAAAAGGAATCTGTGCCACCTGGGCCCGCTCCTCCTTGGTGAGCGGCCGAACGTCATCATAAAAACCCTTCACCGTGACTCGCCCGTCCGCATCGTGCAGGGAGTTCAGGATCTGGACCAGGGCATGAATCGGGTTGGCGATAGCGCCGCCGTAGGTCCCGGAGTGAACATCGTGATCCGGCCCCTGGACATCCACAAAAACTGAAGTAACCCCTCTGGTCCCGAGGGCCATAGCCGGCTGATCTTCTGCCCACTGGCCGCCGTCAGCGCTGAGCACCATGTCGCACGACAGCAGGTCCTTGTTCTTCACGATGAACTTCGGCAGCGATGGACTTGCGATTTCCTCCTCCCCTTCGAAGAGGAACTTGAGGTTCACGGGCAGCCGGCCGCCGGTCTTCAACATGGCTTCAGCCACAAGGATGGGGACGAACATGTTGCCCTTGTCGTCCGTGGAACCCCGGGCAACGATGCGACCCTCCTTGATCACCGGCTCAAAGGGAGGGCTATCCCACAACTCCAGGGGGTCTACGGGCTGCGTGTCGAAGTGGCCGTAGATCAGGACCGTGGGTTTTCCCGGCGCGTGGAGCCAGTCTCCGTAGACGACAGGATGCCCGCCCGTCGGCATGATGCGCACCGACTCGATCCCTGCTCCTTTCATCCGGGTTTCCACCCACTGCGCGGCTCCTTGCACATCGCCCGCGTGAGCGGGCAGTGCCGAGATGCTCGGAATGCGAAGGAATTCCAGCAATTCCTTCAAGAAACTCTCTTTGTGTTCAATCAAATACGATTGCCAATCCGCCATAGTCCTTGTCTCCGATTCGAATTATTTTGATCAAGAATCTATCTCTTACAAACACGGACAACCTCACCGGAGATGAAAAGGTGAGCTTGTCCGTGCCACCTAAAGCCGAGCAAACACCTCGCCTCGGGCGCCCGGGTCTGACCAGCCGCCCCCGTACTGAAGTGGTGTGGTTATCCCCTACGGTTTCTTTGCGGGGACGGCAGGCGGATTCTTGGCCGGCACCTGGGCTCCACCCACTTTCTTCTGCAGTTCGGCAATCTGGGCTTTGAGTTTGTCCAGCATGCCTTCGAGTTCAGCCTTCTCTTTGCTCAGGCTGTCGACTTTTGCCTGCAGATCACCGGCCTGTTTCTGCGCTGCAGCCACCTTCTCTTCGGTTTGTCCCTTGGCCTCATTGAGCGATTTTTCCAGGGCCGCAGCTTTGGAATTTGCCTGAGCCAGGTCTGCCTTGGCTTTATTCAGCTCTGCGGTGCTTTTATCCAAGTCCGCTTTAGTCTTGCTGAGTTCAGAGACAACTTTTTCATGATCCTCTTTGCTGATCCCACAGCCCACCAGTGCGATAAGAGCAACCACCACGAAAACACATGCCANAACCTGTCCAAACTTTTTCATGAGAAGTCTCCTTTCAAGAGATAGAATGCCGGTGCTTTATCAGAAACACAACTCGTATTGTTGACAGCAAGCCGGGATTATAAAGAATTCCTGCGCAAATGTCCTCTTTTTTGCAGTCTCCCCTTACCCCTATCAGAAGCCCGCGAATCGTTCCAGTTCCTTCCTCTCTATTTTCATTGGCATAGGAGTTTCCGACAGAGTCAGCAACGCCTTCACTTCCTCGCTGGCTTTCAAGGCTTCGAGAATATCCTTATAGAAGCCCACCCGCAGCCTTATCCATTCTTCCCCGGCAAGCTGGGATTTGGTCACGTAGGCGTGGTGCCCTTTCCTCATCAGCAAGATCGCGGAAGGAACGACACCACTCATGGACCTGGCAGAGGCGACATCCACGACCCAAAGCTTGTCGGCCGCTTCGGCCAACCTCGTCGCAGCTTCATCCCGGCTCACATATTTCAGCCTGAGACCTTCCGGAAGCTTCTCCACAGGGAAGCTCTCCGTCACCCTCATCTTTTCCAGGGCACTCCTGTTGAGGCGGAAAAGGCTGGGCCATTTCAGGGCATCTCCGTAGACCTCCTGGCGTCCGGCAATGTCTGAAAGGGAATCGTTTATTCTGACCTTGTAGAAAGTCTCTTTTGCCGGCGCCCGCGACTCCTGAGGAGGAGGCACCGCCACGGCCGCAGCAGAAGGGGCTTTTGCTTCCGGAGGCGCTGGGGCCGTCTCCATGGGAGCGGGAGATGCCAACACGGCTTGAGGAGCGCTCGCTGCGGCCTTTTGTCCGGCGGCGAGTTCCGCCTCCCGTGCGTCCAGCAGTTTCAGGTTCTCCCTGGCTATGTCTGCGAGCCCCTTTCCTGCTAAGGATCCCGTATTGCTCTCCTCGGCGACGTCCTTCGGCTGAAGGGCAATTACTTTCTCATACATTTGCCGCGCCTTATCCAAACGTCCGGTCTCCTGGTACACGACGCCCATATTGAGAAGCGCGTAGGGATTGTCGGGATTTATAGAAAGGGCTTTTTTCAGGCTTGCTTCTGCCTGCTCATAGTTCTTGCTCGACATCTCCCGAAATCCCTCATTTGAGAGTTCCATGTCCTGGGTGGCACAACCCGCCATCCCAAGCACGCACAGTATGGCCCAGGTCAACAGAACTGAACGTCTCATTCGGCCTTCCCCTTGCTTAAGCTTTCTTCTCTTTTTCTTTCTCCTCCGTTACGCAATGCACACCCTTGCCTTCAAATCCCGGACCAAAGCACAAGTTGTCTGACAGACACCTCGCCTTGCTGCGGTCGCCTGATGCCCACCGTTTGACGAGTTCAGGTTCGCGAATGAGAGGCCGGCTCATGGAAAAATAGTCCGCATATCCTTCCGCCAGGAGCTTTTCTGCCAGGCTGGGAGATCGAATTCCTCCCACCAGGATGATCGGCACGTCCAGCGCCTCTTTGAACGCCTTTGACGCGGTTCGGAAATACGCTTCCCTTTCCTCCGACTTGGTCCCTCTGGAGGGCCCGAGCCTTCCGGAAACCAGTGTGCCGCCGCTCACCTCGATGGCATCGATTCCAGCCTCCTGGAGCATGGACCCTACCTTCAAGGCATCCCTCAGCGTCAGCCCCCCTTCCAGGCCGTCCTCGGAATTCAGCTTGATGAGCACCGGATAGTCCTTTCCCACAGCGGCTCTCACCTCTCCCAGAGTCTCGATCAGTGCCTTCGCCCGGTTCTCAACAGCGCCTCCATATGAATCCGTCCGTTTGTTGAAGACAGGTGACAAAAACTGACTCATCAGATAGCCGTGAGCTGCGTGCAGCTGGACCCCGTCGAATCCCACGTCTTTAGCCCTTTTTGCCGCCTTGCCGAAGGAAACAGCGAGCTCACGGACCCCCTTCTCCGTCAGGTTTTTCCCGGAGGCAGCGGCAAATTGCTCAACAGGAGAAACAACGAGAGGCGGCCTGCCGCTCAATTCGGAATTTGTAAAGATTCCTGCATGAGCCAGCTGCACAACGACTTTGCCCTTTGACTCATGCACGGCCTCCACCATGTGCCTGAATCCGTCTTTCAGACGGTCATCATCGATGCCGAGCTGGAAGTTGCCCGCCTGGCCGTCCTTTCGCACATAAGCATGGCTCGTGATGATCAGACCCACCTGCCCTTCTGCCAGACGACGATAGACCTCTACCAACCGTGGCGTGCACGCCCCATCCTCCGTGGCCATGCCCTCCCAGGTGGCGGAGCGGACAAAACGGTTCACAAGCTGCATTCCTTTGATTTCAGTCGTCTCAAACAATGGTGACATAAAAAAGACCTCCGCTCTACAACGGTGCACGGGTCACGGCGCACGGTGCACGGAAAGACCCCTCTCTTATTTCGGCTGTTCCGTGCTACCTGTCCCTTGTACCGTGTAGCGTTTATACGCCCATGCCGACCCCAAGGCCTGAACGCACTTTTCCGGACTATTGAAAACAGGGAAACCCATTTCCTCGATCCGTTGCGTCAGATCAGCCGCCACCTCGGAGTTCGGGCCGTAGATCCATGTGGCGATGGGCTTCCTAACGCGATCCTTGATTCGCTCATAGGCCTTGAGGTAGCTGCTGACGATGATACCGGTCGGATTGGCCCAGAGCACATTGAAAATCATATCGACATTGGGATCCGCTGCAACCGTCTCGACCAGTCCGGGATATAGGTCGAAAGGATTCTTCACGGCTGCCATCATAGGGCCAATGTCCACGGGCATGTTCCCCAGACCCTGATAAATCGCATCGAGGGAATGCCTCGTTTCAGCACTCAGCGTGGTCAGGCCCATCCCGTACCTCGCCCCCTTATCAATGACTACCACCCCCACTCCGCCTGTAAAGGTGATGATTCCAAGCCGTCCGCCCGCAGGCAAAGGCTGCGAGGCGAACATTTTTGGAATTTCAAAAAGATCCTGGAATTCTTCAAGTCGAAGGATGCCGGACTGCCGGCACAGGCTGTCGAAGATCTTGTCATCCACCGCCATGGACCCGGTGTGGGACGCCGAGGCCCTCGCGCCTTGCTTTGTCCTCCCCGACTTGAAGATCAAAACCGGTTTTGCCTTGGTGACGCTCCTGGCGGTTTTCAGGAGCCTCCGGCCGTCCCGGATGCTTTCCAGGTAAAGGCTGATCACGCGGGTGTCCGGGTCTTGAGCAAGGTAATCAAGCCAATCGCACTCGTCCACATCACACTTGTTGCCGAAATCGCAGATCTTGCTCACGCCAAAGCGCAGGTTCGGGTAAGGAAAAGCCTGGGGATTGGTCATGCCCGTCTGGGCGCCGATGGCAATGGGACCCTTTCGAATTCGATAGTACCCGGCCTCATACGCACACGGGTTAAACCCGTTGGAGGTGTTGACAACTCCAGCCGTGTTGGGCCCTATAATGCGAATGCCCTCTCCCCCTGCGACCTTCAGCAACTCTTCCTGAAGCCGCGCGCCCTCTTCATCTCTTTCGGCAAAACCGTCTGAGACGACGATCATGGCCCTCACGCCCTTCCCTGCACACTCCCGCGCCATCCCGGCCACGGACCGGGCGTTGATCATGACCACGGCCAGGTCCACCTCTTCGGGCACCTCCTCGAGGGAAGGATACACCTGGAGACCATGAACCTCCTTGTAAGCCGGATTGACCGGAAAGATCTTCCCTTGGTATCCGGCCTTCAGCAGGGACTTCACGATCACGTATCCGCCGAAGAAGCTTTCCCTGAAAGAGCCGATGACCGCAATGCTCCGCGGGTCAAAGAAGCGGGAAAGACCATGGTCCGCAGGAGCTTTGAGTTCATTTTGCATGGGCGCCTGAACCTCCGGAGACAGGAAAGCCCTTCAAGGGGTGGATCGCTTCGACCCGTTCCATCGGAAATCCTGAAACTGGTAGCACAGCCCCCGGGGAAAAGCAAGCGGCCGCACTGCAATTCTCTCTTCCCAAAGGTTGCGGAAGCGCCTATAATGCACTTTATCCTAATCATAGGACTTACACCACTATGGCAGATGAAACAGACCTTCAAGAATCGACGGAAAGATCCAAAGAACCGGAACGCTTGACCGGGATCCGCTTTGACGACTTCCCCATTCCCACTGAAATCCTCGCCGGGTTGAAAGATCTCGGCAATGTGTACTGCACTCCGATCCAGGCAGAGATCCTTCCTCTGGTTCTTGCCGGAAAGGATGTGGTTTGCCTGGCCCGAACCGGTTCAGGAAAAACAGCGGCATTCCTCGTTTCCCTCTTTGCCGGGGTCCTTTCCATCCCCGGCAGAAAAACCGACATCCCCTCCGCTTTGATCGTGGCGCCCACGCAGGATTTGTGCCTTCAAATCCATGAGGAAGCCAAGAGCCTGGGACGATACACCGGTCTTGATCTTGCCATGGTTGTGCGAGGCCAGGACGATCAGGCACAGAGTCTCGCTTCCCATGCAAACGCAGCCGTTGTCGTCGGGACACCCGGCGGAGTCATTGATTCTTACAAGAAAGGTCTCCTGAAGACGGAGGGGATCAAGTTCCTTGTGATTGATGAGGCGGAGCGCCTCTTCACGCAAAGGCTTGCCGGGGACATGCGATACCTTCTCCGGAAGCTCCCCCACGCCAGGGAAAGGGTGGCGATCCTGTTTTCCGGGATTCTCTCCTATCGGGTCCTGGCCGTCACCTATGACTTCATGAATCTTCCCGACTTCGTCACGACCACTCTGGATCAGGTCCGGACGAAGGACATCGATCAGGGCCTCTTCCACGTCGCTTCAGAAGAGAAGCTTCGACTTCTGCTCGGTCTCCTGCAACGGGAATCGTGGAAAAGGGCTCTTGTTTTCGTAAGCTCCGGGGAAGAAGCCGAGTCTCTCTCGCAAAAATTGAAAGACAACGGCCTGCCCGCTGAAGGGGTGAGCGGAGAGTGGCCTCAGAACAAAAGGCGCAATCTCATGGCCCGCTTTAAAGGAGGGAAGATTAGAGTCTTGGTGACCACCGACGACGTCGCCAGGGGCATCTACGTGGAGGATATCACTCTCGTCGTCAACTACAGGCTTCCCCAGGACGGCGAAACCTACATTCGGCGACTGGGGCGTGCGACTGTTCCTGGCCGCGCCGTCTCCTTTGCTTCTGAAGGCGATGCCTTTTTCATTGAGCCGATCGAAGAAAAACTGGGCTACAAAATCCCGGTCCTCTGGCCGCAGGACGATTGGTTCAGAGAGGATCAAGCAGAGGCAGCGCTTCCCGAGATCGAAGAGAGTCCTGCGGAACCGGAGAGGAGGCCCCCGAAAGAAAGGAAAGAAGGGTTTCCTTTCCTCGCGGGGAAGAAGGTCGTCTTCAGCAGTGAACCCGGCGGAGTTTATGGATTGGCGGTCGAACCGAAAGCGGGCGCCCAGAACGAACCCGGCAGGCCGCAAAAACGAAAAAAGCGACACCGGGGCCGCCCCAGAAAACAGAAAGCTCTGGCAAAACCCTCTGCTGAGACCATGTCCCCCGAAGGAGAGGCCTGAGCGAAACGCCAGCCGTTCTTTTTTATGCAGGCCTCTGGCCGGAACCCCTTGGAAACCCGAATGTCGAACAGGGAATGATGAATGACGAAGTTAAATCTGTTCTGTTGCTTCCTTCGACGTTCGTTATTCGCTATTCGACATTCTGCGGTTCGCTTCTGAGCTTCTATTCAACCTTCCGAGAAGTTGTTGATCTACGATGCGGATGCCTTACTGCTTTTCCGACAGGTAGGCCGCTTCAGCCCTGCCCTTGTTTTCGTCCACGAAGTGAAGCAGGGCCGCCCCGATCAGGAACAGGATCAGGATCGAAGCCATGCTGCACCGTGAGGCCAGGTGGCCGATGGCGGTGATCTGCTCGGGTGTCGGGGATGCAGGCATCATGATCTTCTTCGCACACAATCCCACCACCCCCATCAGCGCCGGGCCGAAAATGACGGCAAACTTCCCTAGCATGTTGTAGAAGCCGTAGAATTCAGCGGACTGCTCCTTGGGAATGAGCCGCGAATAATAGGATCGGCTGAGGGCCTGAATGCCTCCCTGAACGCAGCCGATAAAGAGGGCGAGCACATAGAACTCCCACTTCCGGGTCATCATCACCCCCCAGACCGTGATGAACATGTACACACCGATGGCCAGATAAATGCTTTTGCGCACTCCCCACCGCTGGCCCAGCTTGCCGAAGAGGATGGCGGCCGGAAACCCTATGAACTGAACCATGAGCAGGGCCATGATCAGATCGTTCGATTCGAACCCNATGGACATGCCGTAGTCCACCGCCATCCGGATAATGGTATCCACCCCGTCGATGTAACACCAGTACGCCAGAAGAAACAGGAACACGGTCTTGAGGTGTCTTGCCTTTCTGAAGGTCTCGATGAACTGCCTAAAGCCCTGCGTCACAGCGCCGCCCCTGCCCGCATCGGAAAAGGGGCTCTTCTCTTCTTTTACCCAGACCATGACGAAGACCGTAAACCCTCCCCACCACAGGCCCACGGAAAGAAAAGAATACTTCACCGCTTCCCCGGAATCGGCAAGGCCGAAGAGCTCGGGTTTCAGAACCATCAGAACGTTAACAAGGAACAGCAGCCCTCCGCCCAGGTAGCCCATGGCATAGCCCAGGCCAGAAACATAGTCGATCTCTGCCTCAGTAGCGATGTGGGGGAGGAGGGCATCATTGAACGCGATGGAACCCGAGAACCCCACCACGCCCAGAACATAGACCAGGATCGCCAGAGCCCAATCCCCCTGCTGAACCCAGAAAAGACAGNCGCTCATGAGCGCTCCGAGNTAGGCGAAGAAGATCAGAAATTTCTTTTTTGCCGATCCTCTGTCCGCAATAGCCCCCAGAATAGGAGCCANGACCGCAACCAGCAGCCCGGCAAGAGAATTGCCGAATCCGAGCTGGGCCGTGCTCACGTTCACGTCCGTCCCGAGGCTCCAGTACTTCTTGAAAAAAAGAGGGAAGAAGCCGGCCATGACCGTTGTCGCAAAGGCGGAGTTGGCCCAGTCGTACATGGCCCATCCCCACACTGCTCTTCTGTCTTTCGTCATTCGCCCCTCCAAGGATTCCTCTCGTTAGCCCGATGGCCCCAGCACACCCTGCCGACTCACTTTATTTGCTTATCCCTTCGCAAGTCAATAGATCTTCAACTGCGTCTCACTTGACAAACCTCTTTTCTGAAGTTATACTTCTTTCAAGTTCAACGACTTCTGGAGGTAAAACCATGAGTGTGGTCAGGACCTCTTCAAAAGGCCAGATCGTCATTCCTGTGGAGATCAGAAGGAAACTGGGCATTAAGCCGGGCCAGAGGGTAACCCTTACCCTTATCGAAGACAAGGCGGTCATCACCCCTCTTCCTATGGACCCCATCAAGGCCCTCCGGGGAACCCTGAAAGGGGAACCCTCCATGACCAAAGATCTTCTCCGAGAAAGAAAAGAGGAAATCAAGCGTGAAAAAGAAATCGCTTCTCGACTCCTTCGCCATTCTCGCCTGGATTCAAGATGAGAAAGGGGCTCAGCAGGTGGAAGACCTGCTTTATCTGGCCCAGGATCACAAAGGGGATGTGCTCCTGAACATCATCAATCTCGGCGAGGTGTTTTATCGTTGTGCTCGGGTTCGGGATCTCCCTTTTGCCCGGGATATNCTAGAAAAACTGAGGCTCCTGCCCATAAGGATTTATCCATGCCCCAATGACCTGGTCTTGGAGGCTTCAGAGATCAAGGCCAAGTATCCCATCGCTTATGCCGATGCCTTCGCCGCGGCAACCGCTCTCAGAGAAAATGCCACCGTCGTTACAGGAGATCCTGATTTCAAGCTGCTTGATAGGATCATCGAGATCGAGTGGCTGCGATAGGCCTCTCCTCAGATCCGGTTTGGACGCCCAGCCCGTGGTCGGATGACGTCAGACTTCGGAGCAAAAGAAGGGCGCGTGATTTGAGGTGAAAAAAGGAGGATCTCTCCTCAGAATAGGAGCGACCGCAGGATGTCTTTTGAATTCCCGGTCAATGAACCTTCTGGCCGCACTTCGATCCCATCCGACGGGATGGGCAAAGCTTTTGTAAAGGGTGAGATCCCCTTCATAGAAATCCTTTGTTTCGAATTTGTCGGCATCTGCGCCGTGGGCCGGCATATTGAAAATGGCGATGTTGAGAAAATCAATGCTCTCGCTGTGCTTCGCCGTGAACCGGAGGGTGCGCTCCGCTGCTTCCGGACTTTCTGCCGGGGTGCCGAAAAGCAGATACACATAGGTTGCGATCCCTGCTCTCTTCAGGGCCTTGAGCGCCGCCGAAGCGATTGAGAGATCAATCCCTTTACGCAGGCTGTCCAGAACCTCCTGGTCCCCTGATTCCAATCCCAACTTCAGCATCCGGCAACCGGAGCGCTTCAGGGCGTCACAGAAATCCGGATCTTTGAGCTCCCGGGTTATTCGGGCAAAGCCGTGCCAAGGAGCGCCGGGAGGCTGCATCGAAAGAGCCTTGAGTAGCGCAGGGCTCATCGCNNTATCCAGAAAGTGGACAAGAACCGGCTTGCTTTGCTCAACCAAAATCCGGACATCCCGCACCACCTCCTGGACACGTAACGGTTTAAAGGGGCTTCCTTCGGCGTTTTCAGGACAAAAGGAGCACTTGCCCCAGTAGCATCCGCTCGACGCACTGTAGGGCAAAATAAAACCCGGAGCGAAATAGCTCCCGCAAGGAAAATCTCCATAATCCGGCACACCAGGGTCGCTTTTGCCGCATACGCCGGAAAAGGAAAGGAGGGCATCCTCTCCTGGGCCTGAGACCATCAGATCCACCAGACCTTCGAAGGGGTTTTTCCAGTCCGGGCGGCTCATCCACGAGGTGACCAGACCCCCGCCCAGAATGACTTTCAGATTGCCCGGCTGTTT